>ENA-OPCP01001975-OPCP01001975.1-human-gut-metagenome-genome-assembly--contig:-NODE-1975-length-11488-cov-2.548500_pt1 | contig 11488 bp, 4 predicted proteins | sample MGYA00241563_ERZ501477 | MGnify/ENA primary metagenome ERZ501477 (study PRJEB25962, sample SAMEA2042572) | human gut metagenome | biome: human gut; feature: human-associated habitat; material: faeces... | reverse complement strand
GCAAACACGCCCTTACGCTTTTACACAAGCACGCCCTTACGCATTTGTGTAAAAGCGTAAGGGCGTGTTTGCGCATGGTTAAAAGGGGCTCACCCGACAGCAAGATCAATCATGTTGTTACAGGGCATGCCATCTTGCGGTCTTTCCCGTCCCGTCACTATCGATGGTCTTGTCCACCTTTTTCATCTTCGCTAGTAGGTTCGATACCCTCTTGGCCTTTTGAGCATCGGTAAGGCCCGAGGGGAGAAGGTCGCTGAGGAGAGCGGTGATTTTCGCGCGTGGCGCGGGTCCCGTTTCTGAGAGCATCTGAATGACAAGCGCCTTGCAGGCCTCTTCATTGAGACCTTTGCTGCGCGTGTATGATACCTCCTGCCCCGTCTTTGAAGCCAAGGTGTTCGTAATGGAGATGTGGGGGTACCTGCCCTCGATAAGCTTGAGCCGATGCAGCTCTGCTGCCTCTTCGTTCGTGATCTCTGCGCCTTTCTGAACCTTGTCCAAAAGGTAGACGATATCCATCGGGAGGTCCGGCTTGGCGTAGAGGAGCCTGCTGTAGCTCTCGTTGATGGTCTTGCCGTAGACGCTTACGCGCACACGGGTTGGATCCGAAAGGTCGTAGGTGGGTAGGGGGAAATACCGCTTCCGCTGCATCTGAAATACCTTGGGGATTCCCATGGCAATCGTGTCGATCATGTCCATCTGCACCATCGCCTCCGAAAGGAAGGGGTTGCGGTAGTAGCTTGGTTTAAAACCCGGTTGCATCGCGTTTTCGATTGTCCCCGGAATGAAGGACCCTTCGTTTAGGAACACGAGGTGGTCCTCGAATTCCTCGACGTTGATCCGCCCCTGCATGGAATAGTCCTGATGGGCGATGCAGTTGTTCAGGAGTTCCCTGATAATCTCGGGCTCGTATTGGTCCGCCTCAAAGGGAAACAGGCTTGCGCCATTTGCGTTGAACCGGTACTTCTCGTTACGGATTTTCCCGAGGACCTGGTCGATCGCGAGAAGGAAGGGCGGCTTGAAGTGCTCGTAAGAGGTCACCGATCCGTTTGAGGCGTAGAGCGTCCAGGTGATGCGCGGGCTCATCCCATTGAGCAGCTGGGTGGATTCCGGCTTACCGAGCAGGATGAGCGTCGTCGGGGTGATTTTGCCGTTTTTGGTCAGGTTTGCCATATCAAGGATCGTGCGGTCGTCCATGTCCGCGAACGCCCCGGAGTGGCGCCGGTGCTTGGAGAGGAAAAGCTCTATCGCCTTCTTCACGGCCGCGGGGTCGAGGTCCTCGAAGGTGGCATTTTCGATTTCCAGGGCGCTCCAGTCAGGCCTCTGCATTTGGCGTATCTGCTCGTACTTATCTATGGGCAGCGGCCCGAGCGATTCGCCCTCGCGCGCCCATGCCGCATTGTTGAACGCCGTCGGCATCCCTGGCGTCGCAGCGGGGATTTGAAATGCGAGGACGCGTTTGCCGTCAATCCTGAGCTCATGGATCTCTCTCAGGGTAAGGCGGTTGTTCGCGCGGTCCGCGATCTCCTTTTTAAGGGACCGAAGGTTGGCTGGATTTCCTTCTCGGTAGGAAGTTCCGCACGCGACCTTGTCGTCGTCCATTCCGAAGATAAGCCAGGCGTCTTGTTTCCCGCGCAGGATCGCCTCGTTGCTCAGCGCGGAGAAATACTTCCCGAGATCCTTGAAGCTGAAGTCGCTCTTCGCTTCCTTGAGCTCGATGACCTCGCTTTCGTAGGGCTTCTCGATACGGGCGATGAGTTCAAGGACATCGTGATCGCTGTAGTACAAGATCGCTCCTAACGGGCTTGCGGCTGATATTTAGTCGTAAGATACGACTAAATATCGAAAACAAGGTCATTTTAGTCCAATCTAACGACTAGAAATGAAGATATTGGACCGTTTATAGGACTAAACAATGTGATGGGCTCGGCCGTAGTCCAAGCTCTGTCTGAGGGCCTGATACCCTCACAAGTCGGAGGTCTTTAGTTCATACCCGCCTCCCCGCGACCAAAGCTACAGTGAGGGCGAGGGTTTTTATCCTCTTCCTCTTCTTGTTTTGTGGCGACGTAATCGAATGCGCTATCGGCGGGCGCTCAAAAGCGGCTGTTTCGACGCTTGAGCGTCGGGAAGGACAAAGTGGCCTTGTTGCGATATGGCCAAATGGGGCAGGCGCAAAAACTGAAAGCTGGGATAATCAAGTCCGTGCGAGTGTGACTGTGATGGTGATTGCGTCGCTTCGGCTGCGTTTACTTCGACTGCGTTCAGTGCGGTGATCGATTGCTCTATGGTTGCCGTGACTTGCGCTGCAGAGATGGGAGATGTCTGTACGGCGTTTAGGCTCTTTGCATTTTGCTGTACGCCGATCGACACGACGGACCGCAGAAGGATGCCTCCCCTCCCTTGTCGGGGGAGAAGAAAGAACGATTGCAAAATTTGCAAGTTGTAAGCGAGTGCATCGGATGATTCGACACGATTTGCCAGACTGCTTCGGGGAGAGACCCCGGATCGGACATTGATGAGATTTCGTCGCCGGATACGCCCGTGAATGACAGCTCGTGTTCGTTGAACAGGCGGTCAAGGCTTCGCAGCAACGCGTTTGCGGTTTCGATTTGAGACCCGCCTTCTTCCGATTCGAGCGCCAAGAAGATCCAGGTTGCCGGTCCGCCCTGAGTGTGTTTGGCTTTGAAGCGGAGTGATTTGGGTTCCTGGTCGGCTTCAACAGAAGTGAGGATTCTTACGCTGGGGGACCCGATGAGGCGCCTTGTTCCAATGAGGCCCAGGGCGCTGTCGAGGGTCGAGCGCTCCGAGTATCATGACGATTGAAAACAGATTGCGCATCAGAAGCCAATCGTGCAGGGGTTCGATTGATAGAACTGAGTTCAAGACCGTGCCAGAATACCCTGAGTTCGCTTGGTTTGAGGGGCTCGTCAACGCGGTGACCCATCGCGACTACTCTTTCCGGGGCGACTACATTCGGGTTTCGATGTTCGATGACCGCCTGGAGATCGTCAGCCCGGGGGCGCTCCCGAACATCGTGACGCTCGACAACATGAGGACCACCCGCTACTCGCGCAACCCGCGCATCGCGCGCACGTTGGTCGAATTCGGATGGGTTCGAGAGTTGAACGAGGGCGTCAAGCGCATCTATACCGAGATGCAGGACTCCCTGCTCAACGACCCGGTATACACGGAGCCCGGCGGGACGAGGGTTCAGCTGACGCTTGAGAACAACATCGTGGCGCGGACCGTCAGGAGAAGTGGGGCGCTCGAGGACAGGCTTTCAGCTGAGCGGCTGGCCTCCCTCGACGAATACGAGTTAGCCGCGGTTCGGCTTGCGTTCACGAACGGCAAAGTGACCGCCAGGGAGCTCGCCGACCACATCGGGCGCACTCGCCGCACGGCCGGGAACGTTCTCAAAGGAATTTCGGGTCCTTCCGGTCCGCTCGAGTGGCACGGCTCGGCTGTCAACGATCCGGGGCAGTACTATTCTATGCGATAGGCTTCGCACCTATTTCGCACCTATTTCGCACCTATTTCGCAGCAATGTCGCACCCTTGTCGCAGTAATGCCGCACTTCTTTAGTTGCGCCAGAACCGCAAATCAGGCCGCCTCGGCCGTGCAAGCCCACCCATCCAGGAGGGAGGACCGTCTGCGTCCTCCCTCTTTTACGCTACAGTAATTGCGGCAGTAAACGCACATTTGTTGTTTTCGCTTTGCGAAAGAGGGGGAGATTCATGGAATCCCAGGCTTACCCAATGCTGTTCAGCCCCATCAAGGTCGGCACGCAGGAGGTCAAGAACCGCGTGTTCATGCCGCCCGTGTCCACCAACCTTGCCGATCACGGCTACGTGACCGACGCGCTCGTCGACCATTACGCGGCGCGCGCCAAGGGCGGCGTGGGCCTCATCATCACCGAGGTCGTGACCGTGGAGCCCACCTACACCTACCTGCCCGGCGACATGTGCTGTTATGACGACACCTTCATCCCCGGTTGGGAGAAGCTGGCCGCCGCCGTGCACCAGTACGGTGCCAAGATCATGCCGCAGCTGTTCCACCCCGCCTACATGGCGTTCAACGTTCCCGGCACGCCGCGCCTCATCGCCCCGTCCTTTGTGGGCCCGTCCTATGCCCGCGAGGCGCCGCGTCCCATCACCATCGACGAGATCCATGAGCTCACCCGCCAGTTTGGCGATGCGGCCGTGCGCATGCAGAAGGCAGGCGTCGATGGCGTCGAGGTCCACGCGGCACACGCCCACGGTATGCTCGGCGGCTTCCTCTCGCCCCAGTACAACAAGCGCACCGACGAGTACGGCGGCAGCCTGGACGCGCGCATGCGCTTCCTGCTGGAGGTCATCGCCGAGATCCGCGAGCGCTGCGGCAAGGACTTCATCATCGACGTGCGCATCTCCGGTGATGAGTACACGGACGGCGGCCTCACCCTCAACGACATGATCTACGTGTCCCGTCGCCTGGAAAAGGCCGGCGTCGACATGATCCACGTCTCCGGCGGCACCACCATCAAGCGCGGCTCCGCGATTCCCGCCGCAGGCACCAAGCAGGCCAGCCATGCCGACCTTTCGCGCGAGATCAAGAAGCACGTGACCATCCCCGTTGCCACCGTGGGCCGTATCAACGAGGCTTGGATCGCCGAGGAGCTCATCGAGGACGGTGCCGCCGACATTTGCATGATGGGCCGCGCCAACCTGTGCGACGCCGAGTTCTGCAACAAGGCCGCTGCGGGCCGCGCCGAGGAGGTCCGCCCCTGCATCGGCTGCCTGCGCTGCCTGAACGGCATCATGTTCGGCAAGCCCATTTCCTGCACGGTCAACCCGGACGTCGAGCACGACGAGGCGGGCTTCGAGCCGGCCGCCGAGAAGAAGGACGTGCTGGTCGTTGGTGCCGGTCCCGCCGGCATGGAGGCCGCCTACATCGCCGCCCGCCGCGGCCACCACGTGGTGCTCGTGGATAAGCAGGACCAGCCCGGCGGCCAGCTGCGCATCGCGTCGGTCCCACCGGCGAAGCAGGAGCTCACGCGCGTGGTCAAGTACCAGTTCAGCCGTCTGGCCGAGGCCGGCGTGGACGTGCGCATGGGCGTGGAGCTCACGGCCGAGGATATCCAGCGCGACTTCGCGGGCTACGAGGTGGTCTTGGCTTACGGCGCCGAGCCCATCGTCCCTGGCTTTATGACGGGCTTTAAGCAGGTCATGACCGCCGACGACCTGCTGGCCGGCCGTGCGTTCCCGGGCAAGAAGATCGTCATCGTAGGCGGCGGCTCCGTGGGTTGCGAGACGGCCGACTACCTGGCCCCGCTGGTCAACGACCTTGCGCCGTCCAACCGCGACGTTACCCTCATCGAGATGACGCGCACGCTCGCCGCCAACGAGGGCGGTGCCGGTCGTGCGGTGCTCGTGACCCGAATCCTGGACAAGGGCGTGCACGTGCTCACCGAGGCCAAGCTCACGGGCGTGACCGAGGACACCATCTCCTACGAGAAGGATGGCGAGGAGCACGTGATCGAGGGCGCCGACACCTTGGTGCTCGCGTTGGGCTACCGTCCCAACACCGCACTCGCCGACGCATTGACCGAGGCGGGCTTTGCCTGCCACGTGCTGGGTGATTCAAAGCAGTGCGGCAACCTGCGCGACGCCATCGAGGCCGGCTACAAGGCGGCTTGCGAGCTGTAAGGGCGGCGACATATCTTCGACGTGACGGACCCGGGGGCATTGAGCCTCCGGGTCTTTTCGGTGAACGGTGTTATTACAGATCCCTTACATTGTGTCCGTATGTTTACAATCCCCTCGGATAAGCCAATGGGACTGAAATCTCCGCAGGTAGACATGAATGCGATGCGAGTAAATCGGTTTTTATTTTCACCCCATTGCGGTTGCCGGCGAAAGCGCTCGTCGATTTGGCGACCAAATTTGTGGCATAAAAATATATATAGAGTATTATCACATTTATAAGCCACCCTTCTGTCGGATGGCTATGCGAAGCGAATCAATTGTCGGCTGCTGTTGATATGGGGGATCGAATGTTATGTGAGCGGAATCGCATGACGGCGGGGCAGTGTTCTCGTGGAGCGGGAGGAGGCGCTGCGCGTTCTGCGATAAAGCGTATTGCTAGGGTGCTGCCCTCGGCCATGTTGGGCGCAGCGCTTGCATTGACGGCGGTGGTGCCCGCCGCGAAGGCGGCTCCGGCTGATGTCGAGCCCACGCCGTGGGCTGCGGGCGATAAGACCGTGGTCGTCGATGAGCCTACGATTACGACGTGGGAGGGCGTCGCCAAGGACGACACCGCCAACGTCGGCCGCATCTGGACGGACAAGACCGTCTTCGATAAGTATGCGGAGCTTCCCGACGGTATAAAGCCTGTCATCCAGAAGGGCAACTCCGACTTCCTGGTCGGCCTGTCCGCGCTCTCGTCGACCTCCAACACGATCACGACCACGAGCCGTCCGCTGGATATCGTCCTCGTTCTCGATGTGTCGGGATCGATGAGGGATGAGCTCGCAGCTTACAAGTACTCACCCGTCTACGCAGGTGATCTCGATACGAGGTCGACCTATTATGGCAAGGATGAGTCGGGATCGTACTTCGAAATCAACTGGCATAAGCCTTGGTTTTCTTCTGGCTATTGGCGTACGGAAGCGGGCGAGAAGAAGGCTCCCAAGGTTTCCGCAAGCGATCAGGATACCACGAGAATCCAGTTCTATAGCCGCAAGAAGGTTTCGTCCGTATCTAGGATGAGCGCGCTCAAGACGGCGGCCAACAGCTTTATCGAGGCCACCGCCGAGCAGAATGACAAGATCGCCGATGAGGCGAAGCGCCATCGGATTTCTATCGTGAAGTTCGCATCGGACCTGTCGGACAAGATCGGTAACGACCTGAACGATGGTTTCTGGGGTGACGGCAGCAACTTCTCGCAGATTGTTACAAAGCTAACTGCTTACGATTCGACCAGCGTGAATAACGGCAAGGCGCGAATCAACGCCCTGCAGCCCGTTGGTGCGACTCGTGCCGACTACGGTATGGAGAAGGCGATCGAGTCTCTGAGCTCGGCGCGTGAAGGCGCCCAGCAGGTCGTGATCTTCTTTACCGATGGTCAACCCACCGAGAGCAGTGGATGGAAGGATAAAGTCGCTAATGGTGCGATTCTAAACGCCAAAGCCCTCAAGGATAAGGGTGCGCTCGTGTACTCCATCGGCGTCTTCGCTGATGCGAATCCTGCTGATACGAGTGGCATGTTCAATGCGTACATGCATGGCGTGTCGAGCAACTATCCCCAGGCTACTTCCTACGTCAGCCTCGGGAACCGTGCCGAGAATTCCAACTACTATAAGGCAGCGACCAATGCGGACGAGCTGAACAGCATCTTCCAGGAGATCTCGGACGAGATCAACAAGGGGGCGGGCTTCCCGACGCATACGACCGAGGGTATGGCCAACAAGTCCGGTTACATCACCTTTACCGACGAGCTCGGTGCCTACATGAAGGTGGATGGGTTCAAGGAGCTCGTCTTCGCCGATAAGAAATTCAAGCCGACGAAGTCCTCTGCCGGTCTCGTCGACACCTATACGTATAGCGGAACGGGTGGCACCGAGCTCTACCCCAAGGTGGACGTGTCGAATCTCATCGTTCAAGTCCAGCGCAGCGAAGAGCTCGCTAAGGGCGACATCGTGACGGTCAAGATCCCGGCCTCGCTCATCCCCCTGCGCAACTTCAAGGTCACGACCACCGAAGCGGGGTCGACCATGGAGATCGGCGAGGCCTACCCGCTGCGAATCTTCTACGGCGTCAGCATCAAGCCCGAGGTGCATACTGCCGTAATGAGCGGAACGGCAGACCAAGCCCTGCGCGATTACATCGCTGGGAACACCGCGGATGGTAAGACCAATTTCCACTCCAACTTCTACGATGGCAGGGTGATCGTGGAGGATGGCAAGCGGCTGGGCAACCCCACCGCTTCCTTTGAGCCTTCCGATGCCAACAGCTTCTACTATTTCACAGAGGACACGCCGCTCTACACCGATAGGGAGTGCAAGATTCCCCTTACCAAAGAGCCGACTGCCGGAGAAGAGTATTACTACAAGCGCTCCTACCACAAGAAGGGAAGCGCCGGCCAGGCCGAGAAGGCTGAGAGCATCATCAAATTTAGGGGAGTCAACTTCAACAGGCCGGAGCCCTATTGGAGCCAGGCGGCGGATGGTGGCTACTTCATCAAGAAGGGGGCTCCGCGCTTGACGCGCGTCGACTCCCTGACGCTTACCAAGGAGTCGAACGTTACGGGTACGGCGACCGAGGTTATCAACCCGCGCTGGGACAACGTCGATAATCCCCACATGGTGAACGTGAGCCTCGGCAACAACGGAAAGCTTTCTGTCGATATGCCGGGCTCCCTGGCGATCAACAAAGACGCCCGTATCGCGCCGAACAAGAATATCGACCCCAAGGTGTTGGATGGAAAGAGCTTCGAGTTCGAGATCACCATTCCATCGGCTGCTGGTAAGACCCTGACGGCCGAGGTGAGGAACGCCCAGAACGAGCGTATCGGCGAGCCCTTCGACATGGAGTTCGACGCGTCCGGCAAGCGCCGCCAGGGCTTGAAGGACGAGGAGACCCTCTACATCCACGGTCTCGACGCGAGCGCCGAGTACACGGTGACCGAGGTCAAGGATAAGATCCCCGCCGGTTTCGAACAGACGAGCGCCGAGGGCGATGCGGGCAAGATCGCCGCAGGCAAGACCCAGGCCGCGAAATTCGTCAACACCTATGACGTCGCAGCGGTGGCTGTCGACGCCAAGGACCTCGGCGGATATCAGAAGATCTTCGACCGCTGGGATATCGCCAAAACCTTCGATATCGAACTGAAGGCCTCCCAGGCGGGCAATCCCATGCCCAAGGGCTCCACGCCCGGCGCCGACGGCCGCGGTAGCAAGGTCGTCGAGGTGACCGAGGCAAGCCAGATGGGCGATTTCGGCTCCATCTCCTTCGATAGGCCCGGCACGTTCGAGTACACCGTGAGGGAGGTCGCAGAGGGGGCCGTTCCCGGTATGACGTATAGCGGTGCCGCGTACACGATCCGCGTCGATGTCGCCGACGACGGCAAGGGTGGCCTGACGGCGACCTCTGCCATGACGAGGACCAATAACGATGCGGGCGTCGGCGTGAGCGAGCCCGTCGAGAACAAGGTTGCCGTCTTCACGAACTCTTTCAACGCGCGGGAGACCTCTGCCGGTCCCGAGGCTGTGAAGCTCTACACCAATAATGGCGGTCCGGAAACCGCTATGAAGGACGGTAAGTTCACGTTCAAGGTGAAGCCGCTGATCCCTTTGATGGCCGAAATCACGAACTTGCCCGAAAGCGGCTCGGCGAGCGGCTCGAGCGTCGTCTTCGGCCAGGCCGTGTATGGCGAGGGCCAGGTTGGCTGGACCTATGAGTACGAGATCAGCGAGCTTATTCCTGAGGGGGCGGATGCCGGTAACGGCTACACCTTGAACGGCATGACGTACGACCCGTCGGTCTATATAGCCGCATTCGCCGTCTCCGTCGACAAGTCCGCGACGGTCAAGGTCTCCATTTCTTACTACAAGATGGTCGATGGCAAGCCCGAGCAGCTGCCCGAGGGACAGATCCCCGAGTTCCGCAACGTTTACGATCCCGAGGACGTGACGCTTCCGGGTGACGCCGCCTCCCCGCTCAAGGCGCGCAAGACCCTCAAGGGCCGTGACGCCAAGGATGGCGAGGCCTTCGAGTTCACGCTGATTGCCGACAACAACGCCGCCGTCGCCGCGCTAGAGCATGACGATATCGTATTCGGTGATGATAACGCCGCAACCGAGCTCAAGGCATCCGTGACGGGGCTGAAGAACGGCGTCCCCGCGGACGCGCCCTTCGGTTCGGTCAAGTTCACCAAACCCGGCACCTATACATTCGATATCAGCGAGAGCGTCCCCGAGAAGGACGGCGCGGGCATGACGTATGACCGCGGCCACCAGAAGGTCACGGTCGTCGTGACCGATGAGAACGGCGTGCTCGAGGCGAAGGTGAGCTATACCGGCGCCGCGATGGACGCCGCCGCGTTCACCAACACCTATGGGTCGAGTCTCGCCTACGGCGACGCCTTCTCGCTCGACGTCACCAAGACCCTGACCGGTCGCGCCCAGAAGGCCGGCGAGTTCAGCTTCGCCATCGTCGGTGCCGACAAGGACGCCACCGATCGCTTGGCCGAGAGCGACAAGTCGTTCGAGACGATCGCCCCCGCGGCGAAGGATGTCCCCACCAAGATGCCGGGCAAGCTCGCGGGACTGCGGTTCACGCAGGCCGATGCCGGCAAGACCTTCAGCTACACGCTGAGCGAGGTCGTGCCCGACAAGAAACTGGGCGGCGTGACCTACGACCCGACCACCTATAGGATCGACATCGAGGTCGTCGACAACGCCGACGGCACCATGAAGACGATCACGACCGTGAGCAAGAACGGCGGCGAGCCCGTCGGAACCTATGACAGCTCCGACGGCCGTGACGTCGTCACCCTCGGATTCAGGAACGCGTACAAAGCCGCGCCCGTCGAGGTGAGTCCCGATACGGCCGACCTCGGCCTGTACAAGGTCCTCAAGGGCCGCGATTGGCTCGACACCGACACCTTCCACTTCACCATGAAGGGCGCCGTCCCAGGTCAGCCCGAGTCGGCCGTCGCTGAGAAGGACGTTGCGGCCCCTGGCAAGAAGGATGGGGACAAGATCGCCTTCGACTTCGGTAGCTACACCTTCGATAAGGCGGGGACGTACCTCTACTCCGTCACCGAGACCCCCGGTAACATCGCCGGTATCACATACGACGATCACCCCGCACGTATCGCCGTGCACGTGACGGACAACCTTGAGGGCCAGCTCGTCGCCGACGTCACGGTTCGCGAGGGAACCTTTATCAATGCATATAAGGCCGAGCTCGATCACAATGCAGCCGGCGGCCTGATAATCGCAAAGACCACCAACGGTCACGACATGGCCCAGGGTCAGTTCAAGTTCCAGGTTCAGGCGCTAGACGACAAGGGCACGACCGCGGCTGAGACCGCAAAACGCCTCGGCATGGAGGACGGCAAGACGACCGGCGAGTTCGGTAACGTGGCTGGCAAGGACGGCGAGCGCGTTGCGATGACGTCCCAGACTCCGCTCAAGTTCACCCAGGCGGACGTCGGCAAGTCGTTCGTGTTCAAGGTTCCGAGTTCGGAGCCAACGGCGAGCCCGGTACCGGTGGGAAGAAGGACGGCTACACCTATAGCGATGCCGTCTACACCATCGGGCTGTCCGTTAAGGATAACTTCGACGGAACTCTGAAGCTTACTACCATGGTGACCGAGAAGGGAGGCATGCCGACTTCTACCGAGAGCAGCGCTACGGCGCCCGTCGCAACTGAAATTGACTTCGTGAACAGCTATGCCGCCGAGACCACCGATGCGACCGACATCGACCTCGCGACCGCCGCGACCAAGA
>ENA-OPCP01001970-OPCP01001970.1-human-gut-metagenome-genome-assembly--contig:-NODE-1970-length-11498-cov-3.688543_pt1 | contig 11498 bp, 10 predicted proteins | sample MGYA00241563_ERZ501477 | MGnify/ENA primary metagenome ERZ501477 (study PRJEB25962, sample SAMEA2042572) | human gut metagenome | biome: human gut; feature: human-associated habitat; material: faeces... | reverse complement strand
TGAGCATCTTCGATGTTCTTAATAATTGTATTCATGTGTGACCTCCTTAATATTATGATGTTCTTAATACAGGTTCTGTAACAGAGGACCATCCCTTTTTCTCACAACTTGTTTAGATTATCATAATCAAGCAAATAATGCAAGACTAAAAATACATTTTCTTTATTATTTATTAATATCCAGAAGCCCTGGTAAGATATGGACTGTTATAGTCTTCTTATCAAGGTCATGATCTAATATACACTGGTCAATAACCGGTATTAAATAGCTTTCGCCATTATCTGCCTCTACTTCATATACATTGTTAGCGCCTGTCTCTAATACATCTTTTAGTACGCCCAAATGTTTTCCTTCATCTGTTATTACATCAAGTCCGATAAGATCGCATATAAAATACTCTCCCGGCTCAAGTTTAACAGCATCTTCTCTTGAAACGAGCAAGTCACATTTTGTGTATTTCTCTATATCATTGATGTCATCAAACTCTTTAAACTTAAGTATTACGAACTGCTTAAAGAATTTAACTGAAGATACAGTGACAGCTACCTGTTCTCTTTTTCCATCGATAACACATTTCTTAAGTTTCTTAAAACGAAGAGGATCATCTGTTGTAGGAAAAACCTTAACTTCACCTCTGATTCCGTGGGTCGATGTTATGACCCCTACCCTTAACATATCTTCCACTTAAATTCTCCATTCTGACATAAATGTATATATAAATAACAAAACAGACAGCCCCGAAAGGCTGCCTTAGACAGTAGTGTTTGCTTAATTATCTATTTCAACAATCACTTTCTTGTCGCTCTTAGAAGCTGCAGCTGAAACAACTGCTCTTATTGACTTGGCAATTCTACCAGACTTGCCGATAACCTTGCCCATATCCGAAGGAGCAACCTTAAGATTGACTACAAGAGCCTTATCTTTTTCAGTTTCTGTTACTACAACCTCATCCGGATTATCAACTAGTGCCTTAGCGATAATTTCCACTAATTCTTTCATAGTCAATTACACCTCCACTAGTCTTATTTTTCGATACCAGCCATCTTGAAAAGCTTTCCAACAACCTCTGTAGGCTGAGCTCCGTTTGATAACCACTTCTTAGCAGCCTCAGCATCAATGCTTAACTTGCATGGATCGTAATTAGGATCATAAGTACCGATTTCATCGATAAATCTACCATTTCTTGGAGATCTTGAGTCTGCTACGATAATTCTATAGAAAGGATTTTTCTTCTCACCTAATCTCTTTAATCTAATCTTTACTGCCATTACATTCACCTCCTGTATTATTCTTAAAAATTAATCTATGTTAAAAAGGTAACTTGAAACGTCCCTTTTTAGCACCTTTCATCATTCCCGGCATCTGCTTCATCATCTTCTTCATCTGTTCAAACTGCTTTACAAGTCTGTTAACATCAGCAATATCAACACCTGCACCTCTTGCAATTCTGTTCTTCCTTGAAGGATTAAGTATGTCCGGATTACTTCTTTCTGCCTTAGTCATTGAATATATGATAGATTCGGTTCTTCTCATATTCTTCTCTGCTTCATCATCATCGATTGAAACATTCTTCATCTGACCCGACAGTCCTGGCATCATGCTCATAATTGAACTGATACCACCCATATTCTTAATCTGTCCCATATACTCAAGAAAGTCATTAAAATCAAATTCTGCTTTCTTAAGCTTTTCTTCCATAGCTTTTGCTTTATCAGCGTCAAGCTGTGCTTCAGCCTTCTCAATAAGGGTAAGGACATCCCCCATGCCAAGTATTCTTGATGCCATACGGTCTGGATAAAACTGTTCAAGATCTGAAAGCTTTTCCCCCATACCAACATAAAGAATTGGCTTTCCGGTAACTGCCTTAATTGAAAGTGCAGCACCACCTCTTGTATCACCATCTAACTTAGTAAGGATAACTCCGTCAATGCCAACCTTTTCGTTAAATGATGAAGCAACATTAACAGCATCCTGACCTGTCATCGAGTCAACTACAAGAATTGTCTGGTCAACTGATACATTAGCTTTAATCTCTATAAGCTCATTCATCATGTCTTCATCAACATGAAGTCGTCCTGCTGTATCAAGAATAACTGTATTAAAATCATTATTCTTAGCATGGGCTATAGCAGCTTTGGCAATATCAACAGGCTTCTGGTTAGTTCCCATAGAGAATACTTCAACGCCCTGTTTATTACCATTAATAGTAAGCTGTTCAATGGCTGCTGGTCTGTATACATCACAGGCAACTAAAAGAGGTTTTCTTCCCTTCGCCTTGAACTTACCAGCAAGCTTTGCTGTAGTAGTTGTCTTACCAGCACCCTGAAGACCTGCCATCATGATAACAGTAATCTCAGAGCCAGGTTTCAAGGCAATCTCAGTTGTCTCAGATCCCATAAGAGATACCATCTCTTCATTAACAATCTTGATAACCATCTGACCAGGTGTAAGACTTGACATAACATCCTGACCAATTGCTCTTTCTTCTACAGACTTGATAAACTGCTTAACCACCTTAAAGTTAACATCAGCTTCAAGCAGGGCAAGCTTAACTTCCTTAAGAGCAGCCTTAACATCAGCTTCTGATAAACGGCCCTTACCACGAAGATTCTTAAAAATATTCTGCAATTTCTCTGATAAACTATCGAATGCCATAATATCTCTCCTTAAAATTCTTCAAGAATCTCATTGGATAACTTCTTGATTTCATGAATATCAGATATATCCTGACTTTCCATGTAATCATCAACTAAAGAATCAATCTTAGATACCTTGTCCTTGGTTTCAAGGAACTTCTGTATAAGATGAAGCTTAGCTTCGTATCCATCAAGTGTCTTCGTAACTCTCTTAATCAGATCATGTACTCCCTGTCTTGATATACCATATTCATCGGCAATCTCACTGAGAGATAAATCATTGTAGATAGCATCTTCATATATCTTCTTCTGATGGTCGTTAAGTAACTCTCCATAAAAATCATATAAAAGATTCTGTTCAACAATTCTTTCCATAATACCTGCCACAAACTTAAATATCATATAAGCCATGATTGACTCATAAGCCTTGAGTATAATATCAGATATCAAAAAAAGTGTCAAGCATTTTTACTTGACACTTTTGAAAAATTTATTAAATCAGCTTTCAAGCCTCTTTTCACGTTCATTAGGAGGATATTCCATTTCATATTCTTCGCTTAAATTCTCCATTCCGTTAATCTTCAGTCTCTTAAACACCCATTTCTTAATAAGATGATATATAACTGCAAATATAGGAACTCCTAAAAGCATCCCTGCAAATCCCCATATATCACCAAAGAGGAGTATTGCAAACAATACCCAGAAACTTGAGATTCCTGTAGTATTACCAAGAATTTTAGGCCCGATAATATTACCGTCAATCTGCTGTAATATAAAATTAAATATTACAAAGAACAGGCACTGTGCAGGATTGACAATAAGACATAATAAAGCTCCAATAAACCATGCTATGTACCAGCCAAAGAAAGGAATAACATTAAATATTCCAACAATGAATGCAATAAGAATCTCACTCATCATCTCTTTGCCAGGATTACATATTGTAAATATCTTAAGTGATATAAAACATATAAGTGCTATTACAAAGGCATCAAGGATTTTGCCATTAACAAAGCCGCTGAACACCTTATCAGTATACTTAATCTCTTCCATAACGCTGGCAGCACGTTCTTTCTTGAATATACTATAGACAACCATCTCTCCCTGCTTTGCAAGCTTTTTTCTTGCTGTAAGAAGATACGCTGCAACAATAAATCCGATAAGAACATTAAAAAGTACAACAATAATATTAACTACACCAGTTGAAACACCGGTAGCAATTCCCTGTGCATATCCAAGAAACTCGTTACCAAGCCAGTCATTAATAAATGTATATGTTTTATCAATAATATTCTCTGAATATTTCATAAGAGTTTCATTCTCGTTAAGAAACTTCTGTACAAAATCAATAACTTTATTGACATTATCAGGAATAATCTGGATAAGACGTACAACACTGTTTACAAGATTAGGAATAATAACAATAATCATAAAATATATGAACAGAATTGCTATAAGAAGCCCTGTAAACACACTAAGATTATTGGACAGGCTTTTCTTTTTTTTCTCATTCTTAATAAACTTAAATACCTTATTATATATATTATCGAAGAAATTACATATTGGACATATTACATATGCTAATGCCCCGCCAATTATAAAAGGCATAAGAGTTCTGCATATATGCGAAAATGCTTTGTGGATGGCATCAATTCTGAATAATGCAAAAAAAAGCAATAGGGACAGCGCAGCTGCCCCAAATAATGCCATTGTAACTCCTGCATATCTTTTGAAAGAATATTTCTTCATAGATTTCCCTCTGCTGAAGATAGTGATTAAATGTTTACTTTAACAATTCTAGGTCTTAAACCTGCTGCTTCAAGCTTGTCAACAATCTCATCCTTGTGTTCATGTCCGAAAGCTTCAATTGTAATTCTAAGCTCAACAGTTGCTTTTCTGTTAATGCTTACGAACTGGTTATGTTCAAGCTTGATTACATTACCGTTAGCTTCTGCAATAATAGAAGCAACTCTTACAAGTTCACCCGGCTTATCTGGAAGAAGTACAGAAACAGTGAAGATTCTGCTTCTCTGTACAAGTCCCTGCTGAACAACAGATGACATTGTAATAACATCCATATTACCACCAGAAAGAATTGAAACAATCTTCTTATCCTTAACATCAAGCTGCTTTAATGCTGCAACTGTAAGAAGACCTGAATTCTCAACAATCATCTTATGATTCTCTACCATATCAAGGAATGCAACTATTAAATCTTCATCAGGAACTGTAATAATATCATCAAGATTCTTCTGAAGATATGGGAATAACTTGCTTCCTGGAGTCTTAACAGCTGTACCGTCTGCAATTGTACTTACAGTAGGAAGAGTTACAACCTTTCCAGCCTTAAGAGATTCCTGAAGACAGTTAGCACCGGAAGGCTCAACACCAATAACCTTGATATTAGGATTAAGGAGTTTTGCAAGTGTAGATACACCTGTTGCAAGTCCGCCACCACCAATAGGAACAAGAATATAATCAACAGTTGGAAGCTCTTTAATAATCTCCATTGCGATAGAACCCTGACCTGTTGCAACATCTAAATCATCAAATGGGTGAACAAATGTAAGTCCTTTCTCCTTGGCAAGCTTCATTGCATATTCACATGCTTCATCATAAACATTACCGTAAAGAATAACCTCTGCACCGTATCCCTTAGTTCTGTTTACCTTGATAAGTGGTGTTGTTGTAGGCATAACTACTGTTGCCTTAACCCCATATTTCTTAGCTGCAAATGCAACACCCTGTGCATGATTTCCGGCAGAAGCTGTAATAAGTCCCTTCTGTCTTGCTTCCTCTGACATCGTACTAATCTTGTAATATGCACCTCTTACCTTATAAGCACCTGTGTACTGCATATTCTCTGGCTTAAGGTATACTCTGTTACCAGTCTGGCTGCTGAAATACTCACTATATACCAGATTAGTAGGAAGTGTTGCTTCCTTAACCTTCTCGGCAGCTTCCTCGAAACTTTTCAATGTTAATTCTTCCATTACACTTAATCTCCCATCTTAATTTATTAACTTATCTATCTTCATCAGAGCCGTTATCTACATCGAATAATGCATTAACAAATGTGTCTGAATCAAACTTCTGTAAATCTTCGACTTTCTCACCAACTCCAATATATTTAACAGGAATACCAAATTCTGCCTGTATAGCAACGGCAATTCCCCCTTTGGCAGTTCCATCCATCTTAGTAAGAATAATACCTGTGATATTAGTTACATCATTAAACTCTCTAAGCTGAGAAAGGGCGTTCTGACCAGTTGTTGCGTCAAGAACGATAAGATTTTCCCTGTATGCATCAGAATACTCTCTTTCTATAACTCTGTCAATCTTACGAAGCTCTTCCATAAGATTCTTCTTATTCTGAAGACGTCCAGCTGTATCACATAAAAGAACATCTGCCTTTCTTGCTTTACATGCAGCGATTGAATCATATATAACGGCAGCTGGATCAGAACCCTCACTCTGTGCAATAATATCAGCACCAGTTCTGTTAGACCATTCTGTAAGCTGTTCTATAGCTGCTGCTCTGAAGGTATCAGCTGCAGCCATGATAACCTTTTTATTCTGCGCCTTTAAATGTCCCGCAAGCTTACCTACTGATGTTGTTTTACCAACGCCATTAACACCTATAAGCATGACTATTGACTTCTGATTCTCAAAGTCATATGCATTAGGACCAAGATTCATCTTTTCACGGATTGTGTCAATAAGTAACTGCTTGCAATCCTTAGGATCCTTAATCTTGTTTTCTTTAACCTTAGATTTTAATTCTTCTATAATTTCGTCTGTTGCTCTTACACCGATATCTCCCATAATAAGTGTTTCTTCAAGTTCTTCATAAAAATCATCATCTATTGAAGAAAAACCACTAAATATATTATCAATACCTGACACTATATTATTACGTGTCTTTGTAAGACCCTCTTTTAATTTACTAAAAAGTCCCATATACATCCTCTCTTTCTTAATCAATATATTTTCTACGATTCTTTTTTCCTGTCATTAAGATCATTTTCTATAAGATCAACCGATACAAGCGTAGATACACCCTTTTCCTGCATGGTTATACCATACAACCTGTCAGCTGCTGACATTGTACCACGTCTGTGAGTGATAACAATGAACTGTGTATGTTTTGTCAGCTTATGAAGATAATTAGCATATCTTCCAACATTTGAATCATCAAGTGCCGCTTCTATTTCATCAAGAAGACAGAATGGAGAAGGTTTTAGATTCTGTATTGCAAAAAGAAGTGCAATAGCGGTAAGCGCTTTTTCTCCACCCGATAACTGCATCATATTCTGAAGCTTCTTTCCAGGTGGCTGGGATATTATAAGTATACCGGCTTCAAGAATATCTTCTCCTTCTACAAGCTCTATTGTTCCTCTGCCTCCACCAAAAAGTTCCTTGAACACTTTATCAAATTCAACCTTTATTTCTTCAAACTTAGCAGTAAACTGCGCTCTCATGCCTTCATCAAGTTCTTCAATAACCTTCATAAGTGATTCTTCTGCTTCAATCATATCATCATGCTGTGTCTTCATGAATTCATATCTTTCACTTACTGACTTATATTCTTCGATAGCATTTACATTGACATCTCCAAGTTTCTTGATTGCAGCTTTTAATATGTTAATCTGCTTTCTTATATCGTTAATATTATTAAGCTCATCGCTCTTTAACTCAAGAGCATAACTATATGTAAGCTCATATTCATTCCACATATAATCTACAAGTGAGTCATAAGATTCTTCAAGTCTGTCATACTGGTTATGAAGTCTCATACTATCTTTTTCAAGAAGAATTATTTTTTCATTTAATTCTTCACGTTTCTTAAAGAACTCTTTATGACTTGCATTAACCTTTTCTTTGGCTGCTCTTAAATCTTCAAGTTTTTCACCTATAGCTGTTATTTTTCTTTCGGACTCTTCTATAGAATTCTTAACAAGCTCAATATCAGCCTGCTTAGCTGATACAAGTTCTTTTGTTTCACCTATCTTTTCCTGTATAGAAGTTTTTTCTTCTTCAAGATTATCCAGCTCTTTACATAGTCTTTCTATATTCTCATTGATAAATGAGGCTTTCTGCTCTATAGATGAATGTGATATTTTCAGATTCTCTATTTTCAGTGCAACAGCTGCTTCCTCTGATTTTTTTGCTTCAAGAGTTTTGCCAAGATTCTCTATCTCTTTTCTGGCTGCCTCGTTCTGATTGTCAAGCAGATTAAGATTACCACTGACCTGATTCCTGCTTTCACTTATCTTTAAGATTTCAGAATCAATAGATGCCTGTTCTTTTATATCATCACCATATGAAGCAATAATCTCTGACAGCTTAAGATCTGCCTGCTTAAGATTAACGTCTATAGTATTCTTTCTGATATGAGTTTCTCTTAACAGCTTATTATAAGAATCAAGCGCCTCGCGGTACTTTGCAACCTGATTCCTTAAATCAGCAACAGCTGCCTTCTCTTGTGTTATCTGTTTATTAGTATTAGATACAGACTGTTTTAATTCTTCTATTTCTCTTCTACGTCCAAGAAGATTGCTGGAATTTCTAAATGCACCACCAGTCATTGAACCACCTGGGTTTAGCTGTTCACCTTCAAGTGTTACGATTCTGAGCGTGTATTTATATTTTTTAGCGATCAGAAGAGCATTATCAATATTATCAACAACAAGAATACGTCCAAGAAGATACTTAGCAAGTCCTTCATACTCGAAAGAAACACGTACAAGGTTACTTGCCACACCTATAACACCTTTTTCATTTATACACGCTTCATTTTCTAACGTATTTCTGGCATGTATAGCGTTCAAAGGTAAAAATGTAGCACGTCCAAGCTTATTCTGTTTTAGATAACCTATAAGTTCTTTTGCTGTAGATTCCTTATCTGTAACTATATTCTGGATTGTTCCTCCAAGTGCAGTTTCTATAGCTGTTTCATACTGCTTCTCAACCTTTACTATATCAGCAATAACACCAAGAATACCAGGATTGCTATCCTTTAATTCCATGATTTTTTTTATGCTGTTACCATAACCATCATATCTTTCTGTAATATTTATTAAAGATTCAAGACGTGACTTTTCTCTATGATAGTTTTGTGTCAGCTTATCAAGTTCACTATTCTTTTCAGCGATTTCAGCTTTCAGCTGTGTTACTGACGTGTTACTTTCTTCAATCGAATTATTAATATCTTCAAGCTTTCCAACAGCATTATCAAGCTCTGCTGTAAGAGACTTAATAACCTGTTTCTGTGCACTTTCATCACTCTTGCCTTTGATAATATGACTTGTAAGCTCAGATTTTTTAATTTCCAGCTGTTCAAGCATAGTAACAAACTTCTGATTTTCAGCCTTGATAGTAGACTGCTCTGTCAGGTTATCATAGATGCTGTTCTGACGATTATCAATCTGTCCAGATATTCCTTCAATCTCAGCGTTAAGAGCCTTAGCTGTATCATTAATAGCCGCTAACTTATCATTATACTCTGAAAGTTCTGTGTTAAGGTCATTATACTGCTCCCTCAGCTCTTTAACTGAGTTATTCTTATTCTGCTTGTCCTTTTCAATATCCAGTAATCTTTCAGAATGAAGCTGCTTATTAGCGTTAAATGTCTTTATCTGTTCTGTAAATACATTTATCTCTCCCTGAAGCTTCTGGTTTTCAAGTTCCAGAGCTGATACAGTCTGACTGTTTTCGTCTATCTGGGCATTAATATCATTAAGCTGATTTTCTGCTGCTTCATATTCAGATTTTGTATTATCATATTCAGATTTAGAATCTTCTAAATCATCATCTACTATTTTCAGTCTGCCATTAAGCTCCGCCGTTTCCTTCCTTATTCTGTCAGTTTCAAGTAAAAATGCATTAACATCATATTTTTTAAGATCTGTTTTATAGTTAAGATATTCCTTTGCTTTTTCTGACTGTTGCTTTAATGGACCAACCTGTTTCTCAAGTTCAGACAAAATATCGTTAACTCTGACAAGATTACTTCTTTCATTTTCAAGTTTCTTTATCGCAGCTGACTTTCGTCTCTTAAACTTAACAATACCAGCCGCCTCATCAAAAAGCTCTCTTCTCTCATCTGGTTTTCCGCTAAGAATCTTATCTATCTGACCCTGTCCTATAATAGAATAACCTTCTTTACCAATACCTGTATCATAAAACATTTCTGTGACATCTCTAAGTCTGCAGGAATGTCCATTAATCTTATATTCACTTTCACCAGAGCGGTAAACTCTTCTTGACACAGTTACTTCATCGTATTCTACAGGCAATGCATGATCACTGTTGTCAAGAGTTATAGCAACATATGCAAAACCAACCGGCTTTCTGTTCTGAGTACCAGCAAATATAACATCTTCCATTTTAGCACCACGCAGCTGTTTGGCACTCTGTTCACCAAGAACCCATCTTACTGCATCGGCAACATTACTTTTACCAGAGCCATTCGGTCCTACAATACCTGTAATTCCGTTATGGAAATCAAACACTATCTTGTTAGCAAAGGACTTAAACCCCTGAACCTCTATACTCTTTAAATACATATTTTATTTATTATTCCTTTTCCATTAATTACATTATGCCTGTCCATGCTTCTTAAGATATACGAGTGCTTCATATGCAGCTCTCTGTTCGGCATGTTTTTTTGTATGTCCTTTTGCCGTTACTTCAAACATACCTTCAACATAAGCTTTTGCAATAAAGTTCTTATCATGTTCAGGACCAGTCTCATCAATTATCTCATATACCACTTCTTTATGAGCTGCCTGGACAACTTCCTGTAAAATAGTTTTGCTATCATAAAAGAGTTGCTTGTTTTCAAGATCATTAAGAATAAATGATGTTACGAATTCTTTTGCATTAGCAAAACCACCATCCAGGTATATTGCGCCTATAACTGCCTCACATGCATCCGATATAATAGAATCTCTCTTTCTTCCACCAGTGAGTTCTTCACCCTTACCAAGCATGACAAACTTATCTAATCCTATAGCTCTTGCACATATGGCAAGTGTTGGTTCACACACTATACTTGCACGTAATCTTGTCATCCTTCCTTCATCCATATCAGCATAATTCTTATATATATAATCACTTGATGTAAGTTCAAGAACGGCATCACCTAAAAACTCAAGACGTTCATTATCTTTATACTTTTTAATACATTTCTCATTAGCATATGAGCTATGTGTGAGTGCATTCTTAAGAAGATCTATATTCTCGAATTCATAATGTATTGTCTGCATTAATTCTGATAAATTCTTATTATGCATATATTTTTCCTTTCATCATATAGTTGACACATAAGTATAAAAATGCCGCCTCGCCTGCATATTATGCAGTGATACTTGGCGGCACTCCATATCTGTTATTATCCTGATTATTTAGCAAGAGCTGCCTGAATCTGTGACACAGCATCACCAACTGTTGTTATATGTTCTGCTGCATCATCTGGAATCTGAATCTCAAACTGATCTTCTATCTCTGTGATAATCTGAAATACATCAAGCGAATCAGCCTTAAGATCATCAACAAAAGTAGATTCAGGTGTGATTTTATCCTCACTGATATTTAGAACATCTGCGATAATTCTCTGTAACTTCTGAAACTCCATATTATTCCTCCATTCCCGCCTGTTTATATCTTATTTTCAGGCTTATATTTAATCATTCATATATTTTATACATTTACTTTTCGGATTCTGTATCTGTGTGTGGCATATTAGCAAGTGATTCAACTATCTTTTCATTGATATTGCTTTTTGAAAATGTAACACACTGCAGAACGGAATTCTTAATCTCTTTAGCCTTAGAACTTCCATGTGTTTTAACAACCAGT
>ENA-OPCP01001966-OPCP01001966.1-human-gut-metagenome-genome-assembly--contig:-NODE-1966-length-11512-cov-2.278956_pt1 | contig 11512 bp, 9 predicted proteins | sample MGYA00241563_ERZ501477 | MGnify/ENA primary metagenome ERZ501477 (study PRJEB25962, sample SAMEA2042572) | human gut metagenome | biome: human gut; feature: human-associated habitat; material: faeces... | reverse complement strand
TACCGGTCAGCCTGTTTATGCATTTGAAGACGGAAAGACCTATAATCTTTCTGTTCGTGCCGTTAAGATCGGAGAGGATGGTAAGGAAGTATACGGAGACTGGTCCAATGCATTTGCATACAAAGTAACCGCTTCAGATGCAGGTACCAGTGAGAAGCCTGCAGCTGTTTCCGGTGTAAATGTAAACACAGAGGATAGTGAGCCAACCTTGCGTTGGAACGCACTTGACAATGTAAACCGCTATGAAATCCTTGTAAAAGATTCTGCCGGCCGTGAATACGTGAGCTCAGCTTCTCTGAAGGATGACGGAACTGTTGATAAGACCTACTACAGCGTCGGACGCGGTAATTTCCCAAGTGTTTCCCTGTCAGAGCTTAAAGATGAAGATTTGTATACATATACAACAGATCCTAAGGTTTCATTTGACCGTGTAAGAGATGAGAAGGGCGATCCGATCAAGGCAATGGCTCCTGGAGAATCCTATACCTTCCAGGTACGTGCAGTACGCACTTATACCGTTGATACAGACGGAAAGAAAGTCACAAAGACCGTAGAAGGCGACTGGTCAGCACCGTCCGCTGCATTTACAGTAGATGCTCTTCAGCCGATCACAGATCTTCAGTATGTAAAAGCTGACGATGAGTACTATTATTTCACATACAGTGCAAAGGTTGATTTAAACAGCGTATGGTATCAGATTGCAACAGGCACAGAATTTACTACTGCAACTATGGCAAGTGACTGGAGCAGCTTCTATTATGATGGCTCAGCTGGTTCTGCGAAACTGAAGATCAGTAAAAACAACAGTAATCTGGAAGCAGGAAAAACCTATTATGTTCGTGCAGTGAGCAGTGCAGACAGACCGGAAGAGGAAGAGGTTGCAAAACTGAAACCTGCAGCAGTCTCCTTCACTACAGATGCAGAAAAGGCACCTAAGAATGTGACTGGCTTAGAGATGTATAAAGAATCTGAAAACAGCTTCGAATTCCGTTTTGATTCTGTTCTGGAAGATGGCGACTCTTATGAGCTCCAGTACACTGATAAGGCACAGCCTTCCGAAGAGGACTGGGTAACAGCTTCTTCCAGTGGTTACTATGATGAAGATGAAGATGAGTACTATGAGGATGATGATGCACTTACATTGAGAAAATCCTTATTAAAAGAAGGAGCAACCTATGTAAGAGTTGTCGCTTATGTAAAAGACAAGAGCGGAAACAAGAAATACGGTACTCCTTCCAATGTAGTAGCTGTCAATGTCTCCAAAGCCACTTCAGCGATCAGCAACCTGAAGCTGGTTGAGAAAACACCGGATGGTTATGTATTCTCCTATGACGGAACTGTAAGAAAAGAAGAAGATGTAGAATTCTGGTATTCCGAATCACCTGAATTTGTAAATGATTACAAGGTTACAGATTGTATTTCTGGTGAGAATAATAAGGCAACACTTTACTTTGAATCACTTACACCAGGCAAGACCTATTATGTGCGTGCCCGTGTAAAAAATGATAAGGCAGCTACACTTGCACAGAAATACAGTGCATACACAAATACAGCATCATTTAACGCTGGTATGCCGAATATATCTGTAACAAATGTTATCACAGCTAAGACCGTTACCTTAAAGATGAGCGCTGAAAGCGGATCAGAAAGCTGGCTTACCGGCTATCAGATCCAGAGAAAGAATGGCAAGAAATATAAAACAATTGCCAAAACTACAGACAGCGTTTATAAGAACACCAAACTGAAAGCAGATACTACCTATACTTACAGAGTAAGACCATATTATTATGATTCCGAAACAGGCAAGACCACTTATGGAGCATGGGCTTATAATAAGGTTACTACCTGGGGCGGTGCGCTGAAGCTGAAAGCAACACCTAAGAGCACAACTTCTGTAAAACTGTCCTGGACCAAGATCAAAGGTGCTAAGGGATATGAGATTTACAGATGTGAAGGATCTTCTATTGGAGATACTGTAGCAGCTGGCATGACCAACAATTTTGCTAAGTATAAACTGATCAAGACTACAAGTGCAAAGGCTTCCAGTTATACAGACAAGAAGCTTCAGAGCGGTATGGATTATTACTATCTTGTAAGAGCATACAAGACTGTAGGAAACAGCAAGTATTACATTGATGAAGGTGTATATGCAAATCTTAGCTTCGAGATGACTACCGTTAACAGAATTTCTTATGCAAACGGTAAGATGAAGTTAAGCTGGCAGCCGGTATATGCAGGAAAGGGTTATCTGGTTGAGAAGAGAAATGAAGAGACTGGTGCATGGGAAACCTATAAGACACTGAAAGCTTCCACATCTTCCATTACATTCCCGGCAGCAGATACGGAAACAACCTATCGTGTACGTGCATACAGAGGACAGGAATACAGCAATGAAATCAGAGCAACAGTTAATCCTGTTTTAGCAACTCCTGGCAATGTAAAAGCTGTTGCAAACAAAGCAGATGGAAGTATTACTGTAACATGGAATCCGGTAGCAGGTGCTGATTACTATCGTGTATACAGAACCACCTCTTCCTGGAACAGATATAACAAAGACAGCAATTCTTACAGCTATAGTTACGGTTCCAGTGCAACTGTCCCGAATTATGTTGCTGATTCCACAACAGTCAGCGGATACAAATTCGTTAGTGAACTGAAGGAAACGACTATTACAGATCGCGAGATCAAGTACACCTATAATGGTGCAACAAGCACAGAGTACAAAGGACCGAAAGCAGGAGTAAAATATTACTATTATGTAATTGCTTACAAGAATGGTAAGTCCTATGAGTACAAAGATTCTGCTGATGAAACATATACAAGTGGTGCAAGCAAATCTGCAAGTGCTATAGTTTCCACAGCAAAGATCGCGAAGCCAACCAGTCCAAAAGCGAAAGCAACAAAGGGCAAGATTACTGTCAGCTGGAAGAAAGTAACAGGAGCTACCGGATATCAGGTATACCGTTCCACTAAGAAAGGTTCCGGATACAAACTGGTAGGAACTATTACAAAAGGCTCCAAAGTGAAATATGTTGACAAGAGCTCCAAGAAAGCTGGAACCAAGTATTATTACAAAGTACGCGCCGTTGGAAACAATGAAGCAGGTGTTCCAATCTATTCTTCTTACAGCACACCCAAATATGCGAAAGCAAAATAAATAAAGTGTAATAAAATCCCCCTCCTGTTAGACAGGAGGGGGATTTTCGATTACCCAGATGTAAAAACTTATGCAACTATTTGAATGCAGATATAAGAAAAGAAGACCCGTATCACAGGCCTTCTTTAATAAGCTTACCATCTTTTAAATGCAGAATTCGCTGATTGCTGCTCCCTCTGAACTGAAGGGAGAGGTTTTTCAATTCCTGAATAAACTCTCCGTCTACCAGAACGTCGATGCAGGAGAGCATCCGGTCTGTAAAAGGAGTGTAGATCTTACCTCCGGGAACCATATCTTTGTCAAAAAGATATCCACTGTAACACCAGATGGATTTATCCGGAAAGGTACGTCTGATTTCTTCCAGAAGCTCTGCCAGCACAGGCTGGTTCTCTGGCTCAAATGGCTCTCCTCCAAGTAAGGAGAAGCCCTCTATATAAGAAGGAGCAAGCAGATCCAGAATCTTATCCTGTGTCTCCCGGGTAAATGGCTTACCGTAGTTAAAATCCCACGTAGGTGCGTTAAAACAGCCCTTACAGTGGTGCCTGCAGCCAGATACGAACAGGCTTACACGCACGCCTGTGCCGTCTGCTATGTCGTAGGATTTAATGTTTCCGTAGTTCATAACTGATTCCTCTTTTCCTTCTGTGCCTGATAATCAAATGCACACATCTTGCAGAAAGCCTTTTTCAAACACGATTCAGGACTTTCATAGTAAAATACCATTATGCAAAAAAATCCGGACAGAAATCAAAATTATGAAATTCAGAAAACTGTCCGGAGTGTTATGTTCAGTGGTAACGTTATATAAGGTTCTGAAAACGTAGTTCACAGAAAACCCGGGAACCATTACTTATTACAGATGTAATACACGATCCTTGATCTCCTGGGTGCGTCCCTGGTTCCAGAACTGGGTACCGATCCGCAGGTTCTTCTTGCAACGCTCATTTTATCCTGATTGCGGTTACCGCAGTTCGGGCATTCCCAGATCAGCTTGCCGTTCTCGTCTTCTTTGATCTGGATCTCTCCGTCATATCCGCAGACATCACAGAAATCACTCTTGGTATTCAGCTCTGCATACATGATGTTATCATAGATAAACTTCATAACAGAGAGAACTGCCGGAATATTCTGCTTCATATTCGGAACTTCCACGTAGCTGATGGCTCCTCCTGGAGAAAGCTTCTGGAATTCAGACTCGAATTTCAGCTTGGAGAATGCGTCGATCTCCTCAGTAACGTGAACGTGATAGCTGTTTGTAATATAATTCTTATCCGTAACTCCTGGAATGATGCCAAAACGCTTCTGGAGACATTTGGAAAACTTGTATGTGGTGGATTCCATCGGAGTGCCATATACAGAGTAGCTGATGTTCTCAGCTGCCTTCCACTGGGCACATTTGTCATTGAGGCGCTGCATAACCTTCAGCGCAAACGGACGAACCTCAGGGTCTGTATGAGGCTTTCCGTACATTCTCATGCACATCTCATGGAGACCTGCATATCCAAGTGAGATCGTAGAATAGCCGTCATAAAGAAGCTTGTCAATGGTCTCACCCTTCTTAAGCCGTGCAAGAGCACCATACTGCCACAGGATCGGGGCAACATCGGAAACTGTGCCAAGAAGACGCTCATGTCTGCAGCGGAGTGCTCTGTGGCAAAGCTCCAGGCGCTCCTCCAGAATCTCCCAGAACTTATCAAAATCGCCGTCTGAGGAGCAGGCTACATCTACAAGGTTAATGGTAACAACACCCTGGTTAAAACGACCGTAGAACTTGTAGGAACCGTCCGGGTTCTTCTGTTTCTCCTCAACGGTAAGGAAGGAACGGCATCCCATGCAGGTGTAAACATTGCCGTTTTTTAACTGGCGCATGATCTTGGCTGAGATGTAATCCGGAACCATACGCTTGGCAGTACATTTCGCTGCAAGCTCTGTGAGGTACCAATATTTGGAATCCTCGTGGATGTTATCCTCATCCAGCACATAGATCAGCTTCGGGAATGCAGGTGTGATCCACGCACCGCGCTCGTTCTTAACACCCTGCATACGCTGCTTCATAACTTCCTCGATGATCAGTGCAAGGTCATCACGGGTGCGTCCCTCCGGAACTTCATCAAGATACATGAAAATCGTTACAAATGGTGCCTGTCCGTTACAGGTCATAAGAGTGATCAGCTGGTACTGGATCGTCTGGATACCACTCTGGATTTCATCCTTCAGTCTGCGTTCCGATACCTTCTGGATGATCTCATCATCAAGAGGCTCACCGCAAGCCTTACGTTCCTCGATTACCTTGTTGCGGATCTTCTGGCGGCTGATGTCTACAAAAGGAGCCAGATGGGCGAGAGAGAAGGACTGTCCGCCGTACTGATTGCTGGCTACCTGTGCGACGATCTGTGTGGTAACGTTACATGCGGTAAAGAAGCTGTGAGGCTTCTCAATCAGTGTCTGGCTGATAACCGTGCCGTTCTGGAGCATATCCTGCAGATTGATCAGGTCACAGTTATGCTCACGTTGTGCGTAGTAATCGGAATCATGGAAATGAATGATTCCCTCGTCGTGAGCCTTTACGATCTCCTCAGGAAGAAGAACACGCATGGTCAGGTCCTTGCTGACCTCGCCTGCCATGTAATCACGCTGGGTAGAGTTAATAGTAGGGTTCTTATTGGAGTTCTCCTGCTTGGCATTCTCATTAATCTGGTCAAGAAGAGCAAGGATGCTGTCGTCTGTGGTATTGGACTTGCGGGTAAGCTCTCTCTTGTAGCGATAGCGCACATACTTCTGTGCAACCTCATAACCGCGCATCTCCATAATGCCGGTCTCTACCATATCCTGAATATCTTCCACATTGACAGCGTGGGAGGATTCAAGGGCACGGGTGGCAATCATATCAGCAAGCGCAGTGATCTGGTAATGACTCAGCCTGTGAAGCTTGGGAACCTCCTCATTCGCTTTTTCAACGGCGTTGATGATCTTCGCCTTATCAAAAATAACTTCCACGCCATTTCGTTTAATGACGTTTGCATTGACCTCAGTACTCATTCTTTCAAATCCCTCCATATATTGTGTTTAAATCTTTGATTACATACTAGATGTTGTGCACTATCAATATTACAGTATTCTACAGAAAAGTCAAGGTCAAAACCATTGATTTTAAAAATCTGTGAAATGTGCTGAATTTTCGTCAGCAGGACAGAAGAATCATTCGGTGATCTCCGGTATAGAGTTCCTGAAATGTGCGGAATCATCGGGGTTATTCCGTATGTGAAATTTTACCGTACACAATAAAACAGTTACTGGATGACCAGTAACATGCTTTGTATGATTTCGCGCCGCAGCTGTGAACAATGTTCACAAAAACACCTGGCGGAATACTGCCTTCTGAATAGTTATGGGGCATGAACAAAGGGCTGCCTTGGGCAACCCTTTCTCGCGTCCGCATCTTCCTCTATTATACTTGGAAAAAAATAAAAATCAACCCTTGACACCACCAGAAGTGAGTCCTCCAACCAGATTTTTTTCGATTCCGACGAACAGAATCACAACTGGAACAATTGCATAGAGGGAAGCAGCAAACAGATACTGCCACTCGATCATATTGTAACCGTTGAAAATATTGATACCAACGGTGAGAGGCTTGAAGGTATCAGTGGAGATCAGTGTCAGTGCCACTGTATATTCGTTCCAGGCGTTGATAAATACGAAAATAAGCGCTGTAACGATACCAGGTGCAGCAACAGGCAGAAGGATCCTTAAAAGGGCATGTACGCGGTTACAGCCGTCAATAGTGGCAGCCTGCTCCATCTCAGGGGAGATGCTCAGGAAAGTACCGCGGAGCAGCCAGATAGCAAATGCCTGGTTAAATGCTGCGTTGATAAAGATCAGGCCGATAATGCTGTTGGTAAGATGGAACGCCATCATAACCTTGTAGATACCGATGAGAAGTACAACCGGTGCGAACATCTGGGAGACAATAACAAATCCCAGAAAAGCAGTCTGGCCTTTGAATTTCATTCTGGACAGGGCATAAGCAGCTGGGATACCGCAGACCATAGCCAGAAGAGTGGAGCCTCCTGCGATCACAATGGAGTTCATCATGTAATTGCTCATGGGAGCCAGCTTCCATACGTCTGTGAAGTTGGACCAGATGGCCTCAACAGGGAAAATAGTTCCATTCATGGAAAAGATTTCCGCGCGGCTTTTAAGAGCAGTACATACAGTTACAAAATATGGGTATAAAGTTATCAGACAGATGGCGATGATCACTACATAGAGCAATACACGCAAAACTGTGTTTCTGGTATTTTTTTTCTTAACTGAAGCATTGGTGTTTGCCATATTATTCGTCTCCTTTCTTCAGTACGGAAACCATGTACAGGCTGGCGCAGAAAAGAAGAATCAGGAAGCCGATAACAGATACGGCTGGTTTGTACAGATAGGTAACCAGGGTGTCGGTACGGTTAGCAGGGTCACCCTTGGTGATGGTCCATATGATCGGAAAAGAGTTAAATACGTAGATAATGTTCAGGATGGTACTGATGGTAAGATTCGGACGTACCAGCGGGATGGTGATCTGGAACATTTTCTGCCAGTAGCTGGCTCCGTCTACGGCTGCTGCCTCATAGTAGCTGGCATCAATACTCTGCAGACCGGAAAGTACGGTAAAGGTTACAAATGGAATGGTAACAAAAATACCGCAGGCAATTTCCCAGGCGAAATAAGCACCGGCAGTAGGAGTCCAGTTCACAGCGTGGTCAATAATGCCAAGCTTCATCAACAGTGTATTTAAGGTACCGTAATCTGTGTCGATGATGAATTTCCAGATACTTGCCTGAACGATCAGGGTTGTGGCCCATGGGAAAACAACAACGGCACGTGCAAGCTTACGGCCTTTAAATTCATTGTTGAGGAGGATCGCAAGGATAAATCCAAGGAGTGTGGAGATGCCGACTACGGCAACGGTCCACACAAGGGTGTTTTTCAGCACCATGGCAAAAACAGGGCTGCTTGTTACCTTGCGGAAATTTTCCAATCCGGCGAAGCCTTTGATCAGACCAGCTTTGCTGACGTCGCTTAAGGCCATACGGAATACAAAGATAATAGGAACCAGGATGAAAATTGCCATGAGAAGGACACTTGGCAGGATCCATATATATGGTTCCACTTTTTTGAATTTTTTCTTCACAGGGATACCTCTCTTTTTATAAAAATAGCGTTGACGCTGCGCAGACAAGCACAGAAAACGGCGTTTGTTACGCAGAAAAACAGAACCTTCTTGTGACAAATACAAGAAGCAGCGTTTGCTTCGCAAAAAGGTGGAACCTTCTTGTGCCTGGCACAAGAAGTAGCGTTTGCTTCGCAAACTTAAAAATGGACCGGACCCGTAAGTCCGGCCCATTATCTTCCTCGTAATGGGAAAAACAGTGGATTAAGATCAGCCAGCGATTTCTGCCTGAAGGTCATCCAGTAATTCCTGAACGTCGCCGCCAAGAAGAGCATTCTGCTCTACGTTGATAACGCCCTGTTTTACATCTGCCCATTCTGCTTTCGCTGTTGGATAGAATTTACAGCTGTCTAAGATATCAATCCAGCTTGCCATATCTTCGTTAGCTGCTGCGAGAGCCTCGCCGCCGGACTTGGTTGCCGGAAGGAATCCCTCCATGTCAACCCACTCTGTATAACGGGCATCATCATAGAAATAATCAAAGAATGTGGAGATAGCAGCTTTCTCATCATCTGAGTAGTCGTTATCGAAGCACATGAAGCGGTCCATAACACCTGCAGATACAGACTCGCCTGTATTGGAAGGAATGGAAGCAACGCCGTAGTTTACTTCATTTCCGCCTGTAGCAATGTAGGTAGGTAAGCTGTTCGGTGCGATGAGCATAGCAACCTTACCTGCGCCGAACATATCCTGCAGATCGTAACGGGTATCGTTAGCAGGATCGGTGTTTGTGTAACCGGAATTTACAAGATCGATTGCGTACTGGATTGCTTCAACGTTCTGCTCACTGTTCAGTGTCCAGTTACCTTCATCGTCAACAAATCCGCCGCCGTTGTTCCAGGTGTAGTATGCGAATGCTGCCTGACCTTCGTCAGTAGTCATATCGATACCCCATGGATAAATGCTGTCATCATAAGCTTTAAGGGCTTCACAAGCAGCTTTCAGCTCATCCCATGTAGTAGGAACTTCTACGCCTGCTGCATCAAGGATGTCTTTGTTATAGTACATAGCACGTGCAGATGCAAGATCCGGGATAGCCCATACAGTTCCGTCTACTTCAGACTGTGCAAGGAATGCATCGTACATCTTGCTGTAGGTCTCTTCAGAAACAACGTCCTGGATCGGAAGAAGGAGATCATCTGCCTGATAATCTGCGAATACGTCGATATTCAGGACATCAGGAGCTTCGCCATTGGCGATACGGGTATTTACTACGGTGTAGATATCGTTCCAGGAAACAACCTCTACGTTCAGGTTAATGTCCGGGTTTGCTTCATTAAATTCTGTCACGAAGTTCGCCCACCAGTCAGCTGTCTGCTGGCCATACTGTGCAGCAATGACGTTTATGTCTACTTTGTCTGCGGCGGATGCGGTGACCGGAGTCATGGAGAGAGCCATTGATAAAGCTGCGCCTGTTGCTAAAACCTGTTTCATTTTCATAAGTATTACCTCCCTTTAGATACGAGTTGAGGCATTCCATAGATACATCCTTGTACCAAATGGAGTGCCTCTCTGTAGAAAATAGCATACAACAAAAACAGTCAGATGTCAACAGAAATTGGTGAAAAAAACAATGAAAAATATCAAAAACAAAGAAAAACACAACGAAATACACAAAAGAAAAAACAAAAAACCACAAAAGCCATGGAAAAAATGTAGAGAGTAGAATAAAATAACAGATAATTTATAAAAAATTATACAAAAAACGAGAAGTATAGTACGAAATCATACAAATCAGGATTTCTTTGCTCACGAAGAAATTACGATAACCAGGATTTGGTTAAAATGTGGTTTGACATTTCAGGGGCGGATATTATACAATCATATTTAATCGAAAAAAATTCAGGAAAGGAGTATGCGGCAGTCAAAAAGAACTGAGAGGGTAAGCCCTGATGGCATGCACTGCTGCAGAACATAAAATGGAAGAATTATACGCTGCAATTGAGAAAAAAATCAAAGCTTCCGGTTATCCGCGTGAGATTTCCGGTGCAGATGTGTATGATGATATCTGCGACCAGATCGAGGGAAAAGAGAACGGAAGCTATATTCTGCTGTCCAAGTTTGAGGATGATGTAATCTTTGAGTATCATATCACGGTAATGGATGATGATTTTAATCTCGGGGTTCTTACCATGCGTACGCCTGAGGGAGTATTTGAGACCGATTTTGATGAATAAAAGAACTATTCAGACACGCTCTGGCAGAAGAGTTTGCCATACGAAATATCCTGTAAGGTAAGAAATCAGGAAGAGTCTGGATTAAGAAATACCAAAATACAATATTAAGAAATACATAGAAAGTGTGCATAGAATGAAAGTATTGGAAATTATTTTGCCCGTACTGGTGATGATCCTTCTGGGTATGGCCTGCAAGCGGCTGAAACTGCTGGATCAGAATGGAATTAACAATATGAAGCTTCTGGTGACCCAGATCATGCTTCCTGTGGCAATTTTCCATGCCCTTGCTACGGCAGAATATAATAAAGAAACCGGAATTCTGGTTGGAATCATGTTTGTAATGCTGGTTGTTTCCTTTAGCATCGGTTTTTTACTCCGTCCGCTTATGCCGGCAGAGCGTTACCGGAAATATCTGCCCTTTATGGTCAGTGTATACGAAGGCGGTTCCATGGCCTATCCTTTATATACCAGCCTTTGCGGAGCGGAGAATCTTTCCCAGATCGCTGTGCTGGATATTGCAGGTCTTCTGTTTGGCTTCAGCGTCTATATGGGAATGCTCGGACAGGTGGAAAACGGGGAAAAGATCGATCCGGGAAAACTGTTTTCCAGTGCAATACGTACACCGGCGTTTATTGCAAGTGTGTTGGGAATCATTGCCGGACTTACCGGTGTGGTGCAGAAGCTTCTTGCCGGACCGTTTGCAGGTACCTATACAAGTGTGGAGAACATTCTCACCACTTCCATAACCTCAGTTATTCTGCTGGTGGTAGGATTCAGCATTGAATTTGATAAGAAACTTCTTTCCCCATGTATCAGGACCATTGTACTTCGTATTCTTCTTCAGGCAGTCATGATCGGGGGAGTGCTGCTGGCAATACATTACATAGTGGGAGATCATCTGCTTTTGAACCTTGCAGTGATCAGCTACATGTCCGCTCCAGCCACATTCAGTATGCA
>ENA-OPCP01001962-OPCP01001962.1-human-gut-metagenome-genome-assembly--contig:-NODE-1962-length-11519-cov-2.330949_pt1 | contig 11519 bp, 4 predicted proteins | sample MGYA00241563_ERZ501477 | MGnify/ENA primary metagenome ERZ501477 (study PRJEB25962, sample SAMEA2042572) | human gut metagenome | biome: human gut; feature: human-associated habitat; material: faeces... | reverse complement strand
AAGAGAGATGAATATGTGGGAGTGGAAGTAGAATTCAACTCCCTGCTCTCCGGCAAAAAGATAAAGCGCGTCATGATCCCGAATGTCGATGATTTTGGCAACCTGACTGTGAAAAGGCGGGATTATGGCAACGAGCCGACCACTCTGCGTCTGAGTAAATATCGTACAGTAGTGGTTACAGACCGTTACGGTGTAGAGGAACTTCGTTTCCGTTCTATCTACAAAGATGCCGACGGTGCCCGGCAGACAAGTGACTGGACGAATCTGAGCGATCAGGCGGATAAGTATGAACTTCAAGTGGATATGAACTATGCTGCCTGGCAGTATTTTAAAACCAGCCAGGCGACACAAGTTCAGATTTCCTTTGAGAGTGATTCGGAGATACGTCCCGTTTCTGCATTGTATAATCTGATAGGTAACGGAGATGAGGCTGCTACTCAGGAAGAGTTCCGGAAATGGTATTATATGGATTGTGCGGCTATGTCATTCGACCCCTATAATCTGGCTTTCGACCCTTACAGCAAACTGCGTGTCTTTATCAAGAAAGACCAGACCGGAGAAGCGTATGCGATAGATTACCCCACCCATAACGAAGGAAGAGGTATTGTTTATCCGGCTTCGGAAAGCAATCCGAACGATGCGTGGTGGAAACTGCCGGACATGCAGCATGTGTTCATGCACGAGATGGGACACTGCGTGCAGTGGATGCCCAAACAAGGAAAATATATCATGGAAGGTGTGCAGGATTGTGACCGACAGGGGTATCAGGAAGGATGGCCGGACGCTGTGAAAGTAGCGAGCAAAGGATATATTCTGGCTACGCAAAAAGAAGAGTATCAGGCCGCTATCGCCAAGTCTTACCGGAATCCGCAGAGTGATAAATACTTTGTCTGGCAGGTTGACTATAATACTTCCGGTGCTTTTATGAGTTGGCTGCGTCTTTATAATGGCGACTTCGTACGTATGTTGCCGTGGACGGTGCTGATGGACGAACTGACCAACCAGTGGAGCCTGGAGGATGCGGTGAAGTATATCCTGAAGGAGAGCTACCCGGACCTTACGATGGAAGAACTCTGGAACGAATACAAGACAGAGGTGGAAGTGTTCCTGCAAAATAACTAATAGAGCAACCTTTAAAAAAAAACTATGATGAAGAAAGTATTATTTGCATTAGCTGTGCTGTGCACGAGCTTTTGGAGTTGCAATACCTTGGATTTGAATGACGTGGGCTACGGAGATGGTGACCGTCTGAAGGCTTCCTCCGTTAAAAAAATATTGTATGGCACAGCCGATGGCTGTTGGAAAGCTGACTATCAGGGGCACGAGTTTTATTTCCAGTTTCATGAAGACGGAACAGTGACACTGGATTCGGACTTTCTGGAGATGGCGGTAGAAGGAAAAACATCATTCTCTGCCAAAGGCAAGGAAGTGGCACTGGATATTGAGAATTGCGATGTCCATCTGCAAAACCTGGGTAGTGAATTTGCAGATACCAAGTTTGTCGTATCAGAGATTCCGGCAGAAGGAGAGGCACCACAGCTGAACTTATACGGTGAATCTACCGGCAATACCATTGAACTGCAGCCGACTACACAGGCATACATCGATGGTAAAGTTGCTTCAAAAGCGGACTTTACCGAACTCTTTGAGAAAAACTTATTGGATAATCAGTCCATCTGTGACGCTTCCGGTAATTTTATCGGTTATTATGGCTTGGTACTGAATGGTGTCAATGATCTTTCTGTCAAGGTAATAACGATTGAAAACAAGGATGGAAGCGATGCGAACGGCCATACGCAATATTATGAATCTAAACTGACGAAAGAAGGGCAAATCTTCAAACTGGACACGCCGGTAGAACAGATTAAATCGGTGAACGGAGCCACTTATGCCTTCAAAGCCATTGATTGCACCGGTGATGCGGTGGCGGTAGACGGTATGTCAAATGTAACCCTGACCTCCAACAAGGGAGCGGTCAATGACTTCGACTATGTGACTTCCGGAGGAAAATTCACACTCGGAAAAGCGCAGGATCATGGTGCCGCTTGCGATGAAATATGGGCGGGAACAGGCGGACAGGCTACAAGCTCCGGTGGAACAATCGCCGATATAAATGCCATGAGCTATGATTTCGGATGGAGTGGAAGCGCGAAGCAAAGACCGCTCGTTATCTGGACATGGTGGTTTGCAAACCTCGCTTTCCCGAGCAGTGAAGAAGGAGCAAGCATCCTGATGAATAATTCCGATAAAGACCGTGTCTTGTTTAAGAACATATCCGGCAGCGGACAGACTTGCGGCGGCGGTACTCTTAACGCGACTGAAGTAGCTGAGATAAGTGCCTACTGTAAAGACCTGATAGATACCTGGTTCAATGAGAAAGGGCTTTTTGTTGTTCGTCACGACCGTCAGAGTGCAGGAGATAAATTCTACATCTATCTTTTGTGTCCCGATACGGAAGCCACTTCGAAAGGTGGAATGTGGATGAAGTATCAGAGAGACTGAGAATGAATGTGAATAAGATAGTATAAGCTAATGATGCTAACGTACTTAACTAATTAATAATTAATAAATGAATAGATGATGAAAAGACTGTTTTTACTGATGATCCTGGGTGTAACTTCGGTGTTATGCCTGAATGCTCAAACTAAGTCGTTGCACCAGCTGCAACAGGAATTCGTTGATTTACGCTGTGGTATGTTCATTCATTTCAACATGCCGACCTTCTTTAATGAGGACTGGCCGGACCCGGATGCTGCTCCCGAGCTTTTCAACCCTGTCAGGATGGACTGCAAACAATGGGCAAAAGCGGCAAAATCAGCCAACATGACCTACGGATGTCTGACAACGAAACATCATAGCGGTTTCTGTATATGGGATACTAAAACGACCGATTATAGTGTAATGAGCAGCCCGTTCAAACGTGACGTGGTAAAAGAATATGCCGACGAAGGGATGAAAGTGATGCTCTATTATTCGATCCTCGATACGCATGCCCGGCTGCGTCCCAAGTGTATAACTCCGCAGCATATCGAAATGATCAAGGAGCAACTTCGCGAACTGTTGACCAACTATGGTGAAATAACAGCTTTGATCATTGACGGTTGGGATGCCCCGTGGTCACGTATCTCTTACGATGACGTACCTTTTGAAGATATTTATCGTCTGGTCAAATCAATCCAGCCCATTTGAATGCAGCGAAATATCCTGCCGAGGCTTTGTTTTACACGGACATCAAGTCTTACGAACAAGGAGCCGGACAGCATATCTCGAAAGATACCAACCGTCTGCCTGCCTTGTCTTGCCTGCCGTTACAGCAGAACTGGTTCTGGAAAGAAAGTTTCCCGACTACCCCTGTGAAGTCTCCGGCACAAATGGTCAATGATAATATCATCCCGATGGGCAAATCCTACTGTAACTTTATCCTGAACGTAGCTCCCAACAGAGACGGCTTGATGGATGCCAACGCCTTGAAAGCTCTGAAGGAAATAGGTAAACTGTGGAAGAACGACGGTCGTGTAGCAACGGTTCCCGAAGCGGATGCTCCTATTATATCTTCCAACATTGCCAAATATCAGCCTGCCGAAGGTACATGGAGCAGTGACTATGCTATCATGGACTTTGCCAATGACGATGATTTCGGGACCTGCTGGAATTCTAATCCTGAAGTGAAAGTGCCCTGGTATTCGGTTACTTTTGAGCGCGAGAAATCTTTCAATATGGTGGTTATTACGGATCGTAACAATGACCGTTTGCAGGAATACCGTCTGGAATACCGTGCGGGTGGTACATGGAAACCCCTTTACGAAGGTAAGGCTCCTACCGGTCTGCGTGTGAAAATCCACCGTTTCGATACGGTTTGGGGAGATGCGGTACGAATGACTGTCTTAAACTCTAATGGTACTACCTCCATTGCAGAGTTCGGGGTATATTGTGAGAGAAGATGATGAATTTATCTTAGAGTTAAATCATTGATTTTATATAGAATCACCATCAGGTAAAGTCGTGTTTTTTGATGGTGATTCTATTTCATCCAACTCTTTATCGTACGTCCGTACTTCCCTTTTTGTGGGAATTGCGTGTAGAATAATATTTGGATTTAGGCCAAACATTTGTATCAGCTTTCTAATGGTCTATCCGATGGCTTTTGTTACTTTTCTTACTTATTAATGTCTCATTTATATTATATTTAGTATATTTGTTCCCGCTTTATCTAATAAGACATGAACAATAACACTTGCTATTAATATAATGAGAAGATGTCTGATATTATGCCTTTTTACATTTATTGGTTCGTTGGTCTGTTGGGCTGATGCGGGTAAAGATGCTTATCTTTTTCGGAAAGTCGATTATCAACAAGGGCTTTCTAATAGTGCTGTGCTTTGCCTCTATCAGGATAAAGCAGGGCTGATGTGGTTTGGCACTTATGATGGCGTGAATTGTTATGATGGGAAAGGTATCGAGGTCTTTCGTTCTGATTTCTCAATGAAAAAGACGTTGAGTAACAATGTCATTCATTCTATTCAGCAGGCAGATAGCAGTTGTTTGTGGATTACTACACATTTGGGAGTTAATCGTTTTTCGCAAGATTCGCGTCAGGTAGTGGGATATTATGATTTTACAGGTGATTATTATCTGCATTCCAATCCGAAAGGAGATACTTGGGTAGTAAGCGATGAAGGAATCTTTTATTATAATACTTATCATAAAAAGTTTGTCCATCTCAAAAATATAGAGACTCCTGTCGAGAATATGGATCAGCGTGCTTTTGTCACGGATGATGGTGTCTTATGGACTTTTCCACGGAATACAGGTAGTCTGATTCAATGTTCATTAGATGGCTTTGACCGGGATACATTGTCTGTCCATCCTACTGTTTCATCTTCTGATTTTCATGCAAAACCTATCGATAATGTATTTTATCAGAATGGCATTCTCTGTTTTGTGGATGCAGAGCGGGATCTTTATGTATATGATATTTCCAGAAGGTCTAAAATCTATATTCGTAACCTTTCTTCGTTGGTGCAACGATATGGGAAAGTTGTGGGAATTGTTCCTTTTTATGAAGACATTATAATTGCTTTTCAAACCAATGGTTTAGTACGTTTGCGCACCTCGAAAAAATATGAAGAAGAAGTGGTGGACCGTAATGTACGTATATATGATATTTTCCGCGATCCTCATCAGAATATTCTTTGGGTAGCTTCTGATGGGCAGGGAGCTGTCATGTACGCTAAGAAGTACTCGATAGCCACTAATCTGATGCTTAGCAAACTATCATCCAATCTAAGTCGGCAGGTACGTTCTGTCATGACAGACAAATATGGCGGATTATGGTTTGGTACGAAAGGAGATGGACTTTTGCATGTACATGATTATGAAGGTGGTATGGATGCTTCTGCTACTACAGTTTACTCTCCAGTAGGCAGGCAGGATGCCTCATCTTATACCCGTTGGAATAGAGAGTTTCAAGCATACTCATTAAAACAAAGCCGTTATATGGATGGCTTTTGGGTAGGATCGGGTAATCCCGGACTGTTTTATTATTCTTTTGCAGATAAAGCCTTGCATTGTGTTGAGGATAAGTCTGCAGATCCTGTTATCGAAATACATGATATCTATGAAGAGAATGACAGCGTACTCTATGCGGTTACGGCTGGGGTCGGATTTCGTAAATTGATATTGGAGAGGAAACAAGGGGAGATTCACCTCAAATCGCAAAAGCGTTATCATTTCTTTTATGAACAAAAAGAGATAACCATGTTTTATCCTATGTTAGCTGAAGGAGATTCCATTCTTTGGTTGGGAAGCCGGGAAAAAGGGTTAATTCGATTTGATAAACAGACAGAAGAATATAAAGTCATTTCTTTGAAAGAAATATTGCATAAATCTGTTGATGATGTACTTAGCCTGCATCGTGCTAAAGATGGTAGGATGTATGTAGGAACAACATCGGGACTAGTGTGTTTGACCTTTAATAAGGAACAAATCAGTGCCTCCTATATCGGTAGAGAACAAGGGTTGCTTAATGATATGATTCATGGCATATTGGAGGATGCAAATGGTTTTTTATGGCTTGGCACTAATCGTGGACTTATTAAATATAATCCCAAAAACACTTCTTCGCATGCTTATTATTATGCCGCCGGTGTGCAGGTGGGCGAGTTTAGTGATGATGCCTATTATCAATGTCCTTATACCGGACGTCTTTTCTTTGGAGGCATTGACGGTTTGCTTTATCTGGATAAGGAAGTGGCGACAGCTCCGGAATTCTATCCGAACATATTATTGCGTAAGCTAATGATTGGACGTAAGGAGGTTAATCTGGGGGATTATTATACCGATGGTGGCAAAGCGTTAAGTTTTAAAGGAGCGAAGGCTTCTTTTTCCCTTTCTTTTGTTGTTCCAGACTTTCTTACTGGAGGTGATGTGGAGTACTCCTATATGCTGGACGGATTTGATAAAGACTGGACCTCGTTTAGTAGTATAAATGAAGCATCGTATCTAGAAATACCTTCGGGTAGCTATGTTTTAAAGGTCCGTTATAAGAAAGATGTATTTAATACGGAATATAAGGTATTTTCTATCCCTTTGTACATTCTTCCGCCTTGGTATCTTTCTACGGTAGCCTATGTCATTTACTTGCTGTTTTTCATATTAATAGCCGGTTATCTGATTCATTTATTAAGAAAATATTTTCTCCAGAAGCGTATGATGCAGCGGCTGTTGACAGCAGAAAGCAATGAAGCTCTACCGGAGTCCGCCAGTCTTAATCGTGAGTTACTGAATCGTTTTACGTCCATTTATCGCTCTTGTGATCAGTTGCGTGCGGAAAATCTCCCTTATGAACAGCGTCTCAGAATTATGGAGCAGGTACACGAGACGGTTATTGCAACTCTTTTCCGTTCGGGAACTTTGGCTGTAGAGGAACTTAAGTCATTTTTCCCTACGGAATATGCTATTACTGGTTGTATGTGCATGAAAGAGCTCTCTATAGAAGTCTTGCATGTGTTGGAAGGACAGGGCGTTGATATATCTTCTGTAAAACTTGCTATACCAGAACACTTTGTTTATCCTGTTTATAAGAATGCTTTACGCTGTATGCTCTATTGGTGTTACCTTTATATTGGCGGAGTAAAACATAAGTCGGATATTGTAGTGGATGTAAAGGAAGAGGAAGGACGGATGTTGCTGCAGTTCTCTACTGTAGATGATACTCTGAAGGAATTATATAAGCAACTTTCCGGTTCGGAAGAAGAGGGAAGAAGAGATAGTAAGGAAACAGAAGAGGCGATAACTACCCGCCAATTACTGTTTTCTGTGCAAGCGGCTTTGAGACAGCTAAATGTCACGCTTCACTATGCCGACAGAGAAAAGGATCATTTATTGACGTTAGCCTTTGAACCGGCTATCATCAAGGAGACTGAAGAGCATGGGAAGAAAACGGTTCTTCTGCTGGAGGATAGGGATGAAATGGTATGGCTGATAAGTGATCTCTTAGCAGATGAATTTGTTGTTTGTCCGGTGAAAAGTGTACAACTTGCATTTGAAGAAATACGTAGATCGGCTCCTGCTTTGTTACTAGTTGATATGTTGATGTATGCAAAAGCAGAGAGTGACTTCCTAGAATATGTGAATAAGAATCGTACTCAACTTTCGAAAACGGCATTTATTCCAATGTTAAGTTGGAAAGTAAGTTCGTCCATTCAGCGTGAATTGATTATGTGGGCTGATTCATATATTGTACTTCCTTATGATATTATATTTTTGAAAGAAGCCGTCAATAAAGCTATTTACGGTACTCGGGAGGCAAAGCAGATTTATATGGAAGAGCTTGGTGACTGGGCCGGACGCATTGTTTGTACTACAGAAGAACAGGCGGACTTTATCCGGAAACTGTTGCAAGTGATAGAACAAAATCTTGACCAGGAAGAATTGGGATCAACCTTAATTGCCGACCGTATGGCGATGAGTCCGCGTCAATTCTATCGCAAGTTTAAAGAAATATCCAATGCGGCTCCCAGTGACTTGATAAAGAGTTATCGGATGGAGAAGGCTGCACGATTGTTGCAGAATGAAGAACTTTCTATTCAGGATGTTATCGCTGAAGTTGGTATTTCCAGCCGTTCCTATTTTTATAAAGAGTTTACCCGCCGATTCGGAATGACGCCGAAAGATTATCGGGAGCAACTCCGATAATGCTATCCCCACTATCTTATTCTTTACTAATTGAGTTTTATGGATGTATTACCCGAATCCTTAGATCAGTAATTCCGGATAATTAAGTCTTTCGAGGTCCTTATTTATTCGTTCCACTATAGTTGGGCGCAAGAGGAACTATAGTGCTTCTTGCGTCCAACTATAGTGGAACGAAAGGGAAACTACAGTAGAACGAATGAATTTGGACTGATAAGAAATTAGTTTTTCAAAGTCTTTCGGTTAATGATTCGGGATTCCTTCATTCCTTCTGTTCTTTGGTCGTTTGGGGTGACAGATATATTTGAATTCATGTCTGTATAGATTTTATTTATTACTACTTACGAATAAACATTTTAATTAAAGTGGCGAAAAGGTGGCTATTATAACTTGATACAATGTACGTAAACTTGTGCTCTATTTGTACACGAATGAATGCTATATGTTGATATATAGATGTTTATAATGTGCTTTATTTCTCCTTTCTGTTCTATGAATGAGCATTTTCATTTTGACATAATTTTGTCACTTCTGCGGAATATTCTTAATATTAAAAGTTTTTAATTTGCCTCCGCTTATAAGAATTATATAGGCGATTGATAACCTTAGTATTAATTAAAAAAAACAAAGTAACATGAATTTGTTTGAAATGGAAAAACATCACACAAAGACATTGTGGCTATTGGCATTACTGCTAACATTTAGTACAGTAGTGTGGGCACAAGGTACTCCTGTAACAGGGCGTGTGTCTGATGAAAAAGGCGAATTGCTCATTGGAGTGAGCGTTCAGGAAAAAGGTACTACGAATGGTACCATAACAGACACCAATGGTCAGTATAATCTGAAACTGACGAGTAACAATCCCATTCTTATCGTATCCTATATAGGATATAAATCACAAGAGGTAAAAGTAGGCAAACAGAAAGTGCTGGACGTAATTCTTGCAGAAGATGTATCGTCACTGGACGAAGTGGTAGTTGTGGCTTACGGACATCAACGTAAAGTATCGGTAGTAGGTGCGCAGTCATCTATGAAAATAGAAGATATAAAGATGCCGACAGCTAATTTATCTTCTGCTATTGCTGGACGTTTGCCGGGTGTAGTAGCTGTGCAACGTTCAGGAGAACCGGGGCATGATGATTCCGATCTTTGGATCCGTGGTATTTCTACACTGGCGGGTCAGAACTCTAAACCACTGGTATTGGTGGATGGTGTGGAACGTAGTTTCAATAATATCGACCCTGAAGATATTGAGTCGTTTACGGTGCTGAAAGATGCTTCTGCCACAGCTGTATATGGAGTACGCGGTGCTAATGGTGTAATTCTGATTAAAACCAAACCGGGTAAGGTGGGCAAGCCGCAATTCTCAGTAGACTACTATGAAGGTTTTGTGACATTGACAAAGAAACCTGAAATGGCGGATGCCTTTACGTATATGGATGCTGCCAATGAAGCGTATATGGATACTAGAGGCAGTATGTTATATTCTCCTCAATATATTGAGGCTACGAAGAAAGCCCATGGATTACTACCGAATGATAATCCACTGATGTTCAATCCTTATTTGTATCCGAACGTTGATTGGATGAACGAATTATTCAATGACTGGGGACATAATCGTCGTGTAAATGTAAGTGTGCGTGGTGGTGTACCTAATGCCACTTACTACGTTTCATTGAGTTATTATAATGAAAAAGGTCTGACACGTACCGCTGAAATGGAGAACTATGATGCTAACATCCGTTACGACCGCTACAATTATACCGCTAATTTGAACTTGAAGCCAACAGAAACGACTACTATTGATTTGGGCTTCAATGGTTTCCTGTCTATGGGTAACTATCCGCAGCAATCTACCAGTGACTTGTTTGCGTCAGCCATGGAGATTAATCCGGTCTATTTGCCATTAATGATGCCTGATGGTTCTGTACCAGGTATCTCTACCAATGGTGACCTCCGTAACCCGTATGCTGATTTGACTCGTCGTGGTTACAAAAATGAAGCAAGAAATCAGTTGAACTCCAACATTCGTTTGACGCAAGACCTTGGTTTCTGGAAGTGGAGTAAAGGGCTTACCGCCTCTGCCATGTTGGCTTTCGACGTGCATAACAGTCGTGACCTGAAGTATAACAAACGTGAAGATACTTACAATTTTGCCGGAACTAAAGACGAAAACGGATTGTGGAATGACGATGTATTTGATGCAGATGGCAATTATCGGTATGCACTGACCTATACAGGACATAAAGATCTTGCATTTGACCAAGGCGCTTCCGACTCTAGAAGTACTTACTTTGAAGCTTCTTTAAATTACGACCGTTCGTTCGGTTTGCATCGGATAGGTGGTCTTTTGCTTTATAACCAAAAGATTTACCGTTCGAGTTCTGATAATCTGATCGGTTCTTTGCCCTATAAGCAACAAGGCTTGGCTGCCCGTGCTACTTACTCATGGAACGACCGTTATTTTTTCGAGGCAAATCTTGGATATAATGGTTCCGAGAACTTCAGTCCAGAAAAACGTTTCGGTTTCTTCCCTGCATTTGGTCTTGGCTGGGCTATCTCTAATGAGGCTTGGTGGGAATCTTTGCAAGAAACTGTTTCTTACTTTAAAGTGCGTTATACAGATGGCTTAGTTGGTACGGATGCTGTAACAGGACGGCGTTTTATGTACCTAGACCAGATGGCGAGCGTAGATGGTTATCGTTTTGGAGACCAAAATAACGGTGTTGGTGGTTGGGGGTTCAGCAAGTACGGAGCCAATGTCGGTTGGTCTACTTCCCGCAAGCAAGACTTAGGTGTTGACTTAAAATTTTTCAAAGACAATCTTTCGCTGACATTAGATATCTTTAAAGAACATCGTAAAGACATCTTTATTACCCGACGCGTTATTCCTGATTATTCCGGATTCGTAGAAATGCCTTATGCTAATTTGGGAGTGGTAGACAATAAGGGTTTTGAAGCTACGTTGGAATATACACAGCAACTCGGTAAGAAATGTTTCCTGACTGTCCGTGGTAACTTCTCATGGAATGAAGATAAAATTATAGAGAACGATGATCCCCGGGTACAGTATCCGTGGATGGAAAAAAGAGGAACGAACGTGAACGGACGTTGGGGATGGATTGCCGAAGGGTTATTCACTAGTGAAGAAGAGATCATGGACCATGCCAAGCAGTTTGGTGAAGGGCATCCGGGACAGATTTCGAAAGTGGGTGATATCAAATATAAGGATTTAAATGGTGACGGAGTAATTGACGATTATGATAAATGTCTGATAGGTCAGGGTGACGTACCTAAGATTTATTATGGTTTTGGTGCAGATTTAC
>ENA-OPCP01001960-OPCP01001960.1-human-gut-metagenome-genome-assembly--contig:-NODE-1960-length-11530-cov-2.399739_pt1 | contig 11530 bp, 9 predicted proteins | sample MGYA00241563_ERZ501477 | MGnify/ENA primary metagenome ERZ501477 (study PRJEB25962, sample SAMEA2042572) | human gut metagenome | biome: human gut; feature: human-associated habitat; material: faeces... | reverse complement strand
TAACCCACTCCATTAAATTGTGGATTTCTTTTCTATAAATTCGTCCAGAGAATGCCTCATGTGGTAGTGCGATAAAGTTTGTTTCGTCAGCGCAGATAGTTTTGTATATTGGATCTGCTATGACTGTTTTTGCTTCTGCTATTGCCGCTTTTATCTCTTCTTCCGATGAAAAAAGCAATACATTTTCCCCGATATATTCTGGTTCGGTTTCTAGTGGGCAGATGACTGTAGCATCTATTCCCTGTTTGAGTGCCATCGCTGCTTTTAATGACTGGGAAATGACAGATTCGCCTATGATATAAATTCCGTTGGCTGCCCTGCTTATGTTTTTTCCTGATGATGTTACAGAGAAATATGCTGTCTGTGATTTTCCCGTCCATGCGGCATCTATTAATTTCTCGGCAATGATACCTGCAAAGCCTTTAACTGGTGTACCGATGACATACGGTGTTGAAAATCGTTCCTCTAGTACTTTTGCGGCTGGAAATCCCACGGATGAAATAACGAGGTTCACATCGGCTTCGCCGGCTTTTTGTATGTCTTCTATGCTACTTCCCATCGCAAAGGTGCTAATGATTTCAAAGTGCTTGCTTAAGAATTCTTTTATGGAATCTAAGGTGGAGTTTACGGAAAAATCAAGTGGGGTTGCTCCTAAAATGTTTATTTTTATTTTGGAATTACTCTGTTTTGATTCTGTATTTTCTATTTGCTTTTGTTCCGATTGGTTTAACTTCTGCTGATTTTGCTTCTTTGTATCAGCTACAGATAATTCGTTTGATACATTTTCTATTTCTATTCCATTTTCTTTAAAATGCCCATTTGCATTTGTTGGAAGTACTAATTCTCTTGCTACTGTCTCCAGCGCCATTCCTGCTCCGCTTACATAGCTCTGCATCCCACTGGTCGGGAAATAAAAGACTGGGATTTGTGTCTGCTTTTCGATGACGCGGGCGATTCCTTCAAAGTCGGTTCCGGTCATTAAGGGAATTGGGGTGCGTACCAGGGCAATGAAACAAGGTTTTAATTCTTTGGCTGCCCGCACAATGTCATTGATGAATTTATCATCATTTCCCATAATAGCGTCCATCTGTGAAAGTCCGGAAATAAATACGAGGCTGTCCATATCATACCAGCGTGGTTCATCGTGAGTATTATAGGTGGAATTGCAGCCGGACGGGTCATGGATAACGACCATGCCGCCAAGTTCATAAAGGGCAGAACATACCCCTGATACATCTGCTGTATAGGTTGATAATGTTACCGATACTTGTTTCATAAATAAATCCTTTCATTTATATACAGCTTTCACATCCCAAGCCTTTTCGGACTACCAAATCTTTTGTGTCCTTTTTTGTCTGATAGGCTTGCTGTATTTTCTGGCAGAGTTCACAAATACCATCATAGCCATGCAGCCCTCCGCCTTCTACCATATTTACAAAATGCTCTGTTCCTGAAAAGTAAGCGGCTTTCTGACCGATTGCCAGTATTTTTTCCTGTGGATTTCTTGGATATACCCGCATATTTGGATGTATCGTCGCACATACTTTTAAATTAGGAGCATTTTCTTTTAACCAGAGATAGTCTTCTTTTTCTTCTGCCGAAAAAGCATCCGTGAAAATTCTTTCTACCGAAAATCCATGGGAAATCAGTAATCTTGTAAGTCCTAAAAGTCTTGGAACAACGGTGGCATCTATGGTGATTTTAGTATCGCCAACAAGCTCTTTTGTTTCCTGTAAAATGCGTTCGCACCGCTTTCGTAACAGGCTGGTATCTGGCATCACCGCTCCCGGCATTTCTTTTACGAGGCTTTTTAACTGTGCATTAATTTCATCATAATGAAATGAAAATGGAAGATAGAGAAACTTCATGCCAAGTCGTTTAGATAACTGTTCTGCACCGTACTTTGCAAGTGGATAGCAGGCAATATTTAAGAAACTTTCTGACATGGATAAATATTCTTCGTATCCCTCGCACTCTGTAATGTCTTTTACCGTGTATCCTGCTGCCTTTGCGATTGTCTTTAATTCGGTTTCTTCTCTTGTCGGAAAATCATTTCCGATAATATTTATCTGTTTTAAATTCTTTTCCCGCATGGGAAGTGGCTTATATAAAGCATTTCGCAACTTCTGGTCCGGAGTCAGCCCTTCCTTTTGCATAATCGGATCCATGTAACAATCCACAAAACACTGTTCTGGAAAGCGACTTCTTAGCGTATCATAAATATAGGCCAGGTCGCATCCCATAAAATGATGCACACAAACCGTAAATAAAAGAACAACGGATGGCTTCTTCGGCAATTTGTGAAGAATATCACTGACACCTTCAATGACAAGATCCTCCATCTGCCCGTTGAACAAATCTTCTTCCTTTATTTCTACAAAAGAAAAACGGTCTCCTGCGTTCATTTCTGCTGCAGTCAGAATAACACCTCTGTTACAGTTTGCGCCGCATACATAAATCTGGTGAGAACCTGGCAGGAGCATTCCCATATGTACAATATTCCATGTGCCGTGTGCCGGGCTGTTATATTCAAGTCCCGGGACAAAAGGCAGCGGCCATGCCGCATCCTGAAAAGGAATCTCCTCCTGTAAGGAAGGTGATAATTTTTCTTTTATCTGATTATTCCATTGTTCGTCTTTTGCTTTTCCGTGAAGCATTTTAAGCAAAATAAATCCCTCCCTGTAAATCCTTCATATTCAACTTCTTAGATTTCACAAAGTGTACGGATTTTTCCTGCAAGAATCCGATACTCCTCTGCCATTTCTGAATCCGGATACGCTTCTATCACCGTCTTTTTCTGTTCTTCTGCATCAGTGACAAGCGCACTTCTTGATAAAGTTCCGATGACTTTACTGTGAATATCTTCTGCTAATTCCTCTACTTTTGCATCCTCATTTTTTACATTTCTACGATTCAAAATGAGGCCGCCAAGCTGTGCATATCCTCTGTCTTTGAAGTTTTCTACTGCCATTGCAATATTGGCTGCCGCATGGATTGCCATATTTTCACCAGAAGTAATGACAAATATTTTATCGGCATAGCCACGGCGCATTGGCATGGAAAATCCACCACAGACAACATCGCCAAGAACATCATAAATGACAACATCCGGGCGGTATTTCTCATATGCACCTTTTTTCTCCAATGTCTCTAATGCCGCAATGATTCCTCTTCCGGCACAGCCAAGTCCTGGCGAAGGACCACCGGCTTCCACACAACAAACATCTGCGAAGCCTTCTTTTACCATTTCTTCTAAGGTGAAATTTTCTTTTCTTGTCCGTACTAAGTCAAGAACTGTCTCTACTTTTTCTCCGTGACGCAGTAAAACTGTCGAATCTGCTTTCGGATCACAGCCAATCTGCATAACTCTGAGTCCCTGGCTGGCAAATACCGCCGCCACATTTGAGACAGTCGTGGACTTTCCGATTCCACCTTTTCCATATACTGCTATTTTAATCATACTTTTTTCCTTTTATCACACTTTTGCATAGGCAGCTTTCGCCGTCACTCCAGAAAGTCGTCCAATCTTGCCGGACAGCTCACTGATTTTCGTCTGTGGAGCATCAATCACCAGGCTGATAATGCTAATATTTTTTTCTCGGTAAGGAATACCCATTCTGCCTACAACATACTCTGCGTAATCGTGAATCATTTCATTTAATTTCGCTGTACTTTCACTGTCCTCCACGATAATAGAAAGAACGGCAATTCTTGTGTCTTCCATGATTTTCCTTTCTCCAATTAACAGATTCTTGGTAAAAGCTCTCCACCTGGAGGTGGAAGTAAAGTTTCCGCTCCGATTTCTGTTGTGACTACAACTCTTCCTGGCATTTCTTCTGTTACTTCACCAATAATTGCAGCTTCTGAAGAATACTTTCCTTCTCGTAATTTAGCTACGATTGCTTCTGCATTTTCCTTTGGTGCAAAAATGACAAGACGGCCTTCGCAGGCAAGGTAAAGCGGTTCTAATCCAAGCATTCCGCATACACCTTTTACGCTGTCCTGCACCGGAATTGCTTCGGCATTCAAACGGATTCCTGTTTTACTCTGTTCCGCAATTTCATATAAAACAGTTCCAACACCGCCTCTTGTCGCATCACGAATAACGTGAACATCCTTTGTCACAGATAAAATATCCTGTACTGTTCCCCAAAGTGGTGCACAGTCACTTGTCACATCAGCATCAATTCCGAAGTCTTCTCTTGCAAGCAAAATAGTACATCCGTGTCTTCCGATATCTCCACTGACAATAACGGCATCACCTGGTTTTGCCATGAATCCAGAAGTCTCTACGCCCTCCTGAATCTCACCAATACCTGTGGTTGTGATAAATACACCATCTACCTGACCTTTTCCAGCAACCTTTGTATCTCCGGCAACAATCTTTACTCCAGCTTCATTTGCTGTCTTTTCCATTGCCGCTGCGATTGCCTCTAATTTCTCCATCGGGAAACCTTCCTCAATAACAAAGGCGCAGGAAAGATAGAGTGGCTTTGCTCCCATGCAGGATAAATCATTTACTGTACCGCAAATGCTGAGCTTTCCGATATTTCCTCCCGGAAATTCTGAAGGAGAAACAATAAATCCATCTGTGGTAAATGCAATCTTTCCCGCTTTCATCTTTAATACTGCCGCATCGTCACTTGTCAGTTCTGGATTGGCAAAATGTGCTTTAAATACCTGGTCAATTAATTCACTTGTCTGTTTTCCTCCTGCACCGTGAGCAAGAGAAACTGTTTTTCCTTTTAAGTTATCCATGATTTTTCCTCTTATTGTTTTTTACTATATTTTTAGATTTATAATTTATTATATCTAATACTCTGTAAGTGAAAGTTATTCTCCCCTGCTATTATACTGATAATAAGCTGAGCAGGCTCCCTCATTCGATACCATACAGGCTCCAATCGGATGAAGTGGGGTACAGCCTTTTCCAAATACTTTACAGTCTGTCGGACGGCATTTCCCCTGTAATACATCTCCACAACGGCAGGCAGGACTCGTTCTTCCTTCCATCTTCGGAATCGAAAACTTCACTCTTGCATCAAAGTCCTGCGCTTCTTTTCTTAAACGAAGTCCGGAACTTTTAATCATACCAAGCCCTCTCCACTGAGAATCACATGGTTTCATCCATTCTTTGATCAGTTTCTGTGCCGGAATACTTCCCTCTTCCGTAACAACTCTTGGATAGGCATTAACAAAAAACGGTTTGCCTTCCGGGAACTTCTTTAATAATACAGCAAATGCAGTTAAAATCTCGCTGGCAGTAAAGCCGGTTACTATACCGCTGATTCCTTCTTCCTCACAAAGCTTTCTGTTCAATGCATTGCCGGTAATCGCATTAACATGGCCTGGATATAAGAAAACATCAGCACTGTCTTTCAACATCTCATAGGCACCCGGCATTGTTTTATTCGCAGTAAGAAGTGCATAGTTTGTAAGTCCTGCCTCTTTTGCCATCTTTACAGAAAGACAACTTGCCGGAGTTGTTGTCTCAAATCCAACGGAAAGAAAGACAACCTGTTCGTCTTTATGCTCTTTGGCATATTCAAAGGCATCCATCGGAGAGTAGACCATCTGAATCTTGCCGCCAAGACTTCTGGCATCTGCAAGACTCTTTGTACTTCCCGGCACACGAACCAGATCGCCAAAGGTACAAATCGTTACATTTTTCTCCAAAGCAAGCCATACTGCCTCATCAATAAAATCTGCCGGTGTCACACAGACCGGACAACCCGGACCAGAAATCAGTTCCACCTGCGGCGGCAAAATCTTTCGCACACCAAGATGAAAAATCTCATGGGTATGTGTTCCACACACTTCCATCACACGGACAGCAGGACCATCATAGCCTTCAATAATTGCTTTTGCTTTTTTTAATTGTTCTTTCATAGTAACCCCTCCAGAAGATCTTCTGCCTCATCCTCATCTTCTTCTGTAATCTTTGCAATCGCAATTCCTGCATGAACCATTACATAATCGCCCGGTTCAAGATTCTCTATCAGTTCTGCTGAAACTTCTCTTTTCGCTCCTGACGCATCTACAACCGCCATTCCATCTTTCATTGTCATAACTTTTGCTGGTAATCCTACACACATAATTTATTCCCCTTTTTGTAAACTTCTCATTGCTGCCACCGCCTGTCCAAGGCTGATTCCCCCATCATTTGGCGGAAGTAAATGGTGTCGCAGCACATGAAATCCTCTTTCTTCTAACATGGTTACACTGTAATCTAAAAGTAATTTATTCTGGTAAACACCGCCACTTAATGCAACGGTATTAATCCCTGTTTCTTCTCTTGCTTTTTCGCAGGCAGAGACAATCATCCCTGCTAATCTCCTGTGGAAATGTAAGGCAAGCTGATTGCTGTTTTCTCCTGCTAATTTTCTCTCTGCTACTTCTTTGACAAGAGATAATGTTGGTAAATAATATAAATCCGCTTTTATATTCCGATTTATAGAGTTGTTTTTCTCTACAACACTCTTCTGCGCTACATCAGAAATACTTTTTAGTTCTCCATAGTCTGTAATTATTCCAGATTCTGCAAAATCCTCAGAACCTGCTATTTTTTTCTTCTGGGCATCCAGCCATTTTTCGGCCGCAAACTGTAACGATGTAGATGCCTCCCCCTCAAATGTAGAGGACTTTCTGATGTCAAGAATCGCACTCACCGCATCAAATAATCTTCCGGCACTTGTAGACTGTACAGTATTAATTCCTCGTTCTTCCATCGTAAACTGAAGTTTTGCCAGCTTTGGCTCACAAAGTCCTAATGTTTCAATAATCAGAAGGGCATTTTCTTTTCCGTAAATCTTTCCAAGAAGAGATACGGCAATTCTCCAGCCTTCTTTTGCAGAAGCATCGCCGCCTGTCTGTGCAAATGGTTCGATGCACCCCCAGCGTGTAAAGGAATCATAGTCTGCCAACAGAATTTCTCCACCCCAGATTGTTCCGTCGGTTCCGTATCCCGTTCCGTCAAAAGAAACACCGATAACTTTTTTTTCGGTTGTCCATTCATTCTCTGCCATACAGGAAAGGATGTGAGCATAATGGTGTTGTACGAGAAATACAGGAAGCCCCATCTCTTCTGCCGCCGCTCTTGTATTATAAGACGGATGCATATCGCAGGCAACAATCTGCGGCTTGGTTTCCAGCAGTTCTTCCATTCGTTTCACAGACTCTTTTAACGCCTTTACCGTCCGTACATCTCCCATATCACCAATGTAAGGCGATGGATAAAATAGCTGATTCTTTCCGATACAAAACGCATTCTTAAGCTCACCACCGACTGCAAGCACCTGACCTTTAAATTCATTTCCCATCATAAATGGAAGAGGCGCATAGCCTCTGGAGCGCCGAATCATATACGGCTCTCCCCGGTAAAAATCCATAACCGTGTCATCCGCACGAAGCCGTATTTTCCGGTCATGGGAAAGTATCACATCACAAAGCCCGCTCAGCTCATTTAATGCATCTTCATCGTCACGGCAAATCGGCGCTCCAGAAGTATTCGCACTGGTCATCACAAGGCAATCAGAAACCTTCGTTTCGTCCTGATAATCAAAAAGCAAAAGCTGCACTGGCGCATATGGTAACATAACTCCAATCTTTGGATTATCCGGTGCAACACTCTCACAAAGCGTTCCCCCTTCTTTTTTCGGAAGTAAAATAATCGGCTTCTGATGCCCGTCAAGAATCTCCTCTAAATGTGGTTCTGTCTCACATTCTCTTCTCACAACATCTAAGTCCTTCATCATAACAGCAAATGGTTTCATCGGACGTTTTTTCCTCTGTCGTAATCTTGCAACTGTTTCTTCCTTCGCCGCATCACAGCAAAGATGGAAACCGCCGATTCCCTTTACCGCTACAATGCCACCCTCGCTGATCACCTTTCTTGTATAACGAATCGCATCTGCTCCCCGTTCTTTCCTCCCAAGCAAATATACTTCTGGCCCGCAGTCGTTACAGCAGACTGGCTGTGCATCAAATCTTCTCGTTTCCGCATGCGTGTACTCATACTCACATTTCTCGCACATCGGAAACTTTCCCATACTCGTCCGTACTCTGTCATACGGCATGGAATCTAAGATTGTAAGACGCGGTCCACAACAGGTACAATTGATAAACGGATGCAGATATCTTCTGTCGTTCTTATCATAAAGTTCCTTCTTACATTCCGGGCAAATGGCAATGTCCGGGGATACGAAGATTTCTCCTTCTTCTTTTTCGCTCTCTATGATTTGGAACTTTTCTTTGGAGTCTGTTTCAGATTCAACTTTATGAATACCGTCCTCACCCGATTCCACATTCTCCACATCCAGTTTCAAAATAACCGCCCGTTTGGGAGGCTCTTCCTGAATCTGCTTTATAAAGCTATACACACATTCTTCGCTGCCCTCTGCAAAGATTTCCACATAAGGTCCTTTATTACTCACACTTCCGGCAATATCACAGGCATCGGCATGACGCTTTACCGTTGGGCGAAAGCCGACCCCCTGCACAATTCCAAATACTCTGATACAGACTCTCATACGCTCTGTCTCTTCTTTCCTGAGATTGCAAAGTGCGGTAAGTCATACCATTCTCCTTTATAAAATGGCACAGCTTTCTTCAGTAGCGGATCGGCGATAATAATGTCATATTCATTTTCTTTGATGTAAGTGATCCAGTCATCTTCTTCCTTAAAAAGAATATCTTGTTCTTTCTTTTGCTCTTTATTCATCATAAACCAGGATGCAACATTGATATTTGCAGAAATAAATTCTTCCCTCAACGTATTCGCCAGCACCTGCTGATGAACAATTAATATCTTTTTCTCAGATAATTCTTCTACATTCAACAGTCCTGCTATCTGCTCTTTTTTTTCTTTCCATTCTGGAATAATCTCCGGTGGACAAAACAGCTCATATGGCGTTCCAAATTTCTGTTGTAAATACTTTGCTGCTGCAATTCCTGCCGGCGAAACAACGATGTTTTTCTCTGCTGCTGCCGCTTCTCTTACAGCGTCTAAGCCATCGCCCATTCCATAACATACAACCTTTGAAAAACTTTTTTCGGCAAAATACTTTTTCAGGAAATCTTCTTCATAAATACCGCCAAATTCAAGAGGGGTTGCCCCGATAATTCCAATACGTCCTGGCTCCACGTCTTTTTCAACAGCGAACTTTTTAAATAATTCTTTCCATGTCTTTTTCTCACCATCATCGTAAAGCTTTGTTCCGTCCGTGTCGATTGTAAGCGCCGGAATTCCTGTTTTCTTTTCAATCATTCGGGAAAGTGCGCGATAATCCGTTCCGATTACTGCTGGAACCGGCGTACCAATCACTGCAATAAAATCTGCGGAAAGCTTCTCGCAGGCTTTTCCAATCTTTTCTACTAGGCGGTCCTCCCGGCCAAGAATTGCATCCATATCACGAAGTCCTGCGCTGAAAATCGCACTACGACTCTCAAACCATCTTGGCTCATCAAATCCGCATATGTTTCCCGCACAGCCGCCGGCATCTAAAATAATAATCAGTCCGTGAAATTCACATAATACCGCTGCTGCGCCCGACTGGTCCGGAGCAAATGGGGAGAGATATTTTCTAAGTCCCTTCATTTAATTTGTCCCCCTTTCCAATTCCAGTACCCGTTCACACTCCTCAAAGAAATGCTTCACTCCACGATACCCAAATGGCTGTATATCATCACTCCACTCAAGCTGTGCTGCTTCTGGATGATAGTAAACAGCATCCTTTCCGATAACGATATCCACTGGATTCTCGCCCGGCTCATAGTAAATCATCGTTGGCTCCAGATTCGAATAAATCTTTGTTTCTGGACTTAACTTCGCCATCTTTTCGATATAAACAAAATCCTCTTTCGACAGATTTCCAAATACTTCTGCTACCGCAAACTCATATCGAATCAGCGCAAATGCAAGTTCAAATGCATTGGCGTTACAGCCTTCTCCAATTGCAAATACTGCATGTGGATACTTTTTCTTAAAAGCTTCTTTTGCTGCAAGTGCTTCCTCAAAATAATCATCATCATCAAATTTACTTCCTAATGCTGCTGCAAATAATGTATATTGATTCTTTATTTTATCAAGCTGATATAGCCTTGTAAGTTCTATGTACGGAATTCCCAGTCGTTTTTGCATATCAGCCGCCGCAAAACGTGCTTCCGCATCTAAGACCAGATTAAAATTCGCCTCTGCCATATCAAGATACTCATCATAGTTTTTACATCGGGAAATCTCACGAATCTTTTTTATCCCAAGCTGTCTTAACAGATCATAAAGTTCACTGTCATCTTCTAACGGAGCAAAATGTCCAAGAAGATTCACGGAAGTACTCTTCTTTTTCTTTGGCTCTAACAGAGAATAAATCGACTGTCTGACATGAACCATCGGCGGCTTTCTTCCCTCTCTGGTCAACGCATACATATAGCAAGGAAGAACCGGGATTCCAACTGCTTTTTGTGCTCTCTTACAAATACGCTCCATATCGGTTCCAAGCAAAGCATCTACACAAGTAAGACAAATCATAACAACCGATGGCTTTGTCTCCAGACAATCATAAATCTCTTCTACCGCCTGTGGAACCTTCTTCAAATGTCTTCCCGTTACAATATCCGTTTCATCCATCATCAGATAGAAAAATCGCTCACTGTATCCGCCAAGCTCACTTAAGATCGTTGTATTCCTTCCGCAACAGCCTGGTGCTAAAAGAAGCATAACCGAACCCGGAATCGCAAGCCCCGCTCTCTTTACACCAAAGCCCTGCGCTCCCGGCGAGTTATACGCAAGTGTAGCTGGTGAGCTGTAGATAAGGTGCTTTGAGGAAATTAATTCTTCGGGAATATTATCTCGACCTGCTTCAGCAAGTTCTTTTGTGGTAATAAAATACGCTTCTTCTGCTTTCTTTTTCTCTGTCTCTTTTGCCATGATTTCTACCATACATCTTCCTCCGCTGTATCCTGTGCATTTTCCAGAAGTTCTTTTGCAAGATTTAAAAATGCCTGTGCCGCCGGAGATTCTGGTTCACCTTCGACAACAGTCATTCCCCTATCTTCACATCTGGTAATCTCGTCACTTCTTGGCACTTCACCAACAATCGGAAGCCCTACGGAATCCGCAAACTCAGTAACCTTCTCTGTCTCGTTTTCCACATTTCTGTGATTTAACACAATACCATACACCTTCGCATAGCTTCTGTCCTCAAAGTTCTTCACTGCATTATTAATATTATTGGCAGCATAAAGAGCCATCTTCTCACCAGAAGTCACAATCAACACTTTACTCGCATACCCCTCACGAATTGGTGCCGCAAATCCACCACAGACAACATCACCAAGAACATCGTATAACACAACATCAGGCTGGTGTGTCTCAAATAATTCCAAATCTTCTAACAAGCTAAATGTCGCAATAATTCCACGACCAGCACAGCCGAGTCCCGGCGTCGGACCACCTGTTTCAATACAGAGAACTCCACCGTAACCTACCTTTGAAATATCCTCAATTGTCTCTGGGTCTTCATCATATTCACGC
>ENA-OPCP01001950-OPCP01001950.1-human-gut-metagenome-genome-assembly--contig:-NODE-1950-length-11577-cov-6.832147_pt1 | contig 11577 bp, 6 predicted proteins | sample MGYA00241563_ERZ501477 | MGnify/ENA primary metagenome ERZ501477 (study PRJEB25962, sample SAMEA2042572) | human gut metagenome | biome: human gut; feature: human-associated habitat; material: faeces... | reverse complement strand
CTGCCGCTATTGCCGCCGCAGCGGGAACGCCGCGCAGGCGGAGCGCTCCGCCGTGCTGGCCGCCGCCAAGGGCGCGGAGCGCGTGGAGCTCGCGGGGGGCGAGCCCCTGCTCTGGCCGGACGTCTGCGGCCTGGTGCGGGAGCTGAAGGCCCAGCCGGGCACGGAATGGGTCGGCCTCACCACCAACGGCACGAGGCTCGCACCGCTGGTGCCGGAGCTCGCCAAGGCGGGGCTCGACGGCGTGAATCTGCACCTCGACACCTGCAACGCCTTTGATTTCGCCGCGATAACTGGCCGCGAACAGGTCATGAACGACATCCTGAACGGCCTTTGGGCCGCCGTCGCCCACGGCATACCCGTGACCGTGTCGAGCGTCCTGCTGCCGGAGACCTTGCCGCAGATATCCGTCATGGCCGGGCTCGCCAAGCAGTATCTGCTCACCGTCCGCTTTGTCGGTCTCCCGGGCCTGAGCCCGGACAGGGAGGAGGCGCTCTCCGTTCTGGGCCGGTACATAAAGCATCTGGAGCCGGACGGCGAAGTCTGGCGCTCGGACGAGCTGCGCGGCTGCATAACCTTCGGCGGCGAAATACCCGGCGCCTTCGGTATGGAGGGAGCCGCGGTCGTGACCTTTGGGGAGGAGAAGCGTGAAGGACAGCCCTAACATCCGGATAAAGGTCCCGAGCTTCGTCAGCTCGCGCCAGAACGCCTGGTTCTTTCAGCGCCTGGGCGAGCCGGTCGAGTTCCGCGCCGACCAGCTCATCGCCATGCCGGGCATGTACCCGCAGTACTGCTATTTCCTCAAAACCGGCCGGGTCATTGCGGGCATCGTGAGCAGCGCGAACCGCCAGCGGCTGATGCTCTCCTTTGAGGACGGCAGCCTGCTGCTGGAGCAGTACCAGCTCACCGGCAAGCCCTGCGACCTCTATTACCGCGCCGTGTCGCCCTGCACGGCGCAGATGATATCCTACCACGACCTGACGCAGGCGATGAAGGCGGACTTCTCGGTCACGCTGGACGTGCTCAACGCCATCTCCGACCTCGGCGCCATGTCGCTCTCGCAGCGGATGTTTGAGACGAGCGCGGACGCTACTATGAAGATATGCTCGCAGTTTCTGGACTTCGCTCTGGCCTTCGGGGAGGAGGAAGACGGCGAGATAGTCATAACCGAAAAGCTGACGCAGGACAAGATAGGCGCGCTCAGCGGACTGCACCGCGTGACGGTGTCGAAGGAGCTCAAGACGCTCCGGGAGCTGGGACTGGTCCGCATGGTGGACGGCTATTACCGCATAAGCAGTCTCGCGGCGCTGATGGACTACTGCGACGAACATTCAAGGAGAACGGAAAGTGAAAGTTGAGGAATACGCGGCCATGCGGGACAAATACCCCATGCCCGCCGACGCCGCCGGTATCGGGACCGCCTCGGACCCGGAGACTGGCGACGTCATCGCCATCGGCGTCGTGACCCGGCGGCGGACGTACAACAAGACGGGCTACATCTGCCAGAAGGACGCCCCGGCCGAGCTGCACGCCTGCGCCTGCGCGCTGCTGGAGCTGGTGCAGGACATGCCAGTCATAAAGACGGCGCTGCTCCGCCCCGAGGACGTCTGCGCCCGCCTCTGCGGCGACGAAACACCCGCACCCAGCCTGCTGCGCCGCGCCGCCCTGGCGCTGACCGCCCTCCGCCAGGCCCTCCAGGGCCTGCTGGCTGAGCGCGGAGACGTTGATTGATGACCGGACCCCGGTTTGCACCGCGGTCCGGTCAATTTTTTAACCTTTTAGGCAGCCAAAGAGACGGCATGTCTGCCCAATTTAGGCTATGTGAAAGTTTCAGCAGGTTTTTTCACCAACTTTGCCAAGGAACAGGCATTTATCCAGTTGCTTTTTGTGAAAATGTATGTTATACTACAAACAATCTGAGTCACCGGTTGAGAAAACGCCATTTCGGCGGCAGTCTGCTGCGGTTTTCAGCCTTCTCCGCAGTGCCGGAAGAGCGGCTTTTACCGGGACAAAGATGCCCGCGGCCTTGCAGCGCGGGGCATCGCTGTAACTCTAAAAAGTGTTCAGGAAAGGATGTATTGCATGGATCAAAAGTACAATGCTCTGTTTACACCCTGGAAGATCGGCAATGTGGAGATCAAAAACCGCATAGTCATGTGCTCCATGGGCGGCACGTCCTTGTTCGGCTGGATGGAGCCCAGCCACTTCGATAAGGAAGCGGCCTATTTCCTGCTTGAGAAGGCAAGAAACGGCGTTGGCCTCGTTCTCCCCGGCATGCAGTGGGTGCGCGACGTCATGGGCAACCGCTGGCTGTACAACAACAAGAGCCTCTACAAGCCCCTGAAGGAGTACATGAAGGAGTTCCACAAGACCGGTTCCAAGCTGTTCATCCAGCTGGCCGCCGGCTGCGGACGTTCCATGGCCGTCACCGACATGATCGGCATGTGCCTTGACCACCCGATCATCGGCAAGCTCGCCAGCCCGATAATGGACGCCGAGTACCTCTGCGCCTCCGCCTCCGACACGCCCAACCGCTGGAAGGAGGACTACAAGTCCAAGCCTCTGACCGTTGAGCAGATCCAGGAGAGCGTCGCCGCCTTCGGCAAGACCGCCAAGCTCCTGCGCGAGGCCGGTGTCGACGGCGTCGAGATCCACGCCGTCCACGAGGGCTACACCCTCGACCAGTTCGCCATCGCGAACTTCAACTACCGCACCGATCAGTACGGCGGCTCGCTGGAGAACCGCCTGCGCTTCGCCACCGATATCGTCAAGGAGATCAAGAAGGAAGCCGGAGCGGACTTCCCCGTCTCCCTGCGTTACTCCGTCGTCTCCAAGACGAAGGACTTCTTCAAGGGCGCCGTCCCCGGCGAGGAGTTCAAGGAATTCGGCCGCGACATGGCCGAGTCCGAGAAGGTCGTCAAGCTGCTTGAGGAAGCCGGCTACGACATGCTCAACTGCGACAACGGCACTTACGACGCCTGGTACTGGGCGCATCCGCCTCAGTACATGCCCAACAACTGCAACCTTGCGGAAGTTGAGCACATAAAGAACTACTGCAACATCCCGGTCGTTTGCGCCGGCAAGATGGAGCCCGAGGTCGCCGCGGCCGAGATCGAGGCCGGCAGGCTCGACGCCGTCGCCATCGCCCGCCAGAACCTCGTCGACCCCGAGTGGATCATCAAGATCCAGGAAGGCCGCGAGGAGGACATAAAGCCCTGCATCCGCTGCCACAACGGCTGCTTCAACATGGCCAAGTACAAGGGCACGAACAACCTGCAGCCTCTGTGGGATTCCATGCATCTTGCCCGCTGCGCCCTGACCCCGCCGACGATGCAGCACAACAAGTACAAGATCGTCCCGACCACCAAGCCGAAGAAGGTCGCCATCATCGGCGGCGGCATCGGCGGTATGGAATGTGCCCTGGTGCTCAAGCGCCGCGGCCACAAGCCGGTCATCTTCGAGAAGACCGACCGTCTGGGCGGACTGTTCATCACCGCTTCGTCCATGTCCTTCAAGGAGAACGACAAGCAGCTCATCGAGTGGTACAAGAAGGAGATCGCCCGCAACGGCATCGAGGTCCGCTTCAACACCGAGATCAACGACATCCGCACGCTCGGCGGCTTCGACGAGATCATCGTCGCCACCGGCTCCGTGCCCAGAAAGATGCCCATCCCCGGCTTTGAGAAGACCATGACCCTCACCGAGCTCCTGGCCGAGCAGAAGCCCGTCGGCGACAAGGTCGTCATCTTCGGCGGCGGCCAGTCCGGCTGCGAGGCCGCGCTCGAGCTGGTCCTCCAGGGCAAGCACCCGACTGTGGTAGAGTACGCCGTCGACCTGGTCGCGGCCGCGAACGTGCCTCTGCCGAACGCCTCCTACCTCCGTGAGGCCCTGGTGTTCCACAAGGTGCCCATCTACCTCGAGTCCACCATCACCAAGATCGGCGACAAGAGCGTCACCATCAAGGGCAAGGACGGCACCACCACCGAGGTCGAGTGCGACAACGTCGTCAACGCCATCGGCTTCGTCCCCACCCCCGTGGCGAAGAAGGGCAAGAACGTCCACCTCGTGGGCGACTGCATCGCCATCGGCAACCTCCGCACCGTTATCTGGCGCGCGTGGGACGTCTGCATGAAGATCTAAAACCCAAATAACCGCAGCCGGCCGGAGCAAAAGCTCCGGCCGGTTTTTTTAATTTCGATTTAACACAAGCTTGCTTGAAACATGCGCAATGCGGCGCATATAATGCAGTAGAAAGCAAGAGAGAGGAGGCGATAGAATGGACGTCGATATCGATGATCTCATCTTTGGCAGCAGCGAGAGCCATGTGAGCGACAAGTGAGAACACCGTGAGTTACGTGAGCTCGGCAGAGGCCGGGCTTTTTGCTTTATATAGACAGCAAAAAAGGGAGGCCCGAGGGCCTCCCTTTGGCTTTGTGTGCTTATTTCGCGGTGTAGCGCATGATCAGCGCCGCGGCCTGGGCACGGGTGGCTGTGGCGGTCGGAGTGACAGCGCCGTTCTCGTCGCCCTCAACGAGGCCGAGGTTCATGGCCCAGAGCATCGCGTCCTTCGCCCAGCTGCTGACGCTCGAGGCGTCGGGGGCGGTGAGGCTGCCGGTGACGGTGGGCGAGCCCGCGAGACGGTAGAGCATCGTCACGAGCTCCTGACGGGTGATCGCGGCGTTGGGATTCTCGCCGTCGCTGACGCCCTTGGCGACAGCCCACTCCTGGGCCTTGGCGTACCAGGTGGAGCCGCCGGTGGTGTCCACGCCCTCGGCGCGGGCCAGGATGGTCCAGACCATGGCGCGGGTCAGCGTGGCGTTGGGCGCGAACTCGTGGGTGTCAACGCCGTCCATGAGGCCCTTGTCGTAGACGTACTTCACGGCGTCGTAGTACCAGGCGCTCGCGGCGACGTCATAGAAGGGGAACTCGGTGACGACAGGCTGGTCAGGCTTGGTGTCGGGCTTCACGTCGGGGAGATTGCCCCAGACGGCGCTGAAGGCCATGTCCGCCGTGACCTTGACGGTCGCGCCGGCGTTGTAGGTGTTCTCACCGCAGCGCCAGCCGAGGAAGATGTAGCCGGACTTGCTCGGGGTGGGGAGGATTATCTCGCTATCAGCTTCAACAAGCTGGGTGTCGTACTCAGTACCGCCGTTGGAGTTGAAGGTGACGGTGAAGTTGGAATCCGCAGCTACGTTGCTGGTGTACTTGACGTCGGACTGGATGCTGACGTTCACAGGGGTCTTGTTGCCCTTGCCCGGCTCGCCGAGGATGACAGGGGCGGTGCCGTGGTTGTTCGTGAAGGTGCAGCCGGAGACGGTGGCGCCGTCGAGGCTGGTGGTCTCGCCGTATTTGCCGTCGTCGCGCGCCTTGATGAGCAGGGCGGTGCCGCTGTTGGCGCCGTTATTTGTGAAGGTGCAGCCGACGAAGCTGATGTTCTTGTAGTTGCCGTTCTTGAGGTTGATGTCCACGCCGCACATCCAGGTGCGGAAGCCGCTTTCCACTTTGGTCTCATCGGTGCCGTTATTAACGAACTTGCAGCTGGTGAAAGTGGAGTCGGTGAGCTTCTCGAAGTAAGCGCCCTTTATGTAGCAGTTCTGTACGGTTAGGTTGTTGGCGGTGACACTGACGGGGTTCTCATTATAGGGGCCGATGCCGCCGGCAGGATTCTTGCCGAAGTAGAGGCCGTAGGAGAAGCCGTCGACGGTGACGTTGGTGAGCTGGAGGTCGCCGACGCCGTAGCAGCCGTTATAGGTGCCGATGCCCATGAAGGAGCCGGTGCCGCCCTCGCCGGCAAGAGAGCCTTCGGGCAGCACGCCCTTGAGCGTGAGGTCGGTGACGGTGAGCTTGCTGAGGTCGGCCTTGATGTAGAGGCCGACGCACTTGTCGGCAGTGACGGTGTTGCCGTTGCCGTCGATGGTGATGTTGTTCTTGATCTCAAGAGCCTTGTCAATGGAGATGCTCTTCAGCACCTCCACCGTCTCGCCGTCCCCAGCCTCGGCGACCGCGTCGTTGAGAGAGGTGTAGTAGAGGGTCTTGCCGCCGCGCTCAATGCTGGCAACGGCGTTGTCAGCCTTGTTGGGGGTGACGGTGGTCTTGCCGCCCTCGGTGGTGGAGGTGGAAGCACCAGAGATTGTGATGTTTTCGCCAGTACCTATGCCGGCATTAAAGGTGCCGCCATAGACTATTATAGCATTCTCGCGGGTATTGTCCTGGGTGTTTATAGGCTTCTCATACGTGCCGCCGTTAATTTGAATAGTGCTGTTGACAGGGTTGTTATAGTCGCTGCCTATCCACACAGAATAGGCTTTACCGATGAAAGTGCCGTTATTTATAGTTACAGCAGCTGTCATCGGGTCCTCACCCATGCCGTCGTTGGATACATAGAGTCCGTAATAATCGCTCGAACTATACGAACCACCGTTTACAACTGCCGTTCCGCTGTCTACAGCAAGAGCACCGTGAGCGCCGATCACGGTAACAGTTTTGCCTTCTACAGGGGTGATTTCAATATGTCCAGTGGAGATGATGGCATAAGTGCGCCTGTTGACGTCGTTGAAAGTTCCACCAGTGACGAGGGCGGTGCCGCTGTTACTGAGGCAGCCTATGCCAACATTATCGTTGGCTGTACCAACAAAAACAGTCTCAAATGTACCGCCATTTATTACAACGTTTGCTTCGTTCCAAATGCAGGCGCCGCCGTTTGCATCGCAGGAGATAATCTTGCCGCTCTCAACAGTCATATTGCCGCTCCCGAGGTTCTGAATACCTCTGGCGGTGATGCTGCCGTTTCCGACGCTGTCAATGAGCGTGAAAGTGCCGTAGTTGTTTACAGCATAGAGACTGCGACCGGCGTCCTTATCCTTGTAAACAGTGATTGCCTGGCCGTTTAAGTCGAGAGCAATGTCTTTGCCTTCCGGGACTTCGACAGTTGCAGTGAGATAGACATCGCTGAGCAGCTTTATGACGTCACCATTGTTGGCCACGTCCACAGCCGCCTGAATGCTCTGATATTGAGCGTTGCCAATTGCGGCAACGTTACTGTCCGCCAGCGCGAAGGACGGGAGCATTGCCAGCGCCAATATCAGCACCAAAGCAGCAACGAACAATTTCCGTTTCATGCCTATACCTCCAAATATTTCTATAATTATTCGCCTTTTGGCTACAAGATACTACTACAATATTCAAAAAATTGCAAGTCAATAATGATCAAGAATATTACACCATTTTTGTAATATCCTTATCAAAAGGGGCGTGACGCTATGAACATCATCGACAGGAGCTTTTACGGCCTCGCGGCGGAGATACGCGCGCTGGGGGAGAAGGAGCTCTATTACCGCATACGCCGCGGCTTTGACGCCGTCCCGGCCGAGACGCAGCGCAGCTGTGCGGACTTCTTCAACCGCTTCGGCTACTGGGGCCGCCTCGAGCCCGAGCGCGGCATCTACGACGAGATAGAGCTCAAGGAGCTGGCGCTCTTCGAGCACCTGGACGAATACGTCTGGCTCTACGAGCAGCTCGCGGACTACCGCTCCAAAAAGACGCTCTACGGCATCCTCAACAACTGGTACGCCTACGACTTCAAGACCACGACGCAGACAAAGGAGGCGCTCTACGACGACTACTTCGACCTGGACCATGTCCACTGCGGCCCGGACGAGGTGATCGTGGACCTCGGCGCCTACACGGGCGACACGGTGCTCTCCTACATAAAAAACTACGGCGAGGACTGCTACCGGCGCATCTACTGCTACGAGATAGCTCCCGCGAACTTTGCAAAGCTGCAAAAGAACCTCGCCGCCTATCGCGACATCGACTGCCGCCTCAAGGGCGTCTCGGACACCGAGGGGCGGATGCGGCTCGAAGACGGCGTTACGGACGGCTCGGCAAACCGCCTGGCCGAGGGGGAGGGCGAGGTCGAGGTCACGACGCTGGACGCGGACATCGAAGAGCCGGTGACGCTCATCAAGGCGGACATCGAGGGCGCGGAGCAGCGCGCCCTTGCCGGAGCCCGGAGGCACATACTCAACGACCACCCCAAGCTGCTCATCTCCGTCTACCACAGCAACGAGGACCTCTGGCAGATACCGCGCATGATACTCGACATCTCCCGCGACTACACGCTCTACCTCCGCCACCACGGCTCGCCCATCTACCCGACGGAGATAACGCTCATCGCCGTGTGAAAAAGGCCGGTCCATTGCGGACCGGCCGATTTTTACTGCCTGCCTTCGCCGTGGTGGAAGATGCGGGAGAGAAAGCTCATCGCCCGGTGCGGTATCGGCGCGGACGGCGCGTTCTCTATCGCCTCGGCCATAAGACGCTCCTGGCAGTCAAAAGGTTCCCCGGGGCGGGGCAGGTTGACGTAGCTGCCGTCGGGTAGGAGCTGGCGCGCCTTGACGTTGTCGGAGAGGCAGGCGTCGAGGATGTCGTGCAGCTTGCGCCGCGCTGCGGCGTCGGTTATCGGACAGGCCACCTCCACGCGGCGGCGGGTGTTGCGGGTCATGAAGTCCGCCGAGGAGATGTACATCACCTCGTCCGCGCCCTCGCCGAAGCAGTAGATGCGCGAGTGCTCCAGATAGCGCCCGACGATGCTGATGACGCGGATGTTCTCCGTCTCGCCAGGCACGCCGGGGAGTATGCAGCAGATGCCGCGGACGATAAGGTCTATCTTGACGCCCGCCTGCGAGGCCTCGCGCAGCTTGCGGATGAGGTTGATGTCGGTCAGCGAGTTTATCTTGATAAGCATCCGCCCGGCCTCGCCCTTGGCGATCTCGCGGTCCATCAGCGCCGTGACGCCTGAGCTCAGCCCGGCTGGCGCGACCAGCAGCCGCTCATAGCGCCCCTCGAGGTTCGCGATGCACATGTTCTTGAAAAATTCCGCCGCGTCGCGCCCTATCGCCGGGTCGGCGGTCAGCAGCGCGAGGTCGGTGTACTGCTTGGCGGTCTTTTCGTTGAAGTTGCCGGTGCCGACGTAGGTTATGCAGCGTATCTCGCCGTGCTCGCGCCGGGTGATCAGGCAGAGCTTGGAGTGTATCTTGTAGTCCTCGAAGCCGTAGAGAACCGTGCAGCCAGCGTCCTCAAGGCGCTCGGACCAGTCGATGTTGTTGAGCTCGTCAAAGCGGGCGCGCAGCTCGATTATCGCGGTCACGTCCTTGCCGTGCTCGGCGGCCTCGCAGAGGTAGTCCACGAGCTTCGCCTTGCTGGCCAGGCGGTAGATGGTTATCTTGATGGAGATGACCGCCGGGTCGTTCGCGGCCTCGCGCAGCAGCCGGAGGAAGGGGGCCATGCTCTCGTAGGGATAGGAGAACAGCCGGTCGTGGCGCTGTATCTGGCGGGTCATGCTCTCGCTGAGCGAGATGCCGGCCGGCTCCTGCGGCTCAAAGGGCGGATAGCTCAGCGCCGCGCGCTTTTCGGCGTCCAGGCGCGAGGGCAGGGTGTAGGCGTAGTCCAGGCAGAGCGGCGCGCTGGTCACGAATATCTGCTCCGACGTGACCGGCAGCCGCTCCTTGAGATAGCCGGAGAAGTCCTTGCTTATCTCCCGTGAGAGCTCAAGCCGCACAGGGGCCAGCCTCATGCGCTGGCGGATCGCTCGGCGCATGGTCTTGCGGAAGTCGTCGCTGTCGGGGTCGAAGGCCTCGTCGTCGGGATTTATGTCAGCGTTGCGCGTGATGCGAAAGACGACCTTTTCGAGCACGCGGTAGTTTTTGAAGATGTCCTCGACGTGTTCGAGCAGGATGTCCTCCGTGTGGATGTATCTCAGCTCCGGGCCCGGCAGATAGAGCAGGGGGGAGAGCGCCTCCGGCATGGGCACGACCGCGAGCATCTCGCGGCCCTTGCGCTCGACCCATGCGCCGACGTGCAGGATGTTGTTCTTGAGGTGGGGGAAGGGGTGCAGGTTGTCGACTATCTGCGGCGAGATGACCGGTTCCATGCAGGTGTCGAAATAGCGCGCGCAGTAGTCGCGCTCCTCGCCGGAAAGCTTGGAGGGGTCCATTCTCCGCACCCCCTCGGCGCGCAGCCGCTGGCTGAGCAGGGAGCAGATGTGCTCGCGCTTGCGGTAGAGCGGGCGGACGGCCTTGTATATGGCCTCGAGCTGTTCTTTGGGCGTCATGCCGGAGCGGACGTCGTGGGTATCGGGCTTGATGTTCTCGAGGTCGAAGAGGCTGCCGACGCGGATCATGAAGAACTCGTCGAGGTTGCTGGTAAAGATGGCGGCGAACTTGAGCCGCTCGAGCAGCGGGACCGTCTCGTCCATCGCCTCGGAGAGCACCCGGTCGTTGAAGGCGAGCCAGGAGAGCTCGCGGTCCTGCGTGTACGGATGATCAGCCATGGAGCAGGCCCTCCTTTTCAAGCATGTTTTCAAGGTAGCCCTCGCGCACGCCGTAGCTGCTGGTGACTATCGTCTTGGCGCCGCAGAGCTCGGCCGCGGTGCTGAGTACGACGATGCCGGGGATCAGCGTGTGCACGCGCTCGGGCGCGAGCTTGAGTATGCGGCGCATGAGCTTGCGGGGATTGGCCTCGGCCTGAGCGAGCACGTCGCGCAGGAAATCCGGCGAATAGCCCTCGGTCCCGCCGCCGGCGGCGAGGTAGAGCTGGTTTGCCGCGCGGGCCGTGCCGCCGACGCCGCAGATGGGCTCAGGCACGAAGTCACCCTTGGGCGGCATTGCGGCTGAGATGACCTTCATCGCCTCGGCGCGCATGCTGCGCAGCTCCTGCTTGTCGGGGATGACGCCGGAGACGAAGCGGTTGAAGAGCGCGAGCGAGCCGAGCGGCAGGCTGCGCGCCGCAATGACCTCGCGGGAGCGGAAGAATACGAGCTCCGTGCTGCCGCCGCCGATGTCCACCAGGACGCCGGAGCGCTCCTGCATCCGGCCCACCGCGCCGCGGTAGTCGAGTATGGCCTCCTCGCGGCCGGTTATGACGTCTATCTTGAAGCCCGTCTCGCGCTCGACGCGGGCCACAATGTCGGCCGTGTTCTTCAGCCCGCGCAGTGAGGCGGTGGCGAAGGGATAGACCTGGCAGTCGGGCAGCAGCGAGAGCACGCCGTGGAACCTGTGCAGTACGCCGAGCAGCCGCTCGATGCCCTCCTCGGACATCGCCCCGTCCTCGACGAAGCCCGCAAGCCCCGCCGTGGCCTTGCTGCTGAGCGCCTGATTCAGCTGCCCGTTTTCGAGCGTATATATGACGAGCCTGATCGTGTTCGAGCCTATATCTATAACGCAGTACAAGTGTAAATGCCTCCCGATTTTGAACAATATTAGTATAATAACCCGTGTATATAATATTTGCACGAAAATTTCGTAAAATTACTGTAAACAGGCACAAAAAAAGAGCGCCCGACCAAGCCGGACGCCCAAGCGCGCGGGAGGTCAGCTGATATTTTGCAGCCTGATCACCCCCATATCTTTGCTAGCGCGCAAAAAACGCGCTTTTGTCAATAGATTGAACAGCCCCACGACACCACCAGACCCCTCCCCAAGTCGGGCGAGGAACGTCCCGTCCACCGACTGGCAGCGCTCACGCGGATGGTGGAGCCGCCGGGGTAAAAAAGCGCCTTTCTTTGGCGGCTCGACACCGTTT
>ENA-OPCP01001940-OPCP01001940.1-human-gut-metagenome-genome-assembly--contig:-NODE-1940-length-11608-cov-3.628235_pt1 | contig 11608 bp, 9 predicted proteins | sample MGYA00241563_ERZ501477 | MGnify/ENA primary metagenome ERZ501477 (study PRJEB25962, sample SAMEA2042572) | human gut metagenome | biome: human gut; feature: human-associated habitat; material: faeces... | reverse complement strand
ATCAGTACCTCGGAGTCTGTCTGTGTGGCAAAGTGATAGCCGGCTTCGATCAGACGGGCACGAATCTCCTGATAGTTATAGATCTCGCCGTTGAACAGCAGTGCCAGATTGCCGTCCTCGCTGTACAGCGGCTGTGTGCCTGCCTCGGAAACATCGATGATGCTCAGGCGGCGGTGTCCCAGTGCAATGTCTTCGTCAATATAAGTACCCTCTGCGTCCGGTCCGCGGTGCTTGATCTTATCCAGCATCTCTCCGAGAACCACGTTCGAGTTGTCAATATGATTGGTGAATCCTACAAAACCACACATAGAAGTAACTCCTTCCCATCTCTACTTTTTAGATGTGTCTACGGTTATATTTTGAATATATCGACACTTCGGATAATTTTCACAACCATAAAATACTACACCACGACGTGTACGGCGTTCAATGATTTTACCACCACATTTAGGGCACTTAACACCTGTATCCTTCAAAATAGGTTTTGTATTTCTACATTCTGGAAAACCTGGACATGCTAAAAATTTACCATAGCGACCTTGTTTTATGACCATCATACGACCGCATAATTCGCATTGTACATCAGAAACTTCATCTGGCACTTCTACTTCACCAATTTCTTCTTCTGCATGTTCTAAAGTTTTTTCAAATGGTCCATAAAATTCTTCAAGCAAAGTATTTTTTTGAATTTTATTCAAAGTTTATTTCTAAATAGAGTTTTTAGCCCTTCTGCGCTACATAATTTTATTTTAATTAATTTTAGTATTATTTCTCTAACGCTCTTTATAGCTCAAATACAGCAAAAAAAGAAGCATTTACTCCTCTAATATATACTTCTCTATAACCTCTGCACATCCATCATGATCATTATCAGATACAATTACATCACTGATTTCTTTAATACTCTCTTTCGCATTACCCATTGCAACTGCAAGACCTGCAGTTTCTAATGCTTCCTTATCATTATCTGCATCACCTACTACTATAGTCTCTTCAATAGAGATACCTAAATGATGGCATAACTGTTTTAATCCAGTTCCTTTATCTACACCTTTCGCATTCATTTCTAAACCTGTTGCTTCTGAATCCTTCATCTCTAATTCAAGTCCTGCTTCTTTAATAGCTTTTCTTGTATGATCTCTTGCAGCTTTTGAATGATGATAAATGTTAAGTTTATGTACTGAATAAGGATTGCCTACATAATAGTCATTGATGTTATCTACTTTAATAGTGACTTCTTCATACATTGGCTGGTAAACACCCATATAATAATCATTCATATGTGGTACTTTGTCTTTTTCTACGACAGATGTAATACCCATTAAATGAACCATTTCATCTGTTTCTTTACCAATTTGAATCAATGTTTTGACTTCTTCTTCACTTAATGGTGATTCATAGATGCTTCTTTCTTCTTCATAATCATAGACAAGTGCACCGCTGACACAATTCACATAGCGTAGTCTTGGCAGCACTTCTCTATACTCCTTAAGTTCTGCAGGACATCGTCCTGTATTAAGTATTACAATCTTACCTGCCTCTATTGCCTTATTAATAGCTTCTACTGTTTTATCTGAAATCTTCTTTTCACTATTAAGAAGTGTACCATCCATATCAAATGCGATTAATTTATACATGTGTAATTTCCCCTTTTATATGTATCATATTCTATCACAATATAGCCTACAAATATGAGCAGTTTCATAATATCAAAAAGAGGAACAATCTAGTTTCCCTGTTGTCCTAACCATTCCCACGCATTAAGATCCCCATCATAACATTCATTATTATCCCAGTAGATCCAAGAACAATGTCCATTATAAATATATGGTAAGCCATCTTCATTCTTATAGAGTCCAGTTGTATCACGAACACCATCAAATACAGAAACATGAACATTAGAAGCACCTGCTGCAAGTAGTCTTTTCACTGTAGGTTCAGTACATAGTGTATAATCAATCACATGATCCGTTTTCGCATATGTAAACCAGATAGGTATATGTTTAATCATATCAATTTGATCGTCAGTGATATATTCATCATGATACGCTTCGCAAATTGGAAATGCAGCTGCAAAGTAATGTGGATAATGGAGAAGCATTTCCATAGTCATATACCCACCATTAGAACATCCTCCAATATATATTCTATTTGTATCAATATCTCTATTCTCGTTAACATAAGAATCAATGAGTTCAAATAAACTCTTTGTATAAATAGAATCCTTTGTATCACTCTTATATTCACCTTTACCATCATCCATCCACATAGTAGGACATTGAGGCACAAGTACATAAGCTTGATTCATACACTTCTGAAATGGAACATCTGCCAATACAGTGACCTTATTTGCCAATAAATCAATAGAAGGATCTGTTCCTCCTTCCCCCAATCCATGTAACCAGATGACTAAAGGATGTTTCTTATCATCACTACTAGGTCTATATTCATCATAAGCATACTTTATTCCATCTACCGCCTTATATGAATTCATAATCCACTTATCTAATTGTGGGCATAATTTACCATCACCCTCTACATCAATATCCGGATTAACATCCATACCACATATATATTCTATAAGGATTACACCAATTGTTTAATTGAGTAGTAGCATGAAAGATAAACGGTGACCCAACACTAGGTGATATAGCCAACTCAATAGCCACATAACAAGATGCAGTATTCACTTTATTACCATATTCATCCGAAATATAAGCATTTATTATTTCTCTTTCTGTTCTTATTATTCCTTCTTCACCTGTTATTTCATCAAGTACACCATTCTTTTCTTCTATTACCTTTAAGTTATTCATATCTATCAAATCAATTACTTGATTGAGTTTAATAATAGTCTTCTTTACAGCTGGTCCAAAGTCTTCACCTGTGACTACTACTTTTTGAGTTCCTCTATGTTTCATATATATACTTTTTTCTCATTAAATACTAACAGCAATTGTTATAACACTAATCGATATACTAAAGTATAAAAAAGTTCAGAAATAGTTTGCACCATTTCTGAACACCTTTTAATATTCGATATTATTTTCTAAATCTTCCCCATTTGTCGCAATACACTTTTGGTACCAGTAAAATGATTTTTTCTTGTATCTATTTAAATCTTTTAAATCTTTAAAATCTCTATCAACATAAACAAATCCATATCTTTTTCTTATTTCTTTATGGCTGCTTAAAAAATCTATTGGTGACCATGCAAGATATCCCATTAAATCTACACCATCATGATCAACTGCTTTTTTAACAGCTGAAATATGTTTTTGATAATAATCAATTCTTACATCATCATAAACTTTACCATCAACTAGATGCTCATCAATTCCAATACCATTTTCCACAATAAACAACGGTTTATGATAACGCGAATAGAAATCTACAAGTGAATATCTTAACCCTTCTGCATCAATCTGCCATCCCCATTCATTGGCTGTATAGTATGGATTTTTCATATTTCTTTCATCAAATAGAATTTCATCTTCTAGTTCATTTGTATCTTCTATTCCTTCAAATGAAGATTGTACATTACTTCTATAATATGAAAAAGCAAGATAATCTAATTTCTGAGATGCTGCTTTAATTACTTCTTTTTCACTCTCATTAAAATCATACCTAATATTTCTATTTAATGCATACTGAATAAAATATTGAGGTAATTCACCAAAGCACATCGTATCAAATGCAAAGTAATTATGAAGTTTGTTTTTAAAATCAGCTGCCATAATATCTTCACTCTTACAAGTTAGTGGATAGAATGGCGCATGCCCAATCATTCCACCAACTTTTGCTTCAGGATCAATGCGTTTTATTACTTCTACAGCACGTGCATGAGCAATTTGAACATTAACACTAAGGTGCACATACATTTCACTTTTTTTCATACCTTCCGGAAGTATTGCACCAGCTACTAAATCCCCCATACCATATGCAAGATTAATCTCGTTGTAAGTAATCCAGTATTTAACTTTTCCTTTTAATCTTTGGACAACACTTTCTACATGTTTAGCATAGAATTCAATAACATCTTTATTTAGAAAACCATTATATTTCTTCAGTAAATGATCTGGCATATCAAAATGAACAAGAGAAACAACAGGTTCAATTCCTTTTTCATGAAGATAATCAATCATATCTTCATAATAAGCTAACCCTTTTTCATTTGGTTCATCTTCATCACCAAGCGGATTAATTCTTGACCATACAATAGAAAATCTATAAGCCTTAAACCCCATTTCCGCCATCAAATCAATATCTTCTTTATATCTGTGATAATGATCTACAGCAACACTTGTATCACAAAATAATGGTGCGATACCTGGTTCTGGTGTTACTTTCAACGTATCATAAACATTTAAACCCTTTCCATCTTCTAAATAAGCTCCTTCTGCTTGTACATTACTTAAAGCACCGCCCCATAGGAAATCTTTATTCATCACAAAATGCCTCCTTTATTTTGTTGTCATCATAATAATCATATTGCCATCGATCTCAATTTTACTATGCTGAGGAATTAAAAAATTATCTCCTATCTTTACATCAAACCCATCTACAACGCCGTCACCTTTTACAACAGTGGCTAATTGATAATTATCTGTTTCATAAATATTATTACCCTCAATAGCCAATTTAGTTACAGTAAATGAATCATTAGAAATAAATGTTGTTTTTAAACCATTATCCATTTTTTCTTCAACAGGCATAATATTATTTTTCATCATTTCCTGATCATATGATAAACAATCAATAGCTTGAGTTAAATGTAATTCTCTTTCATTTCCATACTTATCTTTACGATGATAATCATAAAATCTAAAAGTCACATCTGTAGATTGCTGAATTTCATAAACAATGCTACCTTTTTTTAATGCATGAAGAATGCCTGCAGGTAGATAAACAAAATCTCCAGTATGAACAGAAAGATGTTTGATCAATTCATCCCACTTATCATTATTAATATAATTATATAAATCTTTTTCATCTTTTGCATTATGTCCATATACAATAGATGCATTATTTTCACTTTTAATAAAATACCATGCTTCATTCTTACCTAATGTAGAACCATATTTCTTTGCAGCTTGTGAATCAGGATGAACTTGAATACTCAAATCATCTTCAGGTGCTACTAAAGAAATAATAACTGGAAATTCCTCACCAGGATGCCCAAATAATTCCTGATGTTTTTCCCATAATTCTCTCAAAGTCATCCCTTTAAAAGGTTCAGACAAACATATAGTTGACGCATCTTTCTGTGCCGAAAAACTCCAAGACTGGCCAATTCCTTCAGGAAATTGCTTATATCCAAAATAATCTCTAACTAAAGTATGTCCCCAGATAGCAGGTCTAGGAATAGGATCAAAAAATAGTATACTCATTATTAATATCCTCCTATAAAAAAAGGCTTATGCCTAATATGTAAATAGAGCAAATAAGCCAATAACAGTAATAAATATTGATAAGAAACTTGTAAGAGAAACAACATTCTCTTTTAGTCTGACTCCATGCTTACTATAAATAAGATTGTTTACTTGTTTTGCTTTAGTAACATGATAATCTGCAAGTAACGCGAAACATACAACTGCAATTCTCATAGGGAGACTTGTACCTATTCCTTTAGAAATATAGTTCCATGGGAAGAATGCAAGAATAAAAGCAACAACAGAAGCAAATAAAGCTGCACTTATATATGGATTTTTTATATCGAGATGCTTCTGCAATTTATTCACTTTGTGACTCTTTTCCTTTGATTTTTTTTCATTATACTTTTCGGAATAACTTTTTTGTTTTACTTTGACAACCTCTGTACCACAATGGTCACAGAATTTCGAAGAATCGCTGATCTTCATTCCGCATTTTCTACAATACATAAATTTATACCTCTACTTCACCAAAATAGTTGCAATATTCGCAAGTGTAACAAACATACTAGCAAAAACTGAGATGTATGCATAATTCTTATTTCCGGTAGGCTGATAGCCTTTTTGTTCATCTTTCTTATCTAAATTAAGAGAGAGCGCACCACATATAATTGCTCCTACATATAATACTGTACTAATCATATATGGTATTTTAATATTTATACCAACTGTTTTAAAAATTGTTCCAAGAATAAAGTCAAAACCGAATAAAGCAATAAAGAAGAGGAGAAGACCTAACTTGGCAAAACTATTTTCATGTGGATTCTTTTTCAGTTTGATTGAAGAGTGCTTTTGCTTGTTACTTAGTTCTTTCCCACAATGATAGCAATAGATTGAGTCTTCAGGTATTTCTTTATGACAATATGGACATACCATGTTAAGTCCCTCCTTATAATTTATTATTCTTCAGTATTTAATTTAGCAACTTCAGATTTTTCATAAGCTTTCCAGAATGGATAGAAGATAACTAATCCAATTACAAAGTTAATGAATACTACTACGAAGCCACCAATAGATCCTCCAGCGCTTAGATATCCTAAAATTGGAGAAGGTGTTGCCCAAGGCAATGACATATACATTTTACCAACAAAACCAATTTTTGTTAGCCAATAAGTTAATGCAGCAGTTAAAGTATGAGTTAAGACAAATGGAATTAACAAGAAACCATTCATCACTACTGGTAAACCAAACATGATTGGTTCAATGATACAGAAAACTGCAGGTGGTAAGCAAATTAAACCTAATGGTTTTAAATGAGGTAATTTCTTACTAGACATAAACATATAAACTAAGATTGGCCAGCAGCTTGATACCCACTGTGATAATCTACATAAGTTTGGAGTCCAAACATATGGAAGATCTTTGACAGCTGTATGAGCCATAAATGCTGCATTGTTTTCTGCTAACCACTGATTTAAGAATACGTTTGTAACTGCACCAGTGATGTTATCACCATGTAAACCACAAATCCAAAGTAAAGCGGACATAAACTGCTGGAAGCTGTAAACAAATACATTATCAGCGTTTCCGATTAATGGCATTAAGATTTCACCAACTGCTGATGGAATATTAATACCTGCAAGAGTTCTGATACCCCAACACACGATTGTGATGAAGAAATAAGGAATGATAGCTGAGAAACTATCAGAGATTGCTGGTGGAACTGAATCAGGAAGCTTGATTACGATATTCTTTTTATAACAGAAATCAATAATGTTAACAGCGATAGCACCTGCAATCATTGTAGTAATAAGCCCTGCACCACCCCAATAAGTTGATTCAAATGCACTAGCTCCAGTTTTAGCTAACTGACCAACTGAATTGTAGTTCAATAACATGAATGCAAAGAATGCGCCAACAGCACCTGTTGTTTTATTGAACCCTTTGATTTCAGCATATTCAGCACCAAATGCGATAATAATGTAGATAGCCATAATCCCCATTGATAAACTATTTACTAAAGCAAGATCTGCTGCCCATGGTTTTAAAAATGGGATTAATGCATGCTGTGTTAATCCACCATCAGAACAGAATAGATTAACAACTAAGAAAATAGAACCAACCATAGTTACTGGCAATGCAGCAACCATACCATTGACGATAGCACGAACAAATGGAATTTGACCAAAACGTGTCATAGGTCCGGCAATAACGTCAACTTTTTCTAAAACTTTGTCCATGAAGGACTGTTTTTCAGTAGACATTTTAAATTTCCTCCCTTTAAATTGATTTGAGAATCGTTTGTGTGTAAACGTTTTCTCTTATGTCTAAGTTAATATTATACTGTCTTTTCATAGTTTTCTATATAATCAGATGGCACATATTATGCCATCCGACTAACAAAACATGAATTTGCCCTTTATATCATCACATTTTCACGTTATGTATTTTAATTATTTTATGAGTAAACGTTTTCACATTTGTATTTTTAATGATATAATTCAACTAAGGAGTATCAAAAAAATGAAAACAACAAACAACGAAATTAAGATTATTCAAATTTTATTAGCATCAAATGACTATATATCAACTTATGAAATAGCTACACTTATCGGTATATCAAGAAGATCAGTACGAGAGGAAATTAATAACGTCAAAAACATTTTGAAAGAATTAGAGATTCATTTTACCTCCAAGCCTAATAAAGGTTATATAATTGATGAAAAAACACCTGAAATCATTAATAAGTTACAGGAAATTATTAATAAAAATGAAAACGATGATGCATATGCACTAGTACCAAATATACCGCATGATCGAGTTAATTATATTCTTAAATTATTAGCACAATCAGATAAGTATATTAAAATGGATGACATTGCCGATGACCTTCTAGTAAGCCGTGCAACAATTGCAAATGACTTAATAAATGTAAAAAAAGAATTGTCTAGATATAATATACATATAATTCACAAACCAAATTACGGTATTAAGTTGAATATTAATGAGCTTGAAAGAAGAAGAATTATTGCTGACCTTGTATTTGCGAGTATGACTCAAAGAGAAGTATTCTACGATTTTCTTGATACATATTTAGATACTTCAGATCGTGAAATTATCGAAATTATAAAAAACAACAATCTATACATCAGTGATTTGAGTTTAGCGGATATTCTTATCAATTATTCCATTTCCATTGCTAGAAACATGGCTGGCCATCCACTTGACACAGTATTTGAAGATTTCGAAATATTCAAAAATACTAAAGAATATCATACTGTACTAGACTTATCTCGCGTTGCAAAAGAACATTTCGATGTGGATTTTAATGATTCTGAAAAGAGCTTTTTAACATTAATGTTAATCTGTAAAGGATCAACTCACGATAAGATTTATCAGGAAGACCAAATAACTTCTAAACTGACCCACACAATTCTTGATGATATTTATTCATCTACACTTATTTATATTGATAATCGTTATTATGACAGACTATCTCTTTATATCCAAACAGCTTTACTAAGGCAAAAATATCAAGAAAAAATAAGAAATCCTCTTTATGATCAAATTCAAGATGATATGCCATTTGCATATTATCTAACCAAAATAGTTAATAAAAGAATTAAAGAATATACTGATACTCCCTTATCACGAAGTGAAATCACATCTTTCACAATATTTTTCAACAATATCATAACTGATCATACTGATCATCGAAAAAAAGTACTACTTATTAATTGTATGGGAAATTTTGCTTCCAATTATAATACAAATATGCTAGAGAAAGATTTGTCTAACGACCTCATTATACAAAAATGTATTTCTTACCCTGAATTATTAAAAGAGGATTTAAGTAATTATGATTTGATTATATCCAATGCTCCTATCCACAAAAACTATGATATTCCTGTCATAAATACAAATTATATTATTACTATGGATGATATCATCTTCATCAAAAGCAAACTCACTTACTATTTCAACGAAGAAAATTTGGTATACTATTTCCATCCAGAACTATTTGAACATAGTGTATCTGCAAAGACAAAAAAAGGTATTTCTACAGTGCTTTATCAAACACTCTGCAAGATATACCCTCTTATGAAATCGTCTGTTAAAGCGAATTTTACAAACAAGAATAAATACTCACTTCATTCATTTAATAACAGTATAGGCTTGTTAAAACTCAATACTCCTATTAACTCCAATACCAATAATATCATTCTCACCTTTAAAGAACCTGTCAATTATGATGACCAGGAATTCCAGGTTCTCATAGTATTCTCTAGTTATGATCAAAACAATATTATGTATGATACGCTTTATAATACTTTAAAGAAAATCAGTGAGGATAATACATTAATAGAATCGTTAATAAAATGTGAGAGCTACACAGAATTCTTATCAATACTCATCAACAATAAATAGCATAAATCAAAAAGAGAATCATAGCGTAACTCCCTCAAAAATTTAATAACCATAAGAACCCTAGAATAAATTTTCTAGGGTTCTTATTATTAGTCTAAGTCTTTTCCATCAGATTTTATTGCTTTTTGATACCAATAAAATGAATCTTTTTTACTTCGATGTAAATCTCCTTTACCTTCATCATTCATATCTACATAGATAAATCCATAGCGTTTAGACATCTGACCTGAACCGTTTGATACAAGATCTATCGGTCCCCACCACGCATATCCGAATAAATCCACTCCGTTTCTAATCGCCTTTTTCATAGAAATAATATGATCTCTTAAAAATTCCATTCGGTATGTATCATCAACTGTCCCGTCAACTAATTCTTCTTTTACGCCAAGACCATTCTCAGCAATGAAAATCGGAACCTGATATCTGCTATAAAGATCTTCTAATGCCAGGAACAGTCCATCCGGATCTATCGACCAGCCGGATGGCGTTATTTTCAGGTATGGGTTCGTTTTTCCTGTATTGACGATATTATCATCTCCTCTATATGATGTATCGCCTTCTACTTCCTTATCCGATTTATTTGTCTCTTTTTGGACGGATTCCACATAATCCTTCGATGCAATTCGTGAACGATAATAAGTAAAGCTCAAGAAATCCACAGGATATTTTGCAATGAGTTCCATATCCTCATCCGTATATTCAATGTTAATATCATTATCTTTAAAATACTCCCATGCATATCCCGGATACTTTCCACGCACCTGGACATCCGAGAAAAAGTAACCTCTTTGCTTTTCTCTGCATACTACCAGAGAATCCTTTGGATCACAACTCATCGGATATATTGTCTCATATTCAATCACAGATCCCACTTTTGCCTGTGGATCGATTTCATGAATTGCTTTGACAGCCAGAGCACTTGCTACGAATTGATAATGTGACGCCTGATAAACATCCTGAAGTGTATCGTTCAATGGGTCGATTCCTGCAGTCATCCACTCCATTTTATGTATATTGTTTCCGATTTCATTAAATGTTAGCCAATACTTAACTACACCTTTCCACCGCTTTACCATAGCTTTAACAAAACGTACATAAAAATCAATCATCCGGCGATCCTTCCATCCGCCATATTTGTCAGCCAGATTCAGCGGCATTTCGTAATGAGAAATCGTAATCATAATTTCCATTCCGTTTTTCTTCAATTCATAGAACATCTTGTCATAAAATTCCATTCCTTTTTCATTTGGCTGGTCTTCCTCCCCTGTAGGAAACAGCCTCGTCCACGCTATACTTGTACGATATACTTTGAATCCCATTTCCCCAAACTCGGCAATATCTTCTTTATAATGATGATAAAAATCAATACCTTCATGAGTCGGATAAAATTTAGCATTGCGATCCGGATATCCAAATACACCATGTGGCTGAACATCCGCAACCGATGGCAATTTTCCATTTTCAAGATATGCTCCCTCATACTGATTTGCCGCAGTAGCCCCTCCCCATAAAAAATCTTCCGGAAAACTATCCATAACTTTTCTGTCTTTACTGAATTTCTGCATAATCTAAATCTCCTTTTCTTCTTGTTTTATTTTTATTTCCTATACAGAATAGGATGCAACTATTGTTTTCCCCTGATCTGCATAGCCTTCTTTTTTTACAGCTATCTTTTTATCGGCTGAAGGGAACAGTATCATAGTTGTCAGATCTATCCCCTTATTCTTCATGTCATAAGAATCCACTCTTATGATCCGCTCTCCGACATGAACTTTCTGCCCTTGCTTTACAAAACTCCGAAATCCTTT
>ENA-OPCP01001912-OPCP01001912.1-human-gut-metagenome-genome-assembly--contig:-NODE-1912-length-11780-cov-4.191812_pt1 | contig 11780 bp, 7 predicted proteins | sample MGYA00241563_ERZ501477 | MGnify/ENA primary metagenome ERZ501477 (study PRJEB25962, sample SAMEA2042572) | human gut metagenome | biome: human gut; feature: human-associated habitat; material: faeces... | reverse complement strand
CCACGTTCTGCTTGTGGAGCAGCAGCTCGCGCATCTCATCGCGCGAACGCCGGTAGGCGGCATACGCCGTCTTTTTCTCCGATAGCAGCTTGGCGTATTCCTCCTGCAAGCTCTTGACGGAGGGCAGCTTTTTGACGCCCAGCTCGTCAAAGGCATTCTTCGCCGCCTTGTGCAGCAGAATGTCGCCCTCATGCTCTGCAAGATACTTTTTCGAGTAACCGGCCTTGCTGTAGCCCGCGTAAACGTCGCGGGTCTTGGCGTAGTTGGCGATGTGGGTTTTCAGCACGGCGATCTCCGCCATGCGCGTCTCCGCCGCCTTGATCTGCGCAGACAGCGCGTGAAATTGCTCCGTGGCGGCAGCGGCTTTTTCCTCCAGCTCCCCGTAGTCCAGCAGCCCATGCTCCCGGAGATAATTGTAGGTCTGCGCCATCTGCTTGACGTTGAATACCTTTGCCCAGCGCTCGTAGCCCGCGCCCTTTCCCGCTTGCAGCTTCGCCTCGATGTCGATGAGCAGCGCATCCTTTTTCCGTGTGGCCTGCGCCCGCTTTTTGCGCGGGGTATGCTCCTTTTCTCCGGCGAGGACGGCGCGCAGCGCGTCCTCCGTGTAGCCCTCGATGGAGGACAGACGGATAAAGCCCTTACGGTCTGGGTGGCGCAGGGACAACGTATTCCCGCGCCGCCTGACCTCACATCCGCTGTCGCGCAGCAGCCTCAAAAGAGCATCTAAGCTATCGGGCTTCTGCAAAAGCGCCGCGTCGATGAGGCCGCAGAGCAGCTCCCGGTGGGTTGGCTTCGCGTTGTCACCCAGCCACTTGCCGTAGTGATTTTTCCCGCGCCTGGGCGCTGCGATGACGGACAGCCGGTGCTCGGTGCAGATGGCGTCGCTGAGCCGCGCGACAGCCCTGCCGGAGCCGAGAAAATCCCGAAACTTTCGCTTGCAGTCCAACGTGGTGGAGTTCCAGATGATGTGATTATGAATGTGCTTTTTATCGGTGTGCGTGGCAACGAAAAAGGCGTGTCGTCCTTTCAGAAACCGCTCGGCAAACTCATAGCCTACGCGGTTTGCGTCCTCCGGCGTGATCTCGCCGGGCTTAAAGGACTGGCGCACCTGATAGGCGATCACGTCGCTTTGCTGCTCCCTGCCGGTGAGGGTTTTGTACTGCCGCTTGGAGAACAGAAACTCCGCGTCGGCGGTTTTCGGGTCGCATTCGTAGGCGGAGATCAGCTCGCCGCCCTGCGTCTTATCTGGATTCTTGGAATAGTCGATGCGGTCAGTCAGGCAGTCCGCAATCGTTTTGCCCTGATTAACGTGCATGGAAATGATGCGTGTGGTCGCCATGGGGCGCGGCCTCCTTTCGGTGGGATGAATTTGTAATTTCTTATTTGAAGTCCTCTGTGTTTTTCTTGTATGTTTGCGCTGCCATGTGCTATACTATGATATAAGGAGCGTGATACGAAATGACCTTTGGCGAAGCCATCATCAAGCTGCGCAGTGAGCGTAGGATCTCCCAACGTCAGCTTGCGGAGGAATTGAACGTGAGCTTCACCTCCGTCAATCGCTGGGAGAACGGAAGGACGATGCCCAATAAAATGACGGTGTTCGTCATTCGCAAATACTGCGAGGAGCACGGTCTGGAATTTTCTTATGACGAGGGGGCCGGCACATGAATCACAGAATGACGATAGCGCAAATCTGCGGTGCGGTAGAATCGCCGCTCTTTGACCGAAAGAGCGCCCGCATCGACGCAAAAACGCTGGCGATTCATCTGATCGCATTTGCCAACGCGGATGGCGGCATAATCGCTGTCGGCGTGGAGGATGACGGTACGATCACTGGCATCGACGGCCATGCGGAGCATATCAACGAGCTGCTTCGTGCGCCGTTTGACTTCTGCAAGCCCTCCGTGCGGGTGGAAACGGAACGGCTCTCCTGCGTGAACAGGGACGGAACGCCCGACCACATCCTGCTGATTGAGGTGTTGCAGAGCAACGACCTCCACGCCAATCAGGCGGACGAGGTTTTCTTCCGCGTCGGGGATAAGTCCAAGAAGCTCAATTTTGAGGAGCGCTTGCAGCTCATGTACGCAAAGGGGACGCGCTATTTTGAGGATACGCCTGTCCCGGACGCGGCGATGGAGGACATCGACCTCGGCTTTGTCAAGGCGTACACGGAAAAGCTGGGCTACCGAAAAAGCCCGGAGGAATACCTGCGGGAGAACAAGGAATTTGTTTCGGGAAAGGGCGGCAAGGAGGCGGTCAGCGCCGCCGCCATGCTGCTGTTTGGCAGGAATCCGAAGCGTCTCTTTCCCCGCGCTCGCATCCGCTTTGTCCGATATGAGGGTACGGAGGCGAAGGTCGGCGCGGAGATGAACGTCATCAAGGACGTGGTATTCGAGGGCCGCATTTTGCAGGTGACGGAAAAGGCGCTGGAGTTTGTGCGCGGGCAGATCAAGGAGCGCACCTATCTCGGCGCGGATACCCGGTTCGTCACAGAGCCGGAATACCCGGAGTTTGCGTGGAAGGAACTGATCGTCAACGCCGTCGCGCACCGGGATTACAGCATCAAGGGTACGGACATTCAAATCAAGATGTTCGACGACCGGCTGACGGTGGAAAGCCCCGGTACGCTGCCAGGCATCGTGCGGCTGAACAATATGCGGCACGTCCACTTTTCCCGCAATCCGAAGATCGCGCAGTTTTTGCATGAATACGAATATGTGCAGGAGTTTGGCGAGGGCGTAGACCGTCTGTACGAGGTCATGGAGGCGGCGGGGCTACCGCAGCCGGAGTATCGCGTGGAGGCGTTCATGCTATACGCCACCATTCGGAATACGAAGCTGACGGATAACTTAGGGGGAACACCACAAGTCACCCCACAAGATACCCCACAAGATAAAATCATCGCATACTGTATGGAACCGCGCAGCAAGGCAGAAATTGCCAAGTTCTGTGGCTTCAAAGACATTAAGCACTTTACGGCGCGTTATTTGAAGCCCCTGCTGGAAAGCGGGCAGCTTCGCATGACCATTCCCGACAAGCCCAACAGCCGCAATCAAAAATATGTTGCGGTCAAACCGGAGGAATGATATGTTCACCTATATTTCCATTGAAGAATTTGCGGACGGCGTGGTAAAAAACAACAGGGACGCCAACCGCAGGGAGCTGATCGCGGCGCTGCGGGAATCCCTCGCCGCCAAGAAAAACGGCGCAAGGTGCATGATCTGCGGCGCGCCCATCTGGGCGGCCGGCAGCGCCATCACGGGGACGAATATGTGCTTCACCTGCACCACCGGTGAGGCCGACGACAGTGAGGACTACGAGATCGAATAAACAATACAAGCGCGGAGCATATCGCCCCGCGCTTGCTTCGTAATATGGTGTTTCTGAAATTGCACAAAAATATAGCTTTTCAAAATGTTTTGCGCGTTTCTAAAAACGATGCTACCCGTAAATCCTGTCCTGAATCGCGTAGCGCAGGACGTGGAGCTTTGCTAACAGCCATGTCGCCAGCATGGGAAGCCCGTAGGGGCTTATGAGAAACGCGATCACCAGCAGCCCCACGCCGTAGCTGACGGAATCCACGAAGATGATGAACAGACCGAAGAAGCCGAGAATGGCGGCGGGGATACAGAGGATACCGCTGGAGAGGCCGACAACGAACACAAGAAACCATGACACGACGGCAAGCACAGCCATGACCGGCGCAAACAGAAGCTTCAAAAGAAAGCGCATCGCTTTTTCCTCCATTCATTTGTAGTGTGAGAACAGGATACAGGAATATACTCCAGATTGCAAGGATGACGGGGAACAAAAAAGCAGGGGCGGCTTACCTCGCAGCAAGCCGCCCCGCATGGGATAAATACCCCTTTATTTGATGGCGGCAAGCCGGGAAAGGATACCGCTTGCCGCCTGCCAAATCCGCTCCTGATTTTGGAGTATATCCTCCATGTCCGCGGCGTAAACGCGCCCTGTTTCATGCACCCGCCGCGCAAGCTGATTGAGGTTGTTGGAGGAATACCGCAGCAGCGACACCATCTCCCGCAGCTCCGGCAGGTCGAGCTTCACCACATAGCCGTCAATGGCCATCTTTCTCATGTACGCCGCCATGTTGTCCGTGCCGAGCAGCGCCATCTTCTGACGGATAAGCTCCCGCTCCTCAGGCGTCACGCGGACCTTGAGCAGCACGTCCCGCTTCTGCTTCGCCATATCAGCGCTCCGGCTCCCTGCTCTTTGCAGCGGGGGGCTTCTGCGTTTCCGCCGCCTGTTGCAGCTTGGAGCGGACGGAGGGCTTCCGGCTGCGGAGCGGCTGTGTGCGGTCCTCCTCCTTGGAGATGACGGCAAACACGCCCTTGCGGTCCTTCAGGTTGGAGAGGGCGAGGGAACGGAAGGGCAGCAGCTTTTGCAGCTCCGCCGTGTCGCGGCTGTTGGCCCTTGCCGCAAAGTCCTGGGAAAGCTCCGCGATGAAGTGCGTACCGCCGGGGCTGTTGGGCTGCACAGGCTCTTGCAGCTTACCCAGCAGCTGTGCAGCCTCCGTTCTGATCTCGTCGGCGGTAAGGGGCTGGCGCAGCCGTTGCTCATGCCGTGCCTGCGTGAGAAACAGATCCGTCAGGCCGGGATGTGAGCCTACCACAAACTGCACCGCGCGGTCGCTATCCATGCCGTCCCCGTTTTGATAAGCGGGAATGGTATTCGCCCAGCGCTTGTTGTCCCGCGAGATGCGCCCGTCGTAATCAAAATGGCGGACGGTGGCCGCGAGGACGTAGAGCATCCGCTCCTGTCCGAACTGCTCCGCCACCTGTCCCACCGCCGCAGTGTCAAGGCGGTTGTCATGGTAATTGTCCCGGATGGCGGCTTCAATGGCGTCCTTACAGCTCACATTGGCGCGGAAGGACGCGCGGTAAACGTCCAGCTCCCCTTGTTCCCGCGCGTGATCGGCGGGGTAGGGATAGACCGGCAGCTCTTTGAGCCTTTTTGCCTCGTCCCTTGCCGTGTCCTCGATGCTGTCGCGGATCGTGTCCATGTAGCCGGTTTCCAGATCGGAGAACTTGTCGTAGAGGATCGCCATGGGCGAGGGGGACAGCAGCAGCGCCCGCGTTTCCGCCTCGCTGAGCGTCAGATCCTCCATACTCATCAAAATATCCTCCCGCACGGTGTATTCATAGCTGTGATGGAGGATTTCCTCCGGGGGCTGGCCCTTCAGCCAGTCCCGGTACTTGTCCTGCTCCCGCGAGAGCTTGTCGTATAACGATTGCTGTAATGCCTCGTTCATATTCATCGTGCCTCCTGTTCGTGAGATTTTTTCTTTTCCCCAGCGCCGTGGACGCAGGGTGCTTTCAGCTTGCCGAGGACGGAGGGGCGTTTCGCCACCACATTCTCCGCCGCCTGTTCCATGGGCGTCCGGTCGTCGATGTTCAGCTCGGCGTTCAGCTCCGCCAGCCGCGCGGATTTTTCTTTCAGCTCCGCCTCCTGCGGAAAGGGCTTGCCCAGCTCCGCCTTGGCTGTCGCAAGCTGCGCCTGCACGTTTTCAAGCCTGCCCTGCACCGTTTTGTACCGCTCCGGCATCTGGGCGAGGGCGTTGTCGATGCGGACAAGGTTGCCCCTTGCGTCCTTGCCCAGCTCTACCCGGTGGCTCATCCTGCCCTTGAGGGTGAGAATGAAGTCCTTGCCGAAGTTTTCCACGGTCAGCGACATAGAAAAGCCGCGATAGCTGCCAATGGGAACGGGCTCCAAGCCCTTTGCGTCCTTGAATGCTTCCAGAATGGCAGCACCGGCATTGTCCTTATCGGTGAGGAAGTCGCCCTTGACCTCCATGCCCGCAAAGCCGTCCTTCGGATGCGGGTGGGCCTCCAGCGTTTTCATATCCGCCTCAAAGCCGGAGAGGAAGCCTTTGTTTTCCTCAATCTGCGCCGGGAAATGCCGCAGGATGTTGTCCTCCAAACGGTACTGCTGGCTTTGGTGGTTGGCCTTCATCAGCCGCAGCCGCGCCACGTCCACGTCGAGGTCCATTTTTTCACGGATGCGCTCGTCTCCGGCGCACAGCGCCTTGATCTCGGCATAGGAGAGCGCCGCCTCGTCAATATCCTCACAGCTTCTCACCGGGGATTTTGAGGTCATGATCTGGGAGATGAACTTCTGCTTATTTTCCACCGTCTGCCAGAGGTAGGCATCGAAGGTGGATTCCGTGACATAGCGGTAGATATGCACTTCCTTGTTGCGGTTGCCCTGCCGGATGATGCGCCCGCTGCGCTGCTCCAGATCGCCCGGCCGCCACGGGCAGTCGAGGTCGTGGAGCGCCACGAGCCTGTCCTGCACGTTCATGCCCGCGCCCATTTTGAAGGTGCTGCCCATGAGCACCCGCACCTGACCGGAGCGCACCTTTGCGAACAGCTCCTTCTTTCGGACTTCCGTATTCGCCTCATGGATGAATGCGATCTGCTCGCGGGGGATTCCTCTGGCAACGAGCTTTTCACGGATGTCGTCGTAGATGGTAAAGGGCGGCTCCTCCGGTTCGGTTTCCGCGTCAATGGCAGCCTCCAGCGCGTGAAGCTCCGGGCTGTCCGTGCCTTTCGCGGCGATCCTGCCGCTTTGCGCCGCCTTGCCCTTGGGGGTAGACAGGTCGCAGAACACGAGCTGCGTCAGCTTCTCCGCCTGTCCGTCCTGCCAGATGCGGTGGATGTTGTTGACGCAGAGATTGACCTTGCTGTTCGGGTCGTCCGGCAGGTCGGGGTTGATTACCCGCTGGTCAAGGCCCAGCTTGCGCCCGTCCGAGGTGATTTTGAGCATATTGTCGGTGCTTGCGTCCACGATACCCGCGTGAACTTTTGCGGCGCGCTCGGACAGCTCCTGCACCATCTGCTTTTGCAGCGGCGTGGGCTGGCTGACCTCGTTGTGGTAGACAGGCGTAGGCGTGGGCAGGTTTAGCTGGTCGGAGGTCTTGATGTCCGCCGCCTCACGAAACAGGTTCATCAGCTCCGGCAGGTTGAAGAACTTGGCAAACCGCGTCCGCGCCCGGTAGCCCGTACCTTCCGGCGCAAGCTCGATGGCGGTGGTGGTTTCCCCAAAGGCGGAGGCCCAACAGTCGAAGTGGGTCAGGCTGTTGCGCTTGAGCATATCGTGTTGTAAATACCGCATCATGGTATACAACTCCGTCATGGAATTTGAGACGGGCGTACCCGTGGCGAAGGTGACGCCCTTGCCGTGGGTGATTTCGTCGATGTACCGGCATTTTAAGAGCATATCCGAGGACTTCTGGGCGTCGGTGGTGGAAAGCCCCGCCACGTTTCGCATTTTTGTGTAAAGGAAGAGGTTTTTGAAGCTGTGCGCCTCGTCCACATAGAGCCGGTCTACACCCAGCTGTTCAAAGGTCACAACATCGTCCTTGCGGGCGGCGTCGTGGAGCTTTTGCAGCTTGGCCTTCAGATTTTTCTTGGTGCGCTCCAGCTCCTTGATGGTAAAGCGCTCGGCGCGGCTGGCCTTGAGCTCCGAAATGCCGTCCTCGATCTCCCATATCTGCTCCTGCAAGAGCCGTTCCTGCCGCTCTCTGGATACGGGGATGCGCTCAAACTGGCTGTGGCCTATGATAACGGCGTCATAGTCGCCGGTGGCGATGCGGGCGCAGAACTTCTTGCGGTTGCGTGTCTCAAAGTCCTTTTTGGTAGCCACAAGGATATTGGCGGAGGGGTAGAGCCGCAGGAACTCCGAGGCCCACTGCTCCGTCAGGTGGTTCGGCACCGCAAAGAGGGATTTCTGGCACAGGCCGAGGCGCTTTCCCTCCATGGCTGCGGCGATCATCTCAAAGGTCTTGCCCGCGCCCACCTCATGGGCAAGGAGCGTATTGCCGCCGTAGAGGTCGTGGGCGATGGCGTTTCGCTGATGCTCCCGCAGCGTGATCTCAGGATTCATGCCCGGAAAGATCAGGTGCCTGCCGTCATATTCCCGGGGACGGGTGGAATTGAAGCGCTCATTGTAGAGCTGCACCAGCTCCCGCCGCCTGTCGGGGTCGCGCCAGATCCAGTCCCGGAACGCATCCTTGATGGCCTGCTGCTTCTGCTGGGCGAGGGTGGTTTCCTTGCTGTTGAGGACGCGCTTTTCCTTGCCGTCCGCGTCCCTTACGGTGTCGTAGATGCGCACGTCCCGCAGGTTCAGCGTATCTTCAAGGATTTTGTAGGCGTTGGCGCAGTCGGTGCCGTAGGTCATGCGGGCGTTGATGTCGTTGTAGGGGATGCTGTTCTTGCCGGAGATGTTCCACTCCGCCGTGAACTCTGAGTAGTTGACCTCCAAGGATCGGCGGGCGTACACAGGCGGCTCCAGCAGCTCGAACATGAACTGCTGAATGTACTTTTTGTCGATCCACGTTGCGCCGAGACGCACCTCGATCTCCGAAGCGTCAAGGTCTTTCGGCTGTGCGGCGCGCAATGCCTCCACGTTGGGCAGATAGCCGGGGCTGTCAACGGCGGCGTTCTCCGCCTCCCGCAGCTTCTGCCGGACGTTGCCGGAGAGGTATTCGTCCGCCGTCTGCCAGTCGCCGTACACAGGGTCGAGGAAAATGACGCCGTTCAGCTCGTCGATGATGTCGTCCTCGCTTTTGCCGGTGAGCTGGGACATATACGCCATATCCACGCGGGCTTTTTCCCCAATGGACAGTGCGAGGGCTTCTGCGGCGGTATCCACGGAATCCACGCTGCGCTGCTGCTTGATGGTGCGCTTGGTGAACATATCCGCCTTGCTTTTGAGCTTGGTCTTGTCCTCATCGTCCAGCACCTCAAGGGAGCAGAGCAGGTAATAGGAGCTGTCGTCTGCAAAGGCGAGGGCGTTGCCCCGGCTGTTGATGAGGCCGTATTTCTCGGTGAAGCGGTCATAGAGGCGGTTGAGCTTCTGCTGCTCGGCGCGTATGGAAATGTCATCGGATTCCCACATCTGGAGGTCGATGAGCCGGTGAACGCAGTCCCGCAGCTCCGCCAGCCCCTTGACGCGCTCCTTTGCGGTGGCGTTCAGGCTGGGCTTGACCATGACGGAGTTTTCCCGGTAGTACACCTCGCCGTCCACCACGGCATAGCTGTAATTCTTCACGTTGGGGTCTGCCGGAATGGTATCCTGTATGGCGTCGTTCTCACCGAGGTCAGGCAGCTCGGCGGCTCTGTATTCGCCGCCAATGCTCTGCACCGCTGCATGGAGCAGCGCAGCAAGGTCCGCGCCCTCGATGGGCGCAACGGTAAAGTCCTGCCTGCCGTACTGCGTACTCTCCGAGGTCTGTCGGCCTAATACCATTTCGGGGTTGTCGATGAAATACTGATTGATGGAAAATCCGTCCTCATTTTCACCGAGATGCACCCAGTCAGGTTCAATGTCGATGGGTCTGTCACGCTTTTGCAGGAAGATGATGTCGGACACCACCTCCGTACCGGCGTTGGCCTTGAACGCATTGTTGGGCAGGCGGATCGCACCCAACAGCTCCGCCCGCTGCGCGATGTACTTACGGACTTCGGGAGATTGTTTGTCCATCGTATAGCGGGAGGTCACAAAGGCGATCACGCCGCCCGGACGCACCTGATCCAGCGTTTTTGCAAAAAAGTAGTCGTGAATGGAAAAACCGAGCTTGTTGTAAGCCCGGTCGTTGACCTGGTACTGTCCAAAGGGCACGTTGCCGATGGCAAGGTCGAAGAAATCCCGTCTGTCGGTGGTTTCAAAGCCTGCCACGGTAATGTCTGCCTTGGGATAGAGCTGCTTGGCGATGCGTCCCGTAATGGAATCCAGCTCCACGCCGTAGAGCCTGCTGCTTTCCATGCTCTCCGGCAGCATACCGAAGAAGTTGCCCACGCCCATGGACGGCTCCAAAATATTTCCCGACTGGAAGCCCATCTTTTCCACAGCATCATAGATGGCGCGAATTACCACCGGAGAGGTATAATGGGCATTCAGCGTGGAAGCGCGGGCGGCGGCATACTCATCTTCGGTGAGCAGTCCTTTCAACTGGGTATACTCGGCAGACCAGTTTTCTTTGCTGGGGTCAAAGGCATCGGCCAGACCACCCCAGCCAACATACTGCGAAAGCACCTGCTGCTCCTCGGCGGTGGCACCACAATGCTCCTGCTCCAAAGTGCGCAAGGTCTGGATGGCTTCAATATTGCGGGCAAATTTCTGCTTGGGACCACCGACACCCAAATTATCATCCGTGATGTGGAAATTCCCGGCAGCTTCCAGCACCGGTTCAGCGTTCAGGGCTTCGTCTGCGGCAGCAGCGTTCGGAAATGTCTGCCATTCACCATTGACTTCTGCGGAAATCGGCAGTTTGTCCAGTTCTTCATCCGGTGTGGGTTCATCCCGCCGCAGACCGTCCTCGAATTGCTGCTTGTTGAGTACCTCGTTATCCCACGACTGCCCATGTGCGCTGGTGTCGATGCGCACATCGGTTTCACCAACATAGCCGATCTTGCCCTCGATGGTTCGTGTGGGCAGGTCAACAACAACTTCGTCACCGACTTTGTAATCGACCGTCTTTTCAGGAGAAACGTCAACAATTTCATCCTGCTGCTGTTCATACAGTTCCCGGATATGGGGCAAACTCTCGCTTCGGAAGATGGGCTGTCCGCTGTTAGTCAAGTCCATGTCCTGCAAGCTGACAGACTTGAACATGAAATTGACATGATCCACACGGAAATCCCGGCCATCCAGCTTGATGATGCTGCCAATCGGCAGGTAATCTTCCTCTCGCAGATATTTTGTCCGATGGTGAGTGCCATTTTCACTCTGCCCGGCCAGATAGATGCTGTTGCCCTCGGCCCACAGCTTTTTTGCATCTGCTGCCCATTGGCCAGTGGGGAATCCTGTGACTTTGACTCGGCCCAGCGCATTTTCCTGTGACAGCAAATTAGAGCGCAGAACTTCCTTTACGGTAATCGCATCCTTGTCATAGAACAGAAAGTATCCGCCCAGTTCAAAGCCAATCAGGGTATTGGAATACTGTTCTTTCAGGGCGTTGTATTCGGCAGCGGCATCACCATCCAGCATCGGGAGCTGGCGTTCCGCTTCCTGCACGGCGGCACGATGCTCTTTTTCCTTATCGGTCAGGTAGCGGTCAGACTGAATCATCAGGTCGATGTATTTCTCGACCTGTGTCCAGCTTAACGTGAATTTCTGATGATCGGAGTAGTGGTCAAATTCAAGTCCTTTTCCATCATGATTTACAAAACCGCTGCTGCCATCCAGAAAATCCTGCGAATGTCCGCCGATGCCGTATTCTTTTGCCAGTGCTTTGGCGCGGAGTTTGCGGTCGGGTTGTGTCTGGTACAGTTCAATGATTCGTTGCTTGCCATCCTGAAAACCGGAACCATGCTTGCGCAGTTCGTTCTCAATTTCAGCTTGCGACAAAACAAAAGCGGAGGGCGATTTTTCGCTCTCCGCTCGGTCAATATGTTCGATTTGCTGGGCTTCGGTGGGGATGGCGGCATCCAGAAAACTTAACTGTAGATCAACTCCGTCCGAATCACTTCCTCGACCTGCTCCCGCAGGCTGTTCATGTGCTGAACCCACTGCATCTGATTCTTCTCTTTGTCCGGGGCCGGGTTCTTCGCCAGCAGTTCGGTCATCAGATGCTCCTTCATCGCTACCGCGGTCTGCTCCAGTTCGGTCAGAGTCGGGTACAGGCTCCCGTTCAGGAGCATCGTGTTGTACAGCACCGGGCGATGGTTCATCAGGTACGTCCGGCGCAGTCTGCCGTACTTGCCCAGCGGCTTCCGGGGCTGGTTCAAAGTCAGGTTCGGGAGCTGGTAATCCCCGACGGT
>ENA-OPCP01001911-OPCP01001911.1-human-gut-metagenome-genome-assembly--contig:-NODE-1911-length-11788-cov-2.509077_pt1 | contig 11788 bp, 9 predicted proteins | sample MGYA00241563_ERZ501477 | MGnify/ENA primary metagenome ERZ501477 (study PRJEB25962, sample SAMEA2042572) | human gut metagenome | biome: human gut; feature: human-associated habitat; material: faeces... | reverse complement strand
CCAGCCCACCGTTTCCCGAAGCCCTTCCTCAAAACGACGGCGCGGAACCCAGCCGATCTCCTGTTCGATCTTCGCGGCGTCAATGGCGTAGCGCAAATCATGGCCCGGCCTGTCCGCCACAAAGGTTATCTGCTTTTCATAGGGGGCCGCTGTGGGACGGAGCTTGTCAAGAGTGCGGCAAATGCTCCGGACGACATCGATATTGGCCCGCTCGGAGTGCCCGCCGATATTGTAGCACTCTCCCGGCGCCCCTTTTTCCAAGACGGCAACGATGGCCTCGCAGTGGTCTTCCACATGCAGCCAGTCGCGGATATTCTCCCCGGTGCCGTAAATGGGCAGCGGCTTTCCGGACAGCGCGTTCAGGATGACCAAGGGAATGAGTTTCTCCGGAAACTGACGCGGGCCGTAATTATTGGAGCAATTCGTGATGAGCGTGGGGAGCCCATAGGTTTCGTGATAGGCCCTCACGAAATGATCGCTGGACGCCTTGGATGCCGAATAGGGGCTGTTCGGCGCATACGGAGTGGTCTCCGTGAAGGCGGGCTCGCCGGGGCGGAGCGTTCCGTATACCTCATCCGTGGAAACGTGCAGGAAACGGAAAGCGTTCCGCCTTTCTTCGGACAGCTCTTTCCACCATTCCAATACGCCGCGCAGGAGGGTGCAGGTTCCGAGGACATTGGTGCGGACAAACGCATCCGGATCATGGATGGAGCGATCCACATGGCTCTCGGCAGCGAAATTGACGATGATCTCTGGCTTTTCCTCATCAAACAATCTGTTCACGGCCTCACGGTCGCAGATGTCAGCCTTGACAAAACGAAAATTCGGCCGATCCATCACGGAGGCGAGGGTAGAAAGATTGCCCGCGTATGTCAGCTTATCCAGGCACACGATGCGATCCTCCGGATGATGTTCCAGCTGATAAAAAATGAAATTGGAGCCGATAAATCCGGCGCCGCCGGTCACGATGATAGTCATAGGATGTCCTCCTTTTACTTTATCTTATCAGATTTCCCCGTAAATGAAGTTACAGTCACTATCCGAGAGAAGAGGCGCGGTCATATCCTTCTGTGACAACAGTTTCTCTGTTACTTCGCCCCAGTCCACACCAATGGCAGGATCGTTAAAACGTATACCGCGATCGTGTGCTTTGCTGTAAAGGTTATCCACCTTGTAACAGAACTCCACGTCATCCGTCAGGGTTTTAAATCCATGTCCAAAGCCTCGTGGAATAAAAAGCATGCGCTTGTTTTCTGCACTGAGTTCTGCAGCAATCCATTTCAGATAGGTAGGACTGTCTTTTCGCAGATCTACCGCTACATCCATCACCGTGCCGCGCGTGACCCTTACCAGCTTGGCCTGCGCCATGGGCGCATTTTGAAAATGAATGCCTCGAAGCGTCCCCTTTTGGGCTGTGAAGCTCTGGTTGTCCTGCACAAAAACCGAGTCAATGCCCATTTCACGGAAAGCTTCCGCGTTGTATGTCTCCATAAAATAACCGCGATGATCCCCAAAGACCTGAGGCTCAATGATGTAAACTCCAGGAAGCCCGGTTTCAATCCTTTTCATCAGTACAACACCTTCCCTTCCGCAACGGATTTCAGGTGCGTGCCATATGGACTTTTGCCATAGCGTTCCGCGCTCTTCAACAGCGTCTCATGGTCAATCCATCCGTTCTTATAGGCGATTTCCTCCGGTGCACTGATCTTGATGCTCTGACGCTGCTCGACCATACGCACGAAATCTGCTGCATCCACAAGACTGTCCATTGTACCGGTATCAAGCCAGGCAAAGCCACGACCTAACAGCTGTACATCAAGCAACCCTTTATGGAGATACATCTCGTTGAGCGTGGTGATCTCCAGCTCGCCCCTAGCCGACGGCTTCACAGCATGTGCCATGGCGCTGACGCCTGCGGGATAAAAGTACAAGCCGGTTACAGCGTAGTTACTTTTGGGTACTTTGGGCTTTTCCTCGATAGAGAGGGCTTTACCACTTTTATCAAACTCCACTACACCAAAGCGTTCCGGGTCATTGACATAGTAACCAAAGACAGTGGCGCGGCGATTCTCCTCTGCGTTACGCACGGCGGCACGCAGCAGTTTGCCAAAGCCGTTACCATAGAATATGTTGTCTCCCAGCACCATGGAGCAGGCATCATCCCCGATGAATTGTTCACCCAGCAAAAACGCCTGTGCCAAACCATCTGGACTGGGTTGAACCTTATAGGATAGATTCACACCGAACTGTGTGCCATCTCTAAGCAGGTGTTCAAAACGCGGAGTATCCTCCGGAGTTGAGATGATGAGGATATCTCGTATCCCCGCCAACATAAGCGTAGAAAGCGGGTAGTAGATCATGGGTTTATCATAAACAGGCAAAAGCTGTTTACTAGTAACCATGGTAAGTGGATAGAGACGCGTGCCTGCGCCGCCGGCTAGGATGATGCCTTTCATATTTTCTCACCTATTCATTTAAAAAATATTTAGTACTTTTCCAAGTTTTCCAAAATGTCGTTGATGATTTCTGGATTCCCCCATACCGCAGGAGAATCGTATTTACGGTTTGGGAAAGCGCCGTATTCAAGAGAAATATTCAAGGCATTGCCCTTAATATATTTTTCAACCTGTTCCGCAAGGGAAATAGGCTTGCCTGAGCATACATTGATGATTCCTTCATAATGATTTTGAAACGTCGCAGCAACTATTTTTTTTGCCAGTTCATCGATATGAATAAAATCATATTTGTTTTCTCCAGTAGTAAAGGGAAATGAACGCTCCCCATTTTGTGCAGCTCTGTATATTTTCGAGAAAATGGAAGACCCATGGGCATCGTCACCATAGATATAGTATGCACGAAGCCAACGCAGACTGGTCTTTTTATCCTGAAGATACATTTCTAGCGTTTTTCGCAGCGTAACCTTTGCCAGCCCGTATTGCGTCTGAGGATTACATGGGGTATCCGCATTAATGGCGCCCTCCCAGTATCCCACTTCGTGCATGGTTCCCATTACGCTGAGTGTCGGAAGCCCTCCGTCGATCATATTATACAGGAAACGGACATGATCTGATAAGTCTTCCATATGTGAAACGGCGTTGTGGTCAAAGCCATTTCTCCATGCTAGATGAATTAAACAGTCCGGACGACCAAGACGATCATAAATATTGTCGGCACCGGAAAAAATAGATTCACTAGTGTATTCCGCTTTAGGGTTGATGCCTTTCTGTAGAAAGTCTGCAGCTATCACTTGGCAGCCTGCAGCAATCAACTGATCAACCACATGTCTGCCAATATAGCCTGCTGCCCCTGTCACCAGTACTCTTTTCATATGTCTTGCTCCTCCTCACCTGTCGAACAAATGGCGCAACGATCGTAGCCATTTTGTTGCTTTCCAACTGTTCGAACGGATGATACTCTCGTAATTTTTCCGTTCATCATCTAACATACACTGCAGTCGATATGCATGCTCTTGAAGAAGATGGTAATTGTGCTTCAATTCTTCGTCCTGAATTCTATCTCCCTTTTCTTTCCTGTAAAGGTATGACAAGGCATCCTTTTCTTCCTGCATGATGGACAGTTCTCTTTCACCATCTTTAATCCGTTGCTTAGCTCGGTGTGCCTCCTGTTCCAACTCAAGCATTCTTTGATAAAGGGATGACATACCCAAGCTCCAATTGCCACACATAGCCGTTATATCAATCTTTAAATCATTGATTCTCTGTTCTGCATGAAATTCCAATACAGCATGCTTACCATCAAGCAGATATCCATCCGTGAGCTTAACGCCTTCGATGACTGTTGGACTTACAGGCACACCATTCAGACAAACCTCCATATGCTCAATCCAAATTGGTTCGTCAAAAGGAAATTGAAAACGGATATACCGGACATCCTCTTCTTCAAATTTAGTATGGTAACTGAGATCCACCACACTGGAAGTTTTCTCAAAGATCATCTCCTTGCTCTTTTCCGCAGAATACAGATGATCCTCAGAGCTAAAATGCAGTCGCATTCCTGTATGCAACTCTGATTGTCCTTTTTGGAGAGCCAATACACACGCCTCGAGGAAATTTGCCTTCTCGCAATTTGAGTTGTGCATCAGCTCCTCAAACAGCAGGTCGAAGTGTGTTTTTACTAGTTCCTGAAGTTCAGACAATCTGGAATTATCCATACTGCCAGGCATAAGCTCTGTTAGTTTCTCTGGAATTTCGGAAATATTTGTTGCAATAGCTCCTTCACGTCCTATCCATTGGAATAATCCATGAATTTTCGTTAAGTGCCAACGATCAATAGCTATTGAAGGAACATTATACAGATAAGAAATGAGATTGCCATGTAAACTCGTTCCAATGAAATAGCCCGCATTAGCCAACACTGCTGTCATTTGCAACACAGATATTTTTTCCTCGATCAGCTGGATACGATGCTCCGTATCGTTTTCCTGAATCAGTTTTAGGCAGTTCAAGTCCTCATGAACATATCCTATTGGCAGCAAAATCGCCTGCATTTTTAATGTTGCGCTGATATGATGGATCATTTCAACATATGCTTCAATAGAGTAGCTTGGATCCATACCATTAAATTGAAACAGTACGTACTCCCCAGATCGAAGATTTTCATATGAAGCAGAAACATTTCGGAATGCATCTTCCAACATCTTATCAGAATAGAGTTTGTTTGCGAGAAAAGCTGTATCTGGGACCACTTTGATTGGTATGTCCACCCCGCATCCTTCCAAAAACCGCTTACTTTCTGCATCCCGGACGGAACAATAGTTCACACCATTCAGGAGCAGTTTCACTTCAGGAATCTGCTCCAGATTGAACGGAAATGGAACGCCCGGACAGTTGAATAGGACCGGAATCTGATTCGCATACGCAAATAGGATTGGATACATCCATGGAAGCAACGTATTTTTTGCTTTCTCATACTTTTCATGACTTGCAATCAAAGTCATATCAAAGCGAATAAGCTCTCCTCCGCCTATTACAAATGCGTCATACCTTCTCAGAGCATGCATTTTGGGTAGATCGTCAGTGGAGTAAACAGGCATTCCACTACCCATCAATGTATAGCCTCCGTTATTTGAAAACAGATCCACCTGTATATTTAGGTTACGTTTGCGAATCTCATTGCGAAGAATGTCCGGAAATAGCAGATCACCATAGTTCTCCAAATCAAAGTAACCAAACTGCGCAATTAGCATCTTCTCATATTACACTCCTTTTCATTCATCCCAGTAATACGGTCGGTTATGAGGGCCTAAGGCTAACCGTTTAAAGTTCAATAATAAAAAGTACAACTGAGAAGGCAATTTCTTCTTTAACCATTTCCGTATATTTTCGCTCTTCCTCTTGCCCAAGGTTGATGTAGGTTTTAAACCCGTACTTCGCGCCACATTTGTGTCAAATCGATTAACCATATCAAAAATGTGTTTGGGCCAGAAGTATCGAAACATTTTTAGGTTTAACTCTCTGAGCATGAAGTAATAGTTCTGAATATACATCCCGGAAAAATCATCTGTCATGCACCAACCGCTGTAATATCCTTCATTCTGACTAGTAAATCCATATAAACGCTCTATATAATGCAGGATGGTATTGTCAGTACCATTTGGTTCTGGCGGAAAATCTACATACTTCCATCTCTTGTCAAATAAGATTTTCATTGCTTTCGGACGGAACCAGAACATTGTTCCCAGAGGGGTAATTGGTGGGCGATCCGGGTCAATCCGAACATGGTACCCCAGTTTTTTGGCGAGTTCAACCGTTCCCTGATAGTCGCCAGCCCATTCACTAGAAATGCACTGGTAGTAATCTCCGTGGAAGGGGACAGGTGGCATCAGCATTCCAAGACGGGGTTCCCGGCCAAATAAAGATATAATATTATTTACATAGCAATCGGTACCCAACAGGTTTTCCATGCAGTGATAAAAGAAAGAGCGTCCATTATTGTATGGCTTAATATAATTGGATTTCTTATCATGCACAAAACACACCAGATCGTAGTCATGCAGATATGGATAAGCCGCAACTAAAAGTGCAGAAACATCTCGTCCACGATTCTCTGCTGGAACAACAATCAGGTTGTTTGGCATTGTATCGTGTAGGGATTCAATATAGTCCATATTTTCTGTCTTGGAAGTTATCACAATGATATCTGCGTTCCGGGGCATATTGTACGCATAGCGCATCATATCATCAATTTGATCGCGGTAATAGATGTGCATAACTAATGCAACTTTATATGACGGATCTACTTCGCCAATCTGGAAATGCGCCGGAAGCGTATAGTTCAGCTTCATATGATTTTTGATATCAGCCATGTTGTTTACACGGAGGATATTGTCCCAAATCATATTGACATCATAATCTGTATGTTTGTCGATATATTGGAAAGCATCGTAAGTGGCATAACCAATCGATTCGTCAAGAATATCAAAATACCACTGTGAGAAGGACTTCTGCTTCATGATGGGGCATCGGCGATTTATGATTAATTCGTCCGCCAGCATCATAAGGGGATAACGTGTTACGCCCTCAAGATCTGTCGTGTCAATATATACACCGGCTTTGAAACCCTTTTCAATAGACTCCTTAGTAAAAGGAAGTTCAAAAATTCCAATTGCTGTTTCATAGTCCTCTATTTCAGGCATTTCATCCCAAACTTGCTGGTACAGCTTGTTGGTAGTCATGCTTTTCCTGATTACCAGAAAACTAGATTGAATATGCTCTGGTGTATAATTGTACTTACATCCACGGAAAGTATATTCGCACTTATGGAATTTTGTAACTCCCCAGAAATCCAGATCCTGTGAATTCATTTTTTCAAACATTTCGCTGAATGGATAGATAGGGCCAAATAATGAAGAGTTTATCAGCATACACTCATCGTACTCGGATAATTTGTCCCATCCGATATGGGCAAGCCCCTCACGATAACCAGTAATATCGTAACCTTTATTTTCGCGAACGAGAATCTCATCAGAAGTCTCTTCAATCTTCTTGTAACCCTCATAATTCACATACCCATTCACAACTACCAGCAAATGCGTTGTGTACGGCTTTATCCCTTTAAGAAAGTATGGAACATAGTCGTCAATAATGCCGTCTTTATCAAAAACAACATAGATCGCAATTCTAGAGATTTCACTTTCATTCTCTGGCAAAATCATTTTAAACACACCTCCATACTGCCTACCTTATTCATATCGGTTAAAATGCAAAAGTCTTTTCAAATGTTGAATGGTTTTTTCAAAGTGAGTCAATAAGCCCATGGCAATCCTGAAAATAGTGTCCCCGAGCATTCACTTTTCTTTGAATACGTCGCATTATCCATGCAGAATCTTCCAACAACACAGATGCTAAATCATCCGGAACGCTATATGCACTGTAGTATCCCTGCGACTGAACAACGAACGGATAAATACGTTCAATCGCATGTAGCAAAGTCCCATCAACAGGAAGCGGTTCTTCCGGAAAGTCGCACAAAGTCCAGGGATAGTTCATTAGAGGCTCTAACGCACTTGTTCGAAACCAGAAATAGGATCCAAAAGGAGCCAACAAACGTTTTGACTTATCAATATTAGTTTGAAGATTCAGTCGTTTTGCTAGGGATAATATTCCTTCGTAATTGGAGGACCATTCGTATTCACCTAAGATATTAATGTACGGGCCGACATTTGTCGGATACGCTGCCAGAAATCCCAGTCTTGGATTCGTGTCAAATGTATAAATTATATTTTTAATATAGTCACGGGAGTATAGACATCCATCCATACCGGAACGCCAAAACTCCCAGCCTATAGATGCTGGGTTCACCTGAAGTGTTTTCTTATCATGTACAAAACAGATATAGTCATATTCCATCACGATATCCTTAAATCCCATCAGGAATGCACTCTCACTACGCCCCTGTCCAGAGACAAGTCGCACCTCCAGTTTGCCGCACACAATATCGGAAAACATTTCTTCAATCCGCTCTTTACAGGAGCGGGAAGACGTTGTGATAAGAAGATCCATATTCTCTGGCACAAATTTTGCATATCTGTGGGAAACATCCAGAATATCTTCATAATATAGGTGCATATAGAGAGCTGTTTTGCTAGATTTTTCCAATGTGTATGACAGTTTAGAGGGCAGAACGAAATCTGGCTTTAAGCAATGATGAACATCAGAAATATTCTGACGCAGCATAGCCTCCCATACAGTATCCGCAGCAGAAGGACTGATCATCTGCAGATTTGAGATTGCTTTCTTTGCCGTTCCTCCCATCGTATGTGCTTCCGAATGCGGATAATTGGAATAAAACGCTTCCATAAACAGGAACGGGCTTACTTCAGACATCACATCGACTGCATCGAAAAGCGGTGATTCAAACTGATTAAGCCAAGCATTGTCCAGTCGGCCAGATATCTTCACTCCCAAAGTCTGAAAGTAAGTGCCTATTCGCATAGACAGGATCTCAACATCCTCGTTGCCTCCTCGTACCAAATTCTGCAGATGCCGGAAAATATGACTAGACAGATATATATTTTTCCGCAGAACAATAAATCTTCCATCAATGTAATGGACTTTTCCACAATCTGCGAACAAGAAGTTTGAAACAATACCCCAAACTGACTCTTTTTCACTTACATTTTCAAACAATACACTAGCAGACTGAAGCGGGCCAATCAGCGAATCACATGTACATACGACCTCGTCATATTTCCGAATATCTTTTTTTGAGTAAATTGCTTGGAAATATGCCTCAAAAATATTAACACCCTTGAGTGACACAATGCTGATATTATCCTTAAAATTTGACTTATCGATTAGAGCACCGGATATGTTGACTACAACGCAGCTGTCCGAATAATCCATGAGTGACCGGATTACCTGCTCGACCACAGAAATATCCGTTTTCGCATCTCTCAGGCAGAAAACAAGGAGTCGTTTCATCTTTGTGTTTCCCTCTACTCAAATCATTTTTTTACTGATACGATCGCTATATCCGATTTACGTGCTTTATTTTGCAATCAATCGTGCTACTCTTGCATTTATCGCACGATATCCTCTCTCAAACACAGCATACAGCTTTTCCTTCAACATCATTCCAAAAGGATATTCTTTCATTGATCGTTCTGCCTTCAGCATGTATAGCTGCTCTATCAGTGCATCAGCGGTAACTGCTATGTTCATCTCTTTCACAGCATACTGGATGACAAGCTGGCGCTTGCGTTCAAGCTCCGTCCTGTCATTTATTAGAGCATAGAGTACTTTAAACCAAGCATCCTGTTCAGCACCCACCAGCAAGGCTAAATCCTGTCCCAGTGGTTGTAACCTGCTATAAGGCATTACATTAGAATATATCCCCACTGCCCCAGCTGCCGCATATTCCACAAACTTATTGTAGTGTTTGCACGCGTGGAACGGTGTGTCTGGCATCGGCGCAAGACCAATGTCCCATTCCAAACTGTTGAGCGTCCTTCTATATTCGTCATAAGAATCGCAGTAAGAGATACACCGTGCATCAAGCTGCCCTGCAAACGATGGGATCGCCCCATAGAATTCAAACGCAACCCTATCTCCGTATTCTCGTTTAATTCTCAGCATCGCACCCTTAAGGATACTTTCAACATCACCTGTCCGGTCGATTGACCCTGCAAAACCGATCTTCACCGGCATCTTTGGATCATGTGGCTTATAAGATACAGGGCCAATTGCAGGTTCTTCAATCTGAATGGCTTTGCGACTATGAACAGCGTACTTTTGCAACAACAGTGGGGATGGCGAAAGAATCGCATCGCTCATCTCAATCATCCTACGAATGTAGCTCTGTATCTTCTTCTGTCCATAATATGCCGCGCTGCTGATTCCCGGCGGAACATTCAGCAAATCATCGTCAATGATATAGATAAGATATTTTCCCGCTTCGCAAAGCTTCTTTGTTAACTGATATTCATACCAGCTGTCTAACCGCCCCAACAATACAATATCCGCCCAGTTTAGGTCACTACTTCTCAACTTAATGTCCTGAATCGCTCGATACTCCAACTTGCCTTTCTGCGCTAAATATTCCATCTGGCAATGTCCACAGAGTCTGATAGAGGATATCATTTTTCTGTAAATCAACAGAACATGAAGTCTTTGTGCATCGGATCGTATAGTCTTTTTCGCAAAGGTCTCAGCTGTTTTTATACGTCCTACACACCTCGAATGTATTGCCAAATGCCTTCACCTCTCCATGCTCCAACCATACTACTCTGCTACACATTTCCCTGATCTGCTCTATGTTATGACTGACAAATAGAACCGTGGTCCCCCCACTCATCAGTTCCATCATCCGTTTTCGGCTCTTCTCCTGAAACTCCGCATCGCCTACCGCGAGTACCTCGTCCACGATCAGTACCTCCGGTACCACCACCGTCGCCACCGAAAACGCAAGCCTCGCTACCATGCCTGACGAATAGTTGCGCAGCGGCATGTCAATGAACGGCCCAATCTCCGAAAAAGCCACGATCTCCTCGTACTTGCTCTTGAGAAACTCCTCGGAATAGCCTAGAATCGCGCCGTTCAAGAAGATGTTCTCCCTGCCCGTCATATCAAAATCAAAGCCGCTGCCCAGCTCCAGCATTGGCGCGACATTTCCGCGCACAATCACGCTGCCCTCCGTAGGCTTCAAAATGCCGGAAATCACCTTGAGCAGCGTGCTCTTGCCCGCACCGTTGTGCCCGATCAGCCCCATGACCTCTCCGCGCTTGACATCGAAGCTCACGTGTTTGAGGGCTTCAAACTCGTTGTATTTCAGCTTTCCTCGCAGCCGGGCAATGGCGTATTCCTTGATGCTGCTGATGCGGTCGTTGGCCATGCGAAAGCGCATGGACACATCCCTGACCTCGATCATCGTTTCCATCCGCTTCACCTCACAGATACAGCACAAACTTGTCCTGATGCCGCTTGAACGTCAGAATCCCCAGCCCCAGCACCACCACTGAAGAAAGGATGCACCAGAGATAGGCCATCGGTTCGGGCGACACGCCATCGATGATGCAGATACGGGCAAACGTGATGTACTGGTACATGGGATTCATGTGGTAGACCGTCAGGAACTGCGCCGGGATGATGCTCTCCGGATAGAACAGCGGCGTCAGGTACATCCACATCATGCTGACTACGCCCCAGAGAAATTGCGTGTCCTGAAAGAAGGTCATGGCGGTGGTCAGCAGCAGGCTCATGCCCGTGACGAAGCCCAGCAGACACAGCATGTCGAAAATGAGCAGCAGCAGCGCCGGAGTGAACGCCGTCCCGGTGATCAGCATGACAGCAGCAGCGGGATGATCGCCAGCGCAAAGTTGACCAAAGAGGAGAGAATGCGCGATACCGGGTAGATGTATTTAGGCATGTATACTTTTTTAATCAGCGATGCGTTGCCGGTGATAGAGGTCATGCCCATCGAAACGGCCTCGCTGAAAAAGTTGAAAAATACAATACCCGAAAGCAGATATACCGGATAATTGGGGACATCGCTCTTGAACAGTGTGGAGAACACGACATATTGAACTGACATCGTCAGGAGCGGATTGAGGAAACTCCAAGCCATACCGAGCGCGGAACGCTTGTATTTCGTCTTGAAGTCGCGTGAGACGAGCTGGCGGATGAGAAAACCATAGCGTGTAAAGAGCATACACACCGCAACCAGCGGATTATTGCGCCCGTCTTTCGCGCCGCGCCACCAATGCAGGCACAGCAGTGCGAGCGCTGCGAACGCACCGCCAATGATCAACCAGTAATCGCGGTAAAAGGTC
>ENA-OPCP01001892-OPCP01001892.1-human-gut-metagenome-genome-assembly--contig:-NODE-1892-length-11912-cov-2.988614_pt1 | contig 11912 bp, 11 predicted proteins | sample MGYA00241563_ERZ501477 | MGnify/ENA primary metagenome ERZ501477 (study PRJEB25962, sample SAMEA2042572) | human gut metagenome | biome: human gut; feature: human-associated habitat; material: faeces... | reverse complement strand
AAGCCACTTGGAGAACATTGCTTGCAAGCAGGCCATCGAGGAGGCCATTCGCAGAGATTTTGACGGGATGCACCTGGACCGTGACTGCGCCAGAAGCGTCATCGACAAGTTTGGATTCAAGCGTGTGGGGTGGGTGTTGTCCGCCACACTTCAGCAAAAGCAGTATGATGGACGATTCAGCCCTCAAAACAAAACATGGGCCGCATCCACCTTCATTCCTCCCAGCGACCGCAATTACGAGTTTGCGGTGGAGAGTCACCCCGCTGTGCTGGACGGCTTCGTCAACGCCTTCCGGGAAGCGCAGGCAGAGCTGAAGCTGTTCAACGGCTCCCACTGCGACGATATCCCATTCTCTCCGACCTTTACGACCTCATCGAGCAGGAATTCAAAAACTACGATGCCGGTCAGCACCAGCTCTATACCGAAAAACTCCTGCAGGAGGTACTGCTTGGCCTGCACTCCATGTGCAAGGGGGCCGATGCCCAGTTCTTCAACGGACACACCAACATCACTTCCAGCCGCTTTCTGGTGTTCGGCGTGAAAGGGATGCTCAGTGCGGCGAAAAATGTTCGCAACGCCATGCTCTTCAATGTGCTGTCCTTCATGTCCGACAAACTTCTGACCGTTGGCAATACCGTGGCGGCTCTGGACGAGCTGTATATCTGGCTGTCCAACCCCACCGCCATCGAGTACATCCGAAATTGTCTGAAGCGTGTGCGAAAGAAGGAATCGGCGATGCTGCTGGCCAGTCAGAATCTGGAGGACTTCGATCAGGAGGGCGTCCGTGAGATGACCAAACCCCTGTTCAGCATCCCGCCTCACCAGTTTCTGTTCAATGCCGGCTCCATCGACAAGCGGTCCTACATGGATATGCTCCAGCTGGAGGAGTCGGAATACAATCTCATCAAGTTCCCCCAGCGCGGCGTCTGCCTGTACAAGTGCGGCAATGAACGATATCTGCTGGAGGTTCACGCCCCGGCCTACAAGGAGAAACTCTTCGGAACGGCAGGTGGTCGCTGATGGCTGTTTCCGCTGCCGCAGTGGCCAAGGCCGCTGCCATGCTGCTTACCAACGAAAAGACCCGGAAAGGTTTGGGCTGGATTCTGGTGGCAATCTTTTCACCCGTCATTCTTTTGATCGCCCTGCTCTGCTCCCTTGGCTCAGGCGGGGCGGAGCATAACAACTATTCGGTGGAGGCATGCTTCTACGGAGCGGAATTCTCCGCAGAAGTTCCGGCGGAGTTCCGATATCACATCGAGGAAATGCGCTCGGCCTTTTCTCTTCTGGATTCGGCGGTGTCCTCTGCCAACGGGCAGATGGACAGCGGCAACAGCCTTGACCCGATCAGAGTCAAGGCTGTTTTTTATGCCCTCTGCTTTGGGGAGGACGCTCCGTCCACACGGGCGGCGAACAGCTTCGTGGGGTGCTTCTACACCACCGAAACCCGAACACGAACCGTGGAAGTGACCCTGGCGGACGGGACTACAAGTACAGAGGAAGAAGAATACACCGTCGCGGTGCCGGTCTCTCTGTCCCAGGCCTACGCCAACCTGGAAGCCCATCTGGGCAGAGAGATCACGGAAGATGACAAGAGCAACATCGACCATATCTATACCATGATCGCAGGGAGCGCCGGGGGCGGCAGCTACAGCGGCGAGTATCTCAGAGGGGATGGGAGCAGGATAGAGCTGGATATCTCCGCCTTCACCGATCCAACCACCAAGAACGCCGCAGACCTTGTGACCTACGCCATCCACGCCTGGGAATCCGGCTGGGGCTATGTCTGGGGAACATACGGCAGTGTCCTCACCGATTCGCTCTTCGCCTACAAGCTGGAGCAGTACCCTGATGGCGTCGGCAGCTATGCGGACTTCATCCGTGCCAACTGGCTGGGCGGCAGAACCACAGACTGCGTGGGCCTGATCAAAGGGTACGGATGGCTCAATCCCGACACCATGACCATCGAGTATGGAACCAACGGGATGCCGGATCTTGGTGCCAACCAGATGTACTATAACGCCTCAGTATCCGGAACCATCGACACCATGCCGGATATCCCCGGTCTCGCTGTCTGGCATGACGGCCACATCGGCGTGTACATCGGTGACGGTTATGTGATTGAAGCTATGAATACCAAAAAAGGTGTGGTGAAAACAAAGCTGGAGGGTCGGGGCTGGACCCACTGGCTGCAGATCGAATACATCAACTACGACTGAGAAAGGAAGTGCCAATGAAGCAAGTGAACCTGACCATCACCTTCGACGAGGAGAAGCTCTCTGCGCTCAAACGCTATATGGGCAAGAAGGAGCTTGACCTGGACCGTGAGATGACGGATGCGCTGGTGAAGCTCTATGAAAAATATGTGCCCGCCCCTGTGCGGGAGTATATCGATGAGAGCGATGTAAGCGCCGCCGCTCCGAGCAAGCCCCGGCGCAGCCCGAGAGCCGCCGCACCGAAGCCTGGCCAGGAACCGGAGGTGATCCAGTGAACAAAGATGAGATCGCCATGGATTACAAGAAGGAGCTGAAGAAGCGGATCAGCGCCGACTATGAGCGCCGGGTCAAGCAGTGGATGGCGGCCGATCCCTCTCAGCTGATCGATGCCGCTGAGGAGATCACCGCCGCACGGTTGATCCACGACAATATCGAGGACGCCATCAATGAGGAGGACGCCAGATTTCTGCTGGGGCTGGACGAGCCGCTGGATGAGCTGGCAGACCGCTGGATTGCGGAGAATGGTCTGGATGCCTCCCATGGTGAGGAGCTGCTTCACTGCGTCTGGACGCTTCGGGAGGATCTGACTGATGACGCAGGCCCACGCACGGTTCGTGATTTCCTGGCCACCCATGTTGGCGGCGTCTTTTCCCTGATGACCCCGTGCGGCTTTGTGCCTCTGACCGCAGCCCAGGCGGAAGGACTGATGAGCGGCCAAAGTGCCGCAGCGCATCCCGGCGTGCCCGGTATCACGATGTCGCTCTCTGCCGACGATCTTCTCAGTCAGACGGTCAACAGCGCCAACTACACAAACGGCGTGTGGCATCTTCTGACCGAATACCCTGAGATGAAGCAGTGCGGGCCGGAAATGGGAGGAATGCAATGAGGGGCCGTGAGATCACACTCTGGCTCGACGAGCGGTGGTATGACGCTCTGAGCAAACAACTGAAGGGGGAAACGCTGGAGGAGCATCTGGAGAATGTCCTTGATGAAATGTGCAACCAGCTTCCTCAGCGGGAGTACGAGCGCATCAGCCATGAGCTCTGGGCGGAGCAGCAGGCGGAGAAGGAGGCTCGGGAGGCCGCACGGCGTTTCGCTGTCTTTCATGTCACGGAGAGCGGCAGCTCCGATTATATTTTGGCCGAGGAAAATCTTGAGCTGCTCCGGGTCGCCTGCCGTCTGCGCAGCTACATCCGCAAGCCGCCCGGCGAAGCGCCCCACCGCTTTGTTGAAACGCTGCCGCGCACCCAGCGGATCTCTCAGGAGGAGTTCAACTCCTATGTGTCGGAGCGGCTGGACAACACCGGTCGGGTGGTGGGTGCCTACGACATCGACCTCGACAGCGGAGATATGGAAGCCGTCAGCATCATGGATGGCTGGAAGCGGTTCAGAATCCGGGATGTGAGCACCGCCGCCTACTTCGCTATGAAGAAGGGCAACGCTTCGTCGGACGAAAGGTGGCGGATCTTCCTGGACCGGCTGGAGGAGAGGGCGCTCAACCAGGAGCCGGAACCGGCATACCTCACTGGCAGTCGGCGGCTCTGTGCCGAGGACATCTCCTTCGCCGAGGACATTACTCAGAACGACAACCTGCTGGAGTTCTACATGGAAGTATCGTTCAATGCGGATCAAGTGTTCGGAACTGATGTCTGCACCTCCGAGAATGACGACTGGCTGAACATCTATGCCAACTACGATCTGGAGGCCCGTCGTGTCTGTGACACGCTGGAGGTGTATCTGCAGCGTGGCAACGGCGACGAGGAGTCGTTCAAGTACCAGCTGAGCGAGGCGGAATGCTCCCTCCTCCTTCCAAAGATGGAGGAATACTGCCGCCATCACTTGGGCCAGGGGTTAGCGGATTGTTGTACACAGTATGAAGCAGAGACAATGCAGATGAATGGCCCCGCATTGTAATTCGCTCAATACGGAAGGATGGTGATGAACAAGAATATGACCAAAGCAGATTTTATTCGGAATTGCTTTTGCGCAGTGCTGGAGGACGGGAAGATTCACCGGTATCGTGAGATCTATGATTACGCCTGTACCAAATCGGTAGGGACTCCCTTTGAAGGCCAGCTTGACTTGCGGAATTTTATCCTGGCCTTCTCCAACCGTCTGGAGCAGCCGGACTTCCCGTATATGCGTGTGCGGTTTGGATATTATCAAAAGATGACCCCGGCGATGATATGCGGCGCAGTTGGCGACCAGCAGCTCAACCGTGTGTATGAGCTGCTGGATGCGGCGATTACCCTTCAGCAAAAGGCGCGAGATGTGTACACCGATGAGTTTGCGCACACCAACGATGACGGCGCACCAGTTTCTCAAATCTACGAAAGCGTCTATCGAAAGTCAGATGAATTGATAGACTGCCTCTCTGCATGGTTGGCTGAAACCGAAGACCTACTCAACGTGGTGGAACAACATCAGGAGGCGGAGCCGGAAATCGGGCCACAGTTGTGCTGACAAAACAAACGCCCCGTTGCCCCCTGTGAGCCGCTGTGTGCGGCTTTCAGCGGCCAGCCGACCGTGTACCCCTCCAGAGGGAAACGGGCGGAATTTGGGCCGCTTTCCAAGAGGGCGGGAAGCTGACGAAAGCGAAGCAGGAGAAAGAGCCGGGGACAATGCCGCCCCCGGCTCTCCCACTTCTGCCCGCAGTGCGGGCAGTTTCCGGCTTTTCGCAGCGGGGACAATCCGGCGGGTGGAAAGCGCTGTTGGACCCTATGATGCGGGGAAGTCCCGCTGTAGCAAGGGTTCTCAGCGGGGACTTGACGAAAAAAAGGAGTGGTTTTACTGAAGTCCGAAAGCAGAAAAACGAAGAAGGGGTTCTGGCTCTCCGAGGATCTGGATGAGAAGGTAGACATCTACCTGCGCCTGGACAACTGCGCCAGCCGGAGCGAATTCGTGGAGAATGCGCTCCGGTTTTACATCGGCTATCTGAACACGAAGAACGCCGGCGGCTTCCTGCCCGAAGCACTCTCCGCCATGCTCACCGGCACCCTGGACAATTTCGCCGGACGCATGGGCTCGCTCCTGTTCAAGCAGGGCGTGGATCTCAATGTGCTGGGGCAGATCATCGCCTACGACACCGACATCGACGAAGGCGAATACCAGCGCCTGCGGGGACGCGCCATTCGGGATATGAAGCGCACCAACGGACGCATCTCGTTCAAGGACGCCCTGGACTTCCAGAGGTCGGTGTAACCCATGGCGAAACTCGTACAGAAAAGCGGCTACATCAAATCCGAAAAGGCCGGCGGGTACATGAAGTACATCGCCACCCGCGAGGGTGTGGAGAAGCTGACCGGAAATGGTCCCGTCACCAAGGGCCAGCAGGAGCTGATCCAAAAGCTCCTGCATGATTTCCCTGATGCCGTGGAGCTGTTCGAGTATGAGGATTACCGCAAGGCACCTACCCTTGGTACCGCATCAGCTTTCATCACCATGGCGCTGGATGCAAACCTCCATGAGATAAATTCAGAGAGCGGATATATGTCCTACATCGCCACCCGCCCCCGTGTGGAGCGCCGCGGCACCCACGGCCTGTTCAGCTCCGCCGCCGCGGTAGACCTCGACGCAGCCATGTCCGAGCTGGAAGCCCATGACGGAAATGTGTGGACCATCATCTACTCCCTGCGCCGTGAGGATGCTGCCCGACTGGGGTACGACAATGCGGAAGCATGGCGTGCCCTGCTCATGATGCACGCACAGGATCTGGCCAAGGCCATGAAGATACCGGCTGATCACTTCCGCTGGTATGCGGCTTTCCACAATGAGGGGCATCACCCCCACATCCACATGATGGTCTGGTCAGACGATCCGAAAGAGGGCTTCCTGACCAGGGAAGGCATTGCGGCCATGCGCTCCAAGCTGACCAACACCATCTTCCGTGATGAGATGATCCAGATCTACGAGCGGAAGGATGTTGCCTATAAAGAGCTGATTGAAGCGGCGCAGGATACCATGCGGGAGCTGATTCAGAAGATGGAGCATCGGCTCTGCGACAACCCCGTCATCGAGGAACAGATGCGCCAGTTGGTGCAGGCCCTGGAAACCACCACCGGGAAAAAGCAGTATGGCTATCTGAAGAAACCGCTCAAAGCATTGGTGGACACCATCGTGGACGAGCTGGCCCGGCAACCGGAAGTGGCGAAGTGCTATGAAACATGGAACCAGATCCGGGATGAGCTGAACGAGTGCTATGGTAGCCGCATACCGCGGGAGCATCTCCCGCTCTCGCAGCAGAAAGAGTTTCGCCGGATCAAAAACGATATCATCCGGGAGGCCGAGAACATCCGCCTCGGCCTCCCGACTTTTGAAGATGAGAAGATGCAAGATGAGCCAGAGCCGGAGGCGGCACATGAGGAGCAGCGATCCAACAGCGTATATGAACAGGCTCGACGCTATCGCGCCGCCAAAACGGTCCTGCAGGATGTCTATGCGCTGGACGAGGAACACGCTGAAGCCGTCCGGGTTCTGGAACAGCTCTGGGCGGAAGGATACACGGTGGCGGCGCATCAGCTGGGAAAGTTCTACCGGGATGACCTCTCCACCATGCGAGATCATGAAAAAGCGGAGCGGTGGTTTCGCTTGTCCGCAGAGGCCGGAAATGACTTTTCGGAATACGCACTCGGGAAGCTTCTGCTCTCTCAAAAGCGTACCGGGGAGGCAGTGCGCTGGCTGGATAAGGCCGCCCGGCACGGGAATCCGTTTGCCCAATACCGCCTTGGAAAGCTCTGTCTCACCGGTGAGTCCGTAAAGAAGGATGTGAGAAAAGCTCTGGAGTACCTGACTGCCGCCGCCAGACAAGGAAACCCGTTTGCTCAGTACACACTGGGCAAGCTGTATCTCCTGGGCCGGGATGTAGAACAGGACCGGGAGCAGGCCAGGGATTGGTTCACCCGCTCCGCTGCCCAGGGCAATGCGTATGCTCAATTCTTCCTTGACCGCTTTGACCAGTTCCGAGATCCGTCCGTCATGCTGGCGGCAACCAAGCTGCTCCATCACATGAGCCGGATCTTCCGGGACAATTCCATGCCGCCTCGCAATCCGGCAGGGATTCGCATTGATTCCAAACGGCGCAAGCGGCTGACGGAAAAGCGGATGGCCATGGGCCACAAGGCGGATGATCATGAGGAGCAGGTATCCTATCAGCAGACCATGTAACAGGAGGAGCCTATGTCGACTTACATTCATTTCACGGAAGAACAGAAGCAGCGAGCCGCCTCCGTTGATCTGGAGGAGTTTCTCCGCTGCCGGGGCGAAAAGCTCCTTGCCTCCGGCAGAGAGAAACGGCTGGCCCGTGACCATAGTGTCACCATCCGCGGCAACGAGTGGTACGATCATGCCGAGGAGCGGGGCGGCCACGCCGTCAGCTTCGTGCAGCGGTTTTATCACCTCAGCTATCCGGAGGCGGTGACCATGCTTCTGGGAGGCGAGCTGGGAACGGTTTATCCCTCTGCCGAAGAACGGGTAGAGGAGCCGCCGAAGCCCTTTGTCCTTCCGCCGGCCAATTCCAATATGCGCCGGGTCTATGCCTATCTGGTCAAGCACCGGAATATCGACCGGAGCGTTGTGGCGCACTTTGCCAGAGAGAAGCTCCTGTATGAGGATGCCGAGTACCACAACGCAGTCTTCGTGGGTACGGATGAAGATGGCATTCCCCGCCATGCTCACAAGCGCAGCGTCAACAGCTATGGCAAAGCCTTCCGGCTCAATGTGGAGGGCTGCGATCCCCGCCACAGCTTCCACCACATCGGCACAGATGGGAGCCTCTATGTGTTCGAAGCTCCCATCGATATGCTCTCCTACATCACGCTCCATCCGGAGAGCTGGCAGAGCCACAGCTATGTGGCCTGCTGCGGCACCTCCATTCAGCCGGTGCTGAAGCTGCTGGAGCGGCAGCCGGAGATCAATACCGTCCTGCTCTGCCTCGACAATGACGAGGCTGGCCATCTGGCCAGCCGGCGCATGAAGGAACAGCTGGCAGAGAGGTACACGGTGGAAAGGCTCATTCCCGCACACAAGGATTGGAATGATGATCTGACCGCTGAGGAACCGTCCTACGCACAAGTCATGCAGTAAATAACAACAACGCACACCACTTCCTGTTCGCCCGAAGTAGGCCGTAACAAGAGTGATGTGCGCATTCAGGAGTATGGAACCGAGCAGGAAGTGGTGTGCCCTGAAAGGGGTTAACTATGCCACACCAAGTCCTGATTTTATTGGCCGCCGGCGGGCTGATGTTTCTGGTCATCGGCTGTCTGGCCGCCTTGTCCCACTACTATACCCTGAGCGGGATCAAATCCAAAACGGTCGGCGACGGCCAGCACGGCACCGCAAGATGGGCCACAGCCAAAGAGATCCGGCAGACCTATGCCCATGTCCCCTTCGAGGTGAAGAAATGGCGCAGCGGCCAGAACCTGCCCACGGAGCAGGGGCTGGTGCTGGGGTGCAAGGGAAAGAAAGGCGAACTCACCGCCCTCGTGGACAGCGATGACATCCACTGCCTGATGATCGGCGCTTCCGGCATCGGCAAGACCGCCTATTTTCTCTATCCCAATCTGGAGTACGCCTGCGCCAGCGGCATGAGCTGGCTGGCGCTGGACAGCAAGGGCGACCTCGCCCGCAATTACGGCGCCATTGCCAAGAACTGCTATGGGTATCAGAATGTGGCCGTGATCGACCTACGAAATCCCACCCGCTCAGACGGTAACAATCTGCTGACGCTGGTCAACCGGTATATGGACATTGCCCGGAGTGACCCGAACAATCTCGCGGCCCGGGCCAAGGCCGAGAAATACGCCAAAATCCTGTCCAAGACCATCGTCAATCCGGACGGCGATGACAGCAACCGCGGCCAGAACGCTTTCTTCTACGATGCGGCGGAAGGGCTTCTCACCTCGGTCATCCTGATGCTGGCCGAGTTCCTGCCGCCCGATAAAGACCACCCCCAGGAGCGCCGCCATATCGTCTCCGTGTTCAAGCTGGTGCAGGATCTGCTGGAGCCCAGCCGTGTCAAGGGCAAGAGCCACTTCCAGCTCCTGATGGCAAAACTGCCGCCGGATCACAAGGCGAGGTGGTTTGCCGGTGCCGCCCTCAACAGCGCCGAGCAGGCAATGGCCTCCGTCATGTCCACCGTGCTGTCCCGCTTGAATGCCTTTCTGGACAGCGAGCTGGAGCAGATCCTGTGCTTCGACAGCGCCATTGACGCTGAGAAGTTTGCTTCGGAGAAGTCTGCCATCTTCCTGATCCTGCCGGAAGAAGACACAACCAAGAACTTTATGGCCGGTTTGATGATTCAGAACCTCAGCCGGGAGCTGTTTGCCGCTGTTCAGAAAGCGTTGGACCAGGCTGCACAGCAGGCAAAAGACAGGGAGATACATTCCTGGTCTCCTAATCTTTTGAGAGGCAAAATCTTCTGCGCCCACTGCGGACGCAGCCTTCACCGGCAAAAATGCGTCCGCAGAAAGTCACAGGAGGTATATGTCTACCACTGTATCAGCAACAACCGTATCAAAAAGGGCGTTTGTCCTGGTGCGTTTATCTTTGAAAAAGAGCTGCTGGACGCCCTGGCCGATATGATACAGGAGCAGCTTGATACCACGCTGGGGCAATACTCTCTCGGTCTGGAAAACCTCTCCAAAGAAGCCGAGGAGCAGAAAAACATACAGGCTAAAATCGCCAGCCGGAAACAGGAAATCCAACAGCTGCGAACCTATCAGCGTGGATTGTATGAGGGCCTGATCCAGAACCATCTGTCAAAAGACGAGTATTTTACCTTCAAAGAGAAATACGAAGCCAAAATCGAGGCCATCAGCAAGGAAATTGAACAGCTGAAAGCAGGGCTTGAAATCATTGCCAAGCAGCTGGAACAGTACAAAATGCTGTCCCAGGATGCACAGCATATCAAGGAAGATCGCCAGCTGACGGCAGCCCTGATTGACCGCCTGATTGACCGTGTAGAAGTCTCAAGAGAAAAGCGGATTACGGTTCGTTTCCGCTTCCAGAGCGAATTTGAACATTGTGAGGAGGTGCTGAGCCAGTGCAGAAATATGTGATTGCCCTTTATATCCGCCTTTCCCTGGAGGATTATAAATACGACAGTATGAGCATTGAAAACCAGCACCTTGCGCTGAACGAATTTGTTTCTTCCATGCCGGAGTCCACTCATGCAGAAGTCCTTGAGTTTATCGACAACGGGTATAGCGGGACAAATTTTGAGCGTCCCAAAGTCCAGGAGCTGATTGAAATGGTGCGGGCCAATAAAATCGACTGCATCATCGTAAAAGACTTTTCCCGGTTTGGGCGAAATAGCATTGAGACTGGCTATTTCATTGAGCGTGTGTTCCCGCTGTTTCACACCCGGTTCATTTCCATCAACGATGATTTTGACAGCGATCAGCACAAGGGCGATACTGGCGGTATGGATGTGGCTTTCAAGTATCTGATCAGCGAGTATTACAGCCGGGATATGTCCATGAAAACCAAAAGCGCCAAGTACGCCAAAATGCAGCGCGGAGAATATCAGAGTAAGATTTGCCCGTATGGGTATCGCAAAAGCGCCGATGGCAGAATGGAACCGAACCCGGAAACCGCTGCTGTGGTACAGCTCATTTTCCAACTTGCCGCAACCGGAATGGGAGCGGCAGCCGTTACCAGGGAACTCTTTAAGCGAGGCATACCGACCCCCGGAGAATACAAAGCAACTCATGGGCAGCAGTACCACGATGTCTCACGCTCCCGTGGACGCTGGAGCAGTTCTACGGTTCTCCGTATCCTGGAGGACGAACGCTATATCGGCTCCTATGTCATCGGGCGTCGTGCAGTCATTGAAGTAGGCGGCACACGGAGCCGCAAGAAGGATCGGGACAAATGGTTCATTATCCCAGACCATCATCCGGCAATCGTTGATAAAGAACTATTTGAAAAGGTACAGGCTGTGCAGCGCCGGTTTTCCTTGCCGACCAAGAAAACCAGGGAGTACCCACTAAAAGGCAAGGTCTATTGTGGCTGCTGCGATCATGCACTCTCCCGAATCGCCCAAAAAAGACCATTTTATATGTGCCGCCATTCTACCGCTGATGTGAACAGCCGCTGCCGCGATGTCCGGGCAGATGCTGCCGGTCTGGAGGAAGCCGTCCTCCTCACTTTGAAAAAGCAGCTGGAAATCCTGCTACCCGTACATAAAGACGGCACCATTCACTTGGAGGCTACCGCTGCCAAATGCTCTGAGTATGAGAAGCAGCTGGAAGTTCTGAAGGACCAGAAGCAAGCTCTCTTTGAACGGTATCTCTTGGGGCAGATCGAGCTGGACACTTATAAATCGGAGAAAGCAGTTTATGACGCAGAAATACGGAAAGTCAAAAATGCCTATGCTGCTGTCACCGCCCAGGCAAAGCTGAAGCGAGAAGAACAGGCCCGCCAAAGCAACCGGCAAGAGATCGTTCACTCGATTGCAGAAGCGGATGCACTAACTTCCGAGCTGACCGATCTGCTGATTGAAAAGGTGTATGTATTCCCCGACAACCGCATTGAGATTGTTTACAAAGTCCATGACCTCTTTGAATAACTGACGATACAAAAACAGAAACCCCAGGCTATCAAATCCATAATCTTGGTAGCTTGGGTTTTCTGCTTTTCAGAATTATATTTTTTTGTCGTGTGCTTGACATACGGGTGTCTCAGATCATGAAAGCGGAA
>ENA-OPCP01001891-OPCP01001891.1-human-gut-metagenome-genome-assembly--contig:-NODE-1891-length-11926-cov-4.735911_pt1 | contig 11926 bp, 10 predicted proteins | sample MGYA00241563_ERZ501477 | MGnify/ENA primary metagenome ERZ501477 (study PRJEB25962, sample SAMEA2042572) | human gut metagenome | biome: human gut; feature: human-associated habitat; material: faeces... | reverse complement strand
ACCGGGCTTGGCAATGCGGCGGGCATCCTGCAGCCATGCCGCCGTCCAGAACATCCAACTCAGCTGATCCATCTGGTCAGAATCGAAGTCGGGCAGTGCTTTGTCCTTGCTCATGCTGCTGTACTTCTCGTTGGTGCTGCGGTTCTTGGTGGTCTGGCTGCTGCCGCCGCTGGCATAGGGCGGGTCGGTGATGATGGCATCGAAGCTGTTCGGTTCAAACTGGCGGATAATTTGCAGGGAATCCCCGTGCAAAATCGACCAGCGGTCACCGCCGCAGTGTTCGGGCATCCGGAAATCAGGGTTGAGAATGTTGAGTGTATCGGGAGTATTCGTCAAAGGCATCTTCCTTTCGTTTTAGCGTTCAAAATCATGGGTACGGGGTTCTTTCGGGGGCGGTGTGCGGCTGGCTGTCTGCACAGAAACTCGGTCATCTTCGAGTACAAAGCAGTCCTGCGTCCTGTTGTCCAGCTTTGTGCCGGGCAGGACAACGGCATTGCCGCGGCAAACTACATTGCCGGAGATTTCGCCATATACACGGGCGCTACCATCAATGATCGGTGCGCACAAGGTCTGCTCATCCTGCCGAATCACGGCATAACCGCAGACACAGCTTTTTCCCATGACGACCCCGCTGCAGACAATGGCATCATCCTGCACAGTCGCACCCCCTGTCACGGTGGCGTTCTTTCCGACATAGGCGTTGCCCTTTGCGACGGCGTGATCTGTAAGGATGGCGTCACCGCAGACAACCGCATTTTCACAGGCTATGGCATCCGCTGCAATCCATGCGCGACCCTCTTGGTCGAGGTTGTCGCAGCATTCGACATAGCCGCCGAGCATCCCGGCAAGGACATCCTCGGTCAGATCCGCCACCGCACGGATACGGTGCAGATTGGGGTTATCGGGATGGGCGATGTCGGTGATTTCGTATTTCTTCATCTGGCATCACCTCGGTCACGCTTGGGCGTAGGTTTGGGCGACAGTTCGGTTTCCACATACTCGGAAACGATGTTGAGCGCTTTCTGGTAGCTGTCGCAGGACATAACGCGGTCACGCATTTCTTTGGCTTTGTCACCTTGCCCGCTGCTTTTCAGCAACCGGGATGCTCGCCCCATGATGGCGAAAATGTTGCCGTCCTGCCCAATCAGCTGCATTTTGGGCTTCTTGGGACGGTTCAACAGTTTGTTGAACTCGGTCATATCCGGCACATCGCGTTTCAGTTCAAAATCGTGATCCTGCCAGAAATGGACATACAGCTTGCCGTCACCAACATCGATTTCCCGCTGCTCAAAGCCTTCGCCCCAGCCGTCGCTGTACTGACCGGAGATGTATGCGCAGAACACAGCCTGTTCCTCTGCGGTAAGCGGTGCGTCCGTATCGACCCACAGTGAACCGACCAGTTCACCGTTCACCTCGTCCACCGTGGGAACGGCGCGGACGACCTTGCGGCGGACGGAATCGTCCTCGTGGTAATATCGCATCAGGTCACCGTAAAAGTCTTTGACATCCTCGTAGATGGCATTGCGGATAACATCGCGGTAACCGGTCAGTTCTTTGCCGGCGTAAGGGATTCCCTCGTATTCGCTGTAGTCATCGCCCAAATCCTCGGTGTCATTCGGGAAAAAGTCTGCAGTCAAGGGAGAATAAAATTTCATCTGCAAATCATGTCACCTCTTTCCGCCGCACAGGTCGTGGTCGATCTGTGCGGCATAGTAGTTTTCTATCGTCAGCGGCGCGTTGTAGAGCGCCGCCAGTAAGTATTGCTTGATGTTTCGGATGCGGGGCGGGTTGTCCTTGAGACAATCCAGAACATACTGGATGTGTTCTGCGTTCAGCTTGAGAAATCTGGATTTTACTACTTCTGCAGGCATTTCCTCACCCGAAATGCGGATAGCCGCCCGTTTGGAACAAACCACATCCAGCATCAACTCCACCAGTTCATCCAATCGCATCGTATCCATCGGGTTATTCTGCGCCAAAATCGGATACTCGATATTTTTCAGCAGCAGGGCGCGGTACTCTGCCCGCTGGCCCGCCGCGCGGATAGGATTGGATTCGTATTTACTATTTTCGTTATTTGTTTCTTTAGTATTTAATTGTGCGGGATTTTCCTGTGCAGGTTCTGCCTGTACAGGTTTTGCCTGCACAGGCTTTTCCCGCTCTGGTTCAGCCTGCACGGGATTTTCCGGTTCAGGTTTCCGGGGCTGTTCAAACACTGTGTACTCCATACCGCGCACCTGCCCGTTTTGGTCACGGACACGGCGGCGGATGATGTACCCGGCGTTTTCCAGTTCCCGAACCGTTGCCTGGATCCCGTCCACTCCCTCCTTGCAGATGGATGCCAATCCGCGCGTTGTATAATCCCAGCTATCCGGCAGGGACAGCATTAAAGATAAAAGCCCCTTCGCCTTGAGCGAAAGAGCCTTGTCATTCAGGTGATGGTTGGACATAACGGTATAATTTTGCGTCTTTTGTACACGGAATACTGCCATAACAGATACCTCCTATGCGCCCGCAGTAGGCGAACGATTTCTAACTTTCATGTTGATTTCTCTCTATCGGCAAGCCGCCGCGCGGTAGGCGGCAGGTCTTGCCATCAGGTTGTTTTTTGCCATATCAGCGTAATCTCCATTCTCGATGTCGGGAGGAAGGTCATGCACGATGTAGCGGTCCGCATAGATTTTCCGTATGTTGACACTCGCCATGCGCCCTTTGGCGTCGTTATCCAGCCGCAGTTCTATCGTGGTAATTTCCGGGTGCTGCCGCAGGAATTCCTGTAACGCCAGCGGCTCTTTGCCGGAGGACGAGACCCCGCCCAGCGAAAGTCGGTATTTGTCCGCAGCATCCCCGCAGAGCGTCATCTCAGCCATCGCATCTATTGCGGCTTCAAACACTGCCACGGTGGTGCCGGGCTGCATTGGCGGGATGCAGAATCCGTACTGTTTCTGACTGCCGGGAGCCTCCCTCTTGAACGGTTTCCCATAGTCATAAATACCGCGCAAAGCCGCATATTTCGGCGCACCCTGCGGGTCTTTGCCCAAGAAAACACAGTTGTGGTATTCTGCACTTTCGTACAGAATTTTTCTCTCAATACAGTACCGGATGGTGGGCAGCGAGATGCCGCGCCCCAGCAGATACCGCGTTACACGGTCATTGGTGGGAGCTTTTCGTGGAAGCTTAAACGGTGGACGCTCACGCTCCACCGCTTCATGCTGCACGGGGATGTACGTCGGGCTTTCCTCACACAGCAGCTGCACCGCCTCCACGAACGGTACACCTTCCACATAAATCAAATATTTCAGCGCCGACTTACCGCCAATATCGCGGCTTTTCCAATGCCACACACTGGATTCGCCGTTTATCTTGAAGCTGTCATGCTCCGCAAGCTGGTACTCGCCCCTCGCGCTGCTTTTCACCAGCGAACCGGGACGGTACCGCCGCAGGAACTCGATTGCCGTCATCTGGTTGGCGGCACTGATTTGCTCTTTGCTGACGCGCGGCAATTACACAATGTAAGCGGCGAGGTCGCTCATATGTTCAACATTTTCCCACGGAAAATCCTCGCGCCCGAAATGCCCGCCCGCCGCCGTGCGGCTGTAAATGGGATTCAGCAGGTTCAACTGCTTGATGATGCCCGCAGGGGTCAGGTCATACGCCTTGCGCACCGCTGCAGCCAAACAGTCATCCTCGCAGATGCCGGTGCCGAAGGTGTTCACATCCACCATGACCGGCTCTTTTTCCCCGATGGCATACGCCAGCGTGACCTGACAACGGTCTGCAAGATGGGCGGCGACCATGTTCTTGGCAATGTACCGCGCCATATATGCGCCGCTGCGGTCTACCTTGGTGGCGTCCTTGCCGCTGAACGCACCGCCGCCGTGGGGCGCAAATGTGCCGTAGCTGTCCACCATGAGCTTGCGCCCGGTCAAGCCGGTATCGGCATCCGGACCGCCCTGCACAAACTTACCGCTGGGGTTCAGGATGATTTCCGCGTCATCGGCGGGCATACCGTCAAAGGCCAGCGGGAACACATATTCGTCCAGCAGATCCGCCAGCTTGTCAATATCGGTATCCTCTTTGTGCTGCACAGAGACAACCACCGTGGTGATGCGCACAGGCGTGTCGCCGTTGTATTCCATCGTGACCTGCACCTTGCCGTCCGGGCCGATGTCGGGGATAACGCCGGTCATGCGGGAGATTTCCAACAGCGTTACAAGGCGCTGCGCCGCCACCACAGGCATCGGCAGATATTCGGGCGTTTCGTTACAGGCGTAGCCGACCATAACGCCCTGATCGCCAGCACCGAGGGTGTCCTCGTCCTCTCCCTCAGCCAGTTCCGGCTCGACAGCGCCCGCAATGTCGGGGCTTTGGTCGTGGATGTAGCAGTCGATTTGGTAGTTCTTGGGGTCGTACCCCACATCGCGCAGGGTGTCGCGGACGATGTTGAACACGTCGGGTTTGGCCGAGGTCGTGATTTCTCCCGCCACAATGATGTGACCGTGGGTTGCCATGACCTCACAGGCCACGCGGCTGGCGGAGTCATGCTGCAGACAGGCGTCCAGTACGCTGTCGGCAATGAGGTCGCACAGCTTGTCGGGATGGCCGCGCATGACGGATTCTGCGGTGTAAAAACGGGGATGCTCGTTTTCCTGCATGGTTTCGATATTTTTGAAAATGTCGTTCATAGATTCTTCTCCTTGCTTGTTGGATGGTTTCGGACAAAGGAAAAAGCCCGCAGGCGGGCTGCGGGCATAGGTTGGGTTGGGCATATTCAGCGCTCTGGGGATTCTTTTGTTTTGGGCGGCGGGGTCATAACACGGGAGTATTCTTCCGGGGTGGTGTGTTCCACGCACAGGGTCTTGCCCAGCAGGAAAAACAGCTGCGGATCATGGTACAGTTCCTCATAGCGCTTCACCTGCTGCGAGGTAAGGTCGGTAAAGTCATCGCGGGTCAGACCGCAGACGAAAAACGTGCCGTGGATGATGTCATAGTCGCCCAGCATACGGTTCAGCGGCAGGTTTTCTGCAATGCCGTTGTCATTACAGACGTTATGTGGTGCACCACATAACGTCTGTAATGCGTAGTTATATGTTATGTGTAGCATAATTGACATCTCCTTTCGTACCTCCTGATTTCATTTGTATTTTAGCCGGTAGCTTTTTGTGATACTCTACATAATGTAGAGACACAATGCTCTGCAAATAACATCAGGAGGTTTTATAATGTCTGAAGCAACAATACCAATCAAGGAATTGATGGAAAAGACCGAGCAATGGCTACTCGGTCAGGGTTACAAGAAAAGTACTCTTGGGTTTTATAGAGCTACATGGAACAGATTTCTTTCGTATTCAGCCTCTCCCGCTTATAGCCGTGAAACTGCAGAGCAGTTTTTGCTTCAATACTTCGGAGTCGATGTCCACGCTATAGATCAGACTCTTGACGGTCGAATGCGCCATGCACGGCGTCACATGAATGCATTGGACGAGATTTTTCGCACGGGAACAGTGTGCCGCCGTAAAGTTTATGGCGTTGCTTCTATTGATGACGATTGTTTCGATAAGTTTTTTTCCGACTACTTGAGTTATTGCAAAATGCAGAATTTTTCGAGATCGTGGATGGACAACACAATAGCAGCATTGAGGCTTTTCTTGCTTGCTGTTCATTCATCAAACACACAGAACATCAAAAGCATAAATGCGGAGACTATCAACTGTTTTTCCACGGCTATGAGCAATGCTTCAGAAATATGCATGAATGTTCGTAGAGCAAGATGCCGACAAGTTGGTGCTTACCTGCACTGGCTTTATGACCACAAATATACGGATTTGGATTATTCCCTTCAACTCCCAAACTTCAAACGCACTGCACCCCAGATTCCACAGGTATGGAGTCCTGAAGAAATCGACAAGATTCTTGCAGTCATCGATACTGCCAATCCAGTTGGAAGGCGGAATTACGCGATTTTTCTGCTTCTTGCAAGAACAGGGTTAAGGATAAGCGACGTTTTGGGACTCAAATTTTCAAATATTAACTGGAAGGAAAACTGCATTTCACTTTCTCAGCAGAAGACAGGGAACGCCTTGAGTCTGCCACTCAGCAAAGAGCTAGGTATGGCGATTATTTCTTATTTGCAAGATGGCCGCCCACAGTCCTCCTCGGCTTTTATCTTTCTGAGCCATAACGCACCGTTTCAGCCATTGGGTGAGCATAACAATTTCAATCCGGAATTTCATAAGTATTTACGCAGAGCAGGGATTGCTATCCCAACAAAGAGGCACACAGGCGTACACACTATCCGCCATTCGTTTGCCACAAATATGCTGAGAAAAGGCACTCCGGTGCAGGATGTGTCCCAAATCCTCGGTCACAGTAACATCAGTGTAACAGAAACCTACTTGCGGGTCGATATTGAACATATGCGGTTATGTTCGCTGAGTTTGGAGGGATTACTATGAAACAATTTACTTTCACAAGCCAGCTTGCGCCAATAATATGGAAATATCTGGAATCTCGACAAAATGAGGGATATACCTCCGTGCATTGCGGCTATTATATGCAGGAACTGGACTGCCTTTCAAAGGAACTCTCGGATGCCCCCGTGGTGACAAAAGAGCTTATTGACGCATGGGATTTATTAAAGCCATATCTTTCAAACCGTTCGAAAATAGTCAGACATAATGCGATACGCGCTTTTGCAAAATTTGCATACACGCAGGACGGAATCTCCTATGTCCCGGATACCAGCAAACTAAAGAACAGTTCGACTTTTACCCCGCATATATTTACTGTTGAAGAAATACGGCGATTATTATATGCAGCAGATAATCTGCCGGTCAGGAATAATGCGCCAACAAGGCATCTGGTCATACCTGCTGTTATCCGGCTTTTATATTGCTGTGGTTTTCGTATAGGTGAGGTGCTCCGGCTAAGAGTGAAGGATGTCGATTTGGATACAGGCATTATTACTGTACACAACGGGAAAGGAGGTAAGGATAGACTTGTCCCTGTCCACAATAGCGTAATAGAGTATCTCCGAAGCTACTCTGCTCAGTTACCAGATGAAAGAGAATGGTTCTTTCCATCTGCTTGTGGCCATTATTCTATTAAAACAATCTATGATAATTTTCGCGAGCTGCTATTCGCATGCAATATTCCTCACACCGGCAATGGCCCTCGTGTGCATGATTTTCGGCATACATTCGCAGTTCATACACTGGAAAAACAACTTTCTGATGGGTATGATCCCATGGTAATCGTTCCTCGCCTTGCCGCGTATTTGGGACATAAGAGTTACCGTGAAACCTGTTGGTATATTCACCTGACGGTTGCTTCGTTCCCGGAACTTTCCCAAAAACTTGACAGAGCATTTGTCGGCATTATTCCGGTTGGAGGTGAGACGGATGAGGAAAACTGACTTTACCAAAGCACTGACCGAGTATTTCTCAATCTATCTGCCTACTACATGCGGGGTGAGTCCCAATACCACCAATTCATACAGAGATACTTTCAAGCAACTCCTTCTATTTTTTCAAGAAAAGAAAGGCATCTCCGCAAATTATATAGAATTGCGCTATCTGAATATGGAACTTGTTTCTGAATTTCTGGATTGGTTAGAAACATCCCGCCATATTGCGGTTACAACAAGAAACCAGCGACTTGCCGCCATAAAGGCCTTTGCTCATTTTGTACAGTACAAGTTTCCGGAAAACATAGAAAACTGCGTTGACATTATTAATCTGCGACCCAAAAAGTACGAAAAGGCATTGATACCGTTTTTGACGGAGGATGATCTGTCACTTCTTCTGTCCCAACCAGATGCATCTACCCGACAAGGGCTCCGAGATTTGACACTTCTTGCACTACTGTATGACTCTGGCGCACGGGTACAGGAATTGGTGGATCTTAGGCTGAAAGATGTCCGTCTAACACACCCCCCAATGGTTATTCTAACTGGAAAAGGACGAAAAGTTCGTCAGGTTCCCCTGATGAAGGATACCTGCAAACTGTTGGACAGATATATCCGCAGCTTTCATTCCGATTCTCAGTCTCAGATGATTCCGCTATTTTATAATGCAAAAAAGCAGGCTTTATCTCGCTATGGAGTCACCTATATTCTGAAGAAGTATGCGGCAAAGGCATCTCCGGTACTTGAACCACAGAATATATCTCCTCATGTATTACGCCACACCAAAGCCATGCACTTGCTGCGAGCTGGTGTTAACATGATATATATTCGAGATTTTCTTGGGCATGCAGACATCTCTACAACAGAGGTTTACGCTCGCATCGATGCAGAGATGAAGCGAAAAGTATTTGAGGAGAAAGTGCCGAATTACACACCCAATACCACAATGCCTTGGGAGGAGGATGAAGATTTATTGCAATGGTTAACACAATTTGGAAAGAAAACTTTCTGATTATGTGTAGTAAATTATGCTTAAACGCCCGGGATTCTGGGCATTTTGCTCAATTACTACTCATTTGTAGGAACTACTCATTACAGACGATGCAGGCGCTATCCCGCCAAGGGTACACGGCCTCGATGGTACCGCCGACAACTGCCTGTTCGGCTTCAAGGGTGTGCTCAATGTCGGCTTCGCGGGGGTACTTTCCGGGTTCAACGATCAGAACTTTCATCGGTATCCTCCTTATCGGAAGTTTCTTTCAGTGCATTTTTCTGCTTGACGGTCAGCAACACGATACCTGTCGCGGACACAAGAGACACGACCACAACAGCCAGCAGCGGGAAACCATCTCCCGTCTGCGGGAGGGTCTGCACCTTATGCGGCGTAGGTGCAGGTGTAAGCGCCGGGGTTGCAGCGGGCGTCGGCTGCGGTGTGGGGGCCGGAGTCGGTGTGGGCGTGTCCTCACGGGGTGTAGCTTCGTCAATCATCTGAATCAGGCGTTTGTCGGCGCGCACCCATTCGGCATCGGCATTTTTGCGGACGAACAGACAAACACTTTCGTCTGCCTTCTGTACTTTGAACTGTACTGATTCGGCAATTTCAAAGCCAGCCGGGGCGGCATCTTCAGTCAGGGTGTAGATGTACTCCTTGGTTTCGCCTGACAGTTTGATAAATTCATCCGAGATGGGAACACGATGCGTTTTGTAATCCGTCACCCAAGTGTCAATAGCTTCACCATCTGCATCACGGATCGTCAGCGTAGCGCCCGGCAGCAGATTGCCTGCAATGTCCGTTTTGTCAACATCCAACACAGGCGCATCCTGCAAGATGACGGTGGCCTCATCCAGTTTTGTCCAATCATCGTTGGATTTTACATAGACCTTATTGACCTGCTCTGTACCTTCCTGCACCAGCTTGAACACGATGCTTTCGGCTTCAGCGTAGCCGTCCGGGGCGCGTTTCTCCGTCAGGGTATACTCCTTTTCCAGTTCCAGACCTCGCACAGTGTGCGGCGTTTTGCCGGAGGTCCAGCCCTCTACCAGATTGCCGTCTGCATCGCGGATTTCCAACTTTGCGCCGGGCAGTTCCTTGCCGTTGGTGATGTCCTGCTTGGAGATATTCACGGTGGTGCGCAGGTTAGTGTTCGTAGCGTCCACGACCTGCCACGCGATTTGCTGACCTTCATAGGTGAAGGTGACTTCTATAGGGGTGCTGTCCAGCAGGTAACCCGCAGGGGCCTTGACCTCGACAATTCGGTATCTGCCGCTGTTCTCGCGGTTGGTACTTCGCGGACCTGCCGGGTCAATGTAATATTCGCCGCGAATCGGCACGTCCACGTCAAACCAAGTAAAACCGCTGGCGTTGGTGGCGCTGCCGGTGGCCAGCTTTGTACCGGCATCCAGCAGCTTCGTGCCATCTGCGGAGAAAATATCGTCCACTGTGTAGAGTTCATACACCGCACCGGGCAGATAGGTCCGCGCCTCGCGATCCTGCTTGTAAATGCCCACACCGATTTTGCTGACCTTATCAATGGGCTTTTCAGGAACCGGCAGCACCCGCGCATTTTCAAACACAAGTGTCTGCCCATTCTTGTGGGCATCCGAGGCGTCCTTTACATTCACAATGCTATACGAACATTCCTTGTCGCCGCCCTGCTCGTGGCTGACGATGGTTTTTGCCAGCACAATGTCATTTTTCTGGTTGTCCCAGCTGAATTCCACAGTGTAGCTCTGCTGGGTCAGCACAAAACCATACGGTGCTTGAACCTCGGTAATGGTGTACTTGCCCAGCGGCAGGGTCACGGTAACTTCGCCTTTGGTGCCGTCATGGGAGATGGTGAGGAAATCATAGGTAGCCTGTGTGCGGGTGGGGCTGAATTTTACTTCGTCCACCTGACCCTCCGCGCCAGTAGTAACGGTGGCAACGAGGTCACCGTCTTTGTACCAGTAGGTGCCTTGGCGGTCTGGTGTGGCAATGTCGGCTGCAGCGTGGATTTCGTACACCGCGCCCGTGAGGTTATCCTGCGTGTAGATGAACTGTCCATCTTGGTAATCGGTCAAGACATTACCCTGTTTTCGGATGGTAAGCTGACCGAGCGTTTCGTGGTTGCAGTATTTCTCCGTGACGATGTACTCATCCATGTCGTTGGTAGCATTTCCCACGACCTGCCAGACGCGGTCGGATTTGATTTCAAACTTCACCGAGTAGGCAGGATCGTTATAGTATCCTTCCGGACCTTGCAGTTCCTCAATGAGATAGCGCCCCAGCGGCAGCTTTTCGGGTGTTTTCATAAGACCGTCTGCATCGGTGTAGAACACATCCGTTTTCTTGGTGGCGCTGCCGCTGGCGGGGTCGATCATGGAAATGCGGGTCTTATTACCCTTGTCATCTAATTTGTACAAGGCAAAAGAGGTGTTGGCGATTTTGACCGCTTTGCCGGTTTCTGTATCGGTCTTGATGAGTTGCAAGTAACCCTCTAATTCTTCGTCCAGAATGTTGTAGGTCATGTAGTCGTTGCTGGCGGTGGTGACGCTGCCCGCAGGAATCGTGAATCGGCTCTGCGGGCTGTTGGCGTCCACTGTCACGATGAACGGATCACACTGGAACACATCCTTGGGGATGGTGGTTTCTACTACCAGATATTGCCCATAGGGCAAGCCTTCCACGCGGAAAATGCCCTCATCGTTCGTGAACATTTCTGCCAGTCTATACTCAGCGGGCTGATCCGTGGGCATCCAGCCGTTGCCCTTGCCGTTGGCGTAGTCGCCGTCTGCGGTCAAGGTCGCGTTATAGGCGTTGACCGTATCGGTGCTGCTCTCGAACATATTGGCAATGGCCTGCCCCTCGGCGCTGAAATCGTATTTTAGTGTTGCGTTATCGTAATTGTCCTTGCGGTAGGCAGATAAGACGCTGGCGGCATCGTAGCAGCCATCCGGGTTCTGCTTGAACTGCGCGGCCTTGCTCAGTTTAGAGATGCGGTAAACGGTGAAGCCCGCACCTTCCAACTTCAGCGCCGGGGAGGGCTGACCGGTGGTCGAAACCAACTTTTGCAAACTAAAGCCGGATTTGAGGACTTCGTCTTGGCTTTCCTGCTCGGCGTGGATGTAGTAGGTGGATTCATCCGCATAGGACAGGGCTTTGTAATGATTGACCTCATCGCAGAGATACCCTTTGGCGTAGGAAAGATAATAGCCATCCCACGCTTTGCTGCCGTTCAGCTTGCGGCTTTCGGAAACAGCGGAATACTGGTTTTTGTAGATGTAATCAGTATACTCGCCGCCCTTGGTGGCAAGGCTGCTGTATTTTCCGGTGCGTTCCAGCTTCTTGTTCAGCTGCGGATACTTCCCGGTAACATACAGCTTACCGTTTCCGTCAATGGACAATACCAGCCCGGTGGCGCGTTCCACAAGGTAATATCTTCCCATGTACAGGTTGGCAAACGCCAGCTTGCCGTCTGTGATTTTTGCAGAGGCTACCAATCGGTCTTTCTGCAGAATGGGCAGGTAATCGGTATCCCAGCC
>ENA-OPCP01001883-OPCP01001883.1-human-gut-metagenome-genome-assembly--contig:-NODE-1883-length-11984-cov-4.860257_pt1 | contig 11984 bp, 7 predicted proteins | sample MGYA00241563_ERZ501477 | MGnify/ENA primary metagenome ERZ501477 (study PRJEB25962, sample SAMEA2042572) | human gut metagenome | biome: human gut; feature: human-associated habitat; material: faeces... | reverse complement strand
TGTCTTCCAGCTACTCACCGCGAGGGGGGGGGGATTTCCAACGGTCGATCAACTTACTGACCAACCAATAAATAATCAACGCCGGAACCGCAATAATCGCGGCATAAACAACCAGCCAAATAAAGAGTTCCATGCCGAAATATAGCAACTATTTAACTGTACTCCAAATTTCCTCAAGATATTTCGACAGAACAGCGGTACGATAATCTTCCAAATCTTGATTGCCTCGCTTCTCAGAAAGCCAACGCGAAATTTTCGATGCCCATTCACCAACTGACCGCGAATCGTCTTGATTCAGGAAACGCAAGAAATCTTCATACTTCTCTCGCGTAAGTTTCTGGTCATTGAGGCCAACAACAGAAAGAATCTGTTTCGCCTGAGCATCCGTGACCTGTTTACGACCTTCACGAAGTTCGTCCTCCGTCCTGGTCTGAGCAGACTTGAGACCAGCCGAAGCACCGAGGTCCTCACGCTTCGCACCTTCGGTCTTAGCCTGCTCGCCTTTGAGAGCGACATCGGCATCGTAAACCTTACCGAGCTTATCGCTGAGGACCTTGTTAATCTCCCGATCGGCATCGGTCTTGGCAGCTTCAGCCAACTGCTTCGTATAACGAGACCGAAGCTCTTCGATAGCGGCCTGCTTCTCGGCGGCATCCTGCATTTTCTCGATAGGAGCCCACTCGGCATTAAGCTTATCGACTGCTGTCTTATACTTCTTACTCAGGAAATCGAACTCCGTAATAGCCTTCGTCAGATCGAAGATACTATTGACATTGTTCTGCGCAATCGTCTCGGATTGAACCTTCGCTGCCTGGGCATTCTTGAGATCGGTATCTGCCTTGATCGAATCAAGGCGGGCGCCGAGCGTTGAAAGCGAGCTTCCAAAATCCTGAATAGCACCCAATCCCGGAGTAACGTAATCGGGAGGGGTAGGATAACCGGGTGAACCGCCTCCGGAGACTGAAGAATCTGCCTGCATTGGTTGCATAACTGATCCTTCGACAAAAGGATTAATCCCGGCAGCTTCCATAGCGGAACGCTGCGCAGCAGGAGAATTATATCTCTGCCAGTATAATTCCTGGTTCTCACGTTCAAGGTCATTCTGATACTTTGTGTAATCTTTCTGAAACTGTTGATTCTGTTTATTCATCTTCTCCATCCATCTCTGAGCTCTGCGCTGGCGACGACCAGCACCGATACCGGAGAAGAGAGAGGAAGCACCGGAAAGGATAGTACCTGCACCGGCTGCAATATCACCGAAACTCGCCATAACTCATTGATTTTTTTACATTGCAAAAACCGATATGGAGCCTCGGCTATGAAGCCGTTTCCACATCTGGCATATATTGGCAAGGGAAATAGCCTTTTTGCCAACAGAGAGAGTATTAACGCAGCGTGATTTGGCCAAGGCCAACTCCACGCAGACGGTAGAAAGTCCGAGAACTAAATACGCTAAAGCGCTCCGAAAACAATAAAGCAATCGGAACGCAATACATAGCCGACTATGCGAACTTTCGGAATTTATAACGACGGAGCACCCGTGCAGGGCACTCCGTCACGAAGCTATCCGAAAGGTCGTCAAACTTCTGCATGTTCAAGTTTCTCCTTCTTCTTCTTGGCCATACGATCGGAAACAACCGAAAGGACAGCCTCACTGCGCTCGAAACGATCGAGACCGTACTCCGAGGACGGATCGACATCGGTCGAGTCGTCCTCATCATACAACGAGTCCTTCAACTCACGAGTACCGGACGAAAGACCGCCGGCACGAAAGCTACGAATCTGATCCGAAAGAGACTTGACACCGCAAACCAACTCGTCAAGAGTTGTACCGGCCGGAGCCATCGGATCGGGCGCACACGACATCCGGGACGAAAGATTTTCATAAGTAAACATAGCAAATTGTTCTAAAGGTTCAAAAAAACGACAAAATTTCAGAAATCTTAAAAATCGATTTTCACCTACTGTTCGAAAAGTCGATTAAAGAGTAGTAGCAACATTAACTTTGCCCTTCTCACGGTTCGCACGCATCGAACACGAGAAAGTCAGAACGAAATTCTGCGCAGTATTCGAAATATCCGCGAAAACGCCGTTATACTGGTTCGACTGGATATACGGACTGTATAACGCGGTACCCGACTGCAAAGACCGATCGAGGAACGCAAAAAACGCCTCCTTCAAATCTTTGCTCATACCAGAGTCACCAGAAGGAGGCAGCTTATCGATATAATCCCTCAAAGCATAATATTCGTCCTGCTCAGAGGTATTCAAACTAAACCGATAACCGTAATCACGGTTAAGAAGCCAATACGAAAGCGTAGTAGTCAAGCGACCATGCGAACGGCTGACATTCTGCATCAGACGAGACCACGCAGGAACATAACCGACAGCGACATTTTCAATATCACCCAACACATGAGACAAATTGAACGTCGCATTATTTAAGTCACTATCGAAAGTCATCGAAGTAACAGAAGGCGCAGCATCAAGTTCGTCAACCATCAACGGCTCCATGGCGAGGTTGTCAAGAGCCGGGGTATAAACATCGCCCAGCGAAAGCTCCTTAAGGAACGGGTCAAGACCGCGGGAATAGACCACATCCGGAACAAGAGACGCAATAACCATAAAGAAGCCGTTCTCACCGAACTTATACGAACGGTGACGAAACTTATCACCGCCGGAAGCCTGACCGGCAAAAGCACCGAGCGGGCTATCCACATCTCCAGCGCCCGTAGTCTGATAGACGACCCTCGAACCGAGAAACTGACGGTCAGAACCGAGAAACAACGGCACATGACAGTTCTTGATACGCGAAACGTCGAACTGACCTTCGAGATAATCCGAATAACGACCCGAACCGGCTCCGGCAAGATCCATCCAACGTTGAATATGACTTGCAGCCGAAATATTACGGAAAGAAACGGAATTACCGCCCGATTCAAGATCGACGGTAATTTCCGAATCGCTATAGTTACTCGTGCTCATCCACGATTCAAGATAGTACGGAGGAAGACAACGCTGGAAAATAGAAGCGCGCGAAACATACCACTGCCAAGAACCGAACCTCGGAACACCAGAATAAAGCGTCTGAGCATTAACGGCATCAACCCAGGTATTGCCATCGACAGGAGAAGTCGTCTTGATCATCCGAATAAACTTACGAAACTGATCAAGAGGATACGAAGCGTTATAATCGCCGACAGAATTAGAAGCCTGCACAAACAACGCAGTAGCAACGCGATCGATCTGAGGCGCTACGTAATACTCCAAAACGGTATCAATATAACCCGCAGCCTTCAGCATGGAGAAAGAAGCCTCCGACGAATCTCCAAATTTCGCAGTGGAAAACCAACCGACAGGAAAACCGCAATAGTCGGCCAGAGAACCGGGGGAAACGACTTCCTTCGCAAAAGAAGAATAAGAGTTATCCGAAGCAGTAAGTGTCAAAACCTTACAGTCGGAGCCCAACTTCGTTGTACGCCCAGCCGACATAATCGGAAACTTCACATCGTCCGGATTATTGGCGACACCCGAAAAATCCATATTCGCGTCGACATTATAGATACGATCCGGAATAAAGAAATATTCCAGACACAGCTTGAAGCCGTTAACCAACGGCGCTTTCATCGGAAACGCCTGAACGAACGACGAGGGGTCGAACGAAAGATAGTCACCCGTCAGAATACGGGTGAAACTGATCGGAACAAGATTACCCGGGGCGAGGGTAGTCGCCTTGACATGCGAAAGATTTACATTCGAACGCCTATTCCGCTTCCGAGTTAAAAACATTAAGGCCATAACAAATAATTAAAAAGAGCTTTTTTAAACCACATAGGACGACAAGGATACTTCCTATCTATCATCCGCCATATCAAAGGAGGGATCAAGCTATCATTACGACACTTGATCTCCGCCTTTGTAAAACAAGCCGTTTTCCAGTAGCGAGGAATCGAATAGGGGAAATTACCGACCATGCAAGAAAACCAGGAACGACCGTTTTTCAGCATGTTCTCGCGCATGATCTTTATATCCTCTTTCGACAAACGGCCAAACCCATGTGAAACGATGAACTTACCATTTTTTCGCGCATCGATATCGGAAATATACTGATTCGACGGATTATCCTTCGTCATATACTTCATGCAATACCGAACGCCTGCCATAGACCTAAGAGGCTCGACCCAGGCGATACCGTTTTGTTCCCAAAGATCACGAACCTGCCACCAATACAATGGACAATTGAACAAAATAGCATGATAGTGCATACGATGTGTAGAAGGAAGACCACGCTCCCGGGAACGCTTACCATCGGAAAACTCCACAACGAAGAAATACGGGAACCGAACCTTACGGTAACGGTAACGACCCGTTTCGGGATTCTTTTCACGGAAGCGAGGATGTTTACGCAAACGATCTATAAACTTCCGGACAACCTTATAGGGTGCTGCCTTAGCTTCCTCGTAAACCTCGGGTTTCAAAGAGAAGGTACAGAACAAACACTTTTCAGGCTGAAGGCGCATACGTTGCATAATATGATTAGCACGAAGGAACCAATTCTGTTGCCTTTTTCGAAGACACTCGTCGCAATGACCGCAAGGAACATGCAGACGGTAATCTTCCTCTTGATCAAAAACACGAATATTGACTTGATTCTCTTTTGCTAACTTCACATAATGCGGATTGATAATAGTAAGTTGTTTCACACACATAAACTACAAATGAGACCCACCAAGGGGAACAGATTTAGTACCTTTTGGACGTCCTTTGCCGCCGCGACCGCGACGTCCGCAACTTCGGGGTAGCAACAAACCCGAGAATAACAGACTTGCGCTCATCGAAACGACCGAACAGGAATCGCCAAACGGTCTCGCGGGTGAGTTCAAGAAAAATATAGTTCTCGCATTCTCCGAAAAGCAATTCCCGATGATAGTAGAAAGGGACTTCGAAGTAAGACAAGGCATCGACGATTTCATGGAACCGAGGACAAACGGGGTACTGAAAATGGAACTGCAAAACGCCTCTGACTTCGGCCCAACCATCGCAAGACTTGAACAGATCGCAAATGACCTCATAAGAACTGATGTAACCGAGGTCACATTCAACACGCGGTTCTGATTTTCCGGACACAACGACAAAGTTTGAATGTTACGTGACTTGATGATGTAATCGACACGAACGGTATCAATATGGACACCTTCGCGCTGAACCCGAGCCTGGGCAGCGCACGACACCGTGAAGTATGCCGCAAGAGCCGCTACAATAGCGGTGACCAAAGTCCAAAACTTTTTAGACTTCAGTACAGACATGATTTTTTCCCACATAAGACGTGATTTGTTTGTTAGAAAATAATTGATTAGAGAGGCTCAAAGACGTCAAAGAACGTATGTAACGCAAAGGTAAATGAATTAATATTTATATTATTCTTAAATTGAACACATTTGTACCGATATTTACTATAAATAAAGGTTAAATGTTACAAACGGCAAGCGCCTCGCGCAGACATTACCGCGCACACACGCGAAAAACGCGCGCGTGCGCGACAGACCTGCGCGAGAGAGAGGTGCGAATTTCATTCGCAGATATATAAAAAGCCAGGCTATTTGCCTGGCTTCCAACTACTCACCGCGTGGGGGGGGGTATTCGAACGATCGGCCAAACGGTTAAGAAACCGACCGACCCAACGAAGTATAAACGCAATCCAAAGCGCACATACAACGATGACCAAGAAATAAACAAGATCGTCCATGCATAATATACGCATCAATTACCGAAAAGTTTCGGAACAATAAGAGACCAGAGCGATTCACCAGTCGTTTCAATCTTACGAAGAATTTCACGCATCTCTCCTTCTTCATGACGAGCGAGCGCCCGTTTAATATCCGCCTCATATTGCGTAAGGAGAGCACGCTGCGATTCCGTAAGACGTTCAGCATTAATTTTACTAATGCGGGCCTTAACCTCGTCAAGGAAAGCAGGCAATTTCGCAGTCTCAACACTTGAAAGGACACGCCTATAATCAGCCGAAGCACCGAGATCCTCACGCTTCGCACCTTCGGTCTTAGCCTGCTCGCCTTTGAGAGCGACATCGGCATCGTAAACCTTACCGAGCTTATCGCTGAGGACCTTGTTAATCTCCCGATCGGCATCGGTCTTGGCAGCTTCAGCCAACTGCTTCGTATAACGAGACCGAAGCTCTTCGATAGCGGCCTGCTTCTCGGCGGCATCCTGCATTTTCTCGATAGGAGCCCACTCGGCATTAAGCTTATCGACTGCTGTCTTATACTTCTTACTCAGGAAATCGAACTCCGTAATAGCCTTCGTCAGATCGAAGATACTATTGACATTGTTCTGCGCAATCGTCTCGGATTGAACCTTCGCTGCCTGGGCATTCTTGAGATCGGTATCTGCCTTGATCGAATCAAGGCGGGCGCCGAGCGTTGAAAGCGAGCTTCCAAAATCCTGAATAGCACCCAATCCCGGAGTAACGTAATCGGGAGGGGTAGGATAACCGGGTGAACCGCCTCCGGAGACTGAAGAATCTGCCTGCATTGGTTGCATAACTGATCCTTCGACAAAAGGATTAATCCCGGCAGCTTCCATAGCGGAACGCTGCGCAGCAGGAGAATTATATCTCTGCCAGTATAATTCCTGGTTCTCACGTTCAAGGTCATTCTGATACTTTGTGTAATCTTTCTGAAACTGTTGATTCTGTTTATTCATCTTCTCCATCCATCTCTGAGCTCTGCGCTGGCGACGACCAGCACCGATACCGGAGAAGAGAGAGGAAGCACCGGAAAGGATAGTACCTGCACCGGCTGCAATATCACCGAAACTCGCCATAACTCATTGATTTTTTTACATTGCAAAAACCGATATGGAGCCTCGGCTATGAAGCCGTTTCCACATCTGGCATATATTGGCAAGGGAAATAGCCTTTTTGCCAACAGAGAGAGTATTAACGCAGCGTGATTTGGCCAAGGCCAACTCCACGCAGACGGTAGAAAGTCCGAGAACTAAATACGCTAAAGCGCTCCGAAAACAATAAAGCAATCGGAACGCAATACATAGCCGACTATGCGAACTTTCGGAATTTATAACGACGGAGCACCCGTGCAGGGCACTCCGTCACGAAGCTATCCGAAAGGTCGTCAAACTTCTGCATGTTCAAGTTTCTCCTTCTTCTTCTTGGCCATACGATCGGAAACAACCGAAAGGACAGCCTCACTGCGCTCGAAACGATCGAGACCGTACTCCGAGGACGGATCGACATCGGTCGAGTCGTCCTCATCATACAACGAGTCCTTCAACTCACGAGTACCGGACGAAAGACCGCCGGCACGAAAGCTACGAATCTGATCCGAAAGAGACTTGACACCGCAAACCAACTCGTCAAGAGTTGTACCGGCCGGAGCCATCGGATCGGGCGCACACGACATCCGGGACGAAAGATTTTCATAAGTAAACATAGCAAATTGTTCTAAAGGTTCAAAAAAACGACAAAATTTCAGAAATCTTAAAAATCGATTTTCACCTACTGTTCGAAAAGTCGATTAAAGAGTAGTAGCAACATTAACTTTGCCCTTCTCACGGTTCGCACGCATCGAACACGAGAAAGTCAGAACGAAATTCTGCGCAGTATTCGAAATATCCGCGAAAACGCCGTTATACTGGTTCGACTGGATATACGGACTGTATAACGCGGTACCCGACTGCAAAGACCGATCGAGGAACGCAAAAAACGCCTCCTTCAAATCTTTGCTCATACCAGAGTCACCAGAAGGAGGCAGCTTATCGATATAATCCCTCAAAGCATAATATTCGTCCTGCTCAGAGGTATTCAAACTAAACCGATAACCGTAATCACGGTTAAGAAGCCAATACGAAAGCGTAGTAGTCAAGCGACCATGCGAACGGCTGACATTCTGCATCAGACGAGACCACGCAGGAACATAACCGACAGCGACATTTTCAATATCACCCAACACATGAGACAAATTGAACGTCGCATTATTTAAGTCACTATCGAAAGTCATCGAAGTAACAGAAGGCGCAGCATCAAGTTCGTCAACCATCAACGGCTCCATGGCGAGGTTGTCAAGAGCCGGGGTATAAACATCGCCCAGCGAAAGCTCCTTAAGGAACGGGTCAAGACCGCGGGAATAGACCACATCCGGAACAAGAGACGCAATAACCATAAAGAAGCCGTTCTCACCGAACTTATACGAACGGTGACGAAACTTATCACCGCCGGAAGCCTGACCGGCAAAAGCACCGAGCGGGCTATCCACATCTCCAGCGCCCGTAGTCTGATAGACGACCCTCGAACCGAGAAACTGACGGTCAGAACCGAGAAACAACGGCACATGACAGTTCTTGATACGCGAAACGTCGAACTGACCTTCGAGATAATCCGAATAACGACCCGAACCGGCTCCGGCAAGATCCATCCAACGTTGAATATGACTTGCAGCCGAAATATTACGGAAAGAAACGGAATTACCGCCCGATTCAAGATCGACGGTAATTTCCGAATCGCTATAGTTACTCGTGCTCATCCACGATTCAAGATAGTACGGAGGAAGACAACGCTGGAAAATAGAAGCGCGCGAAACATACCACTGCCAAGAACCGAACCTCGGAACACCAGAATAAAGCGTCTGAGCATTAACGGCATCAACCCAGGTATTGCCATCGACAGGAGAAGTCGTCTTGATCATCCGAATAAACTTACGAAACTGATCAAGAGGATACGAAGCGTTATAATCGCCGACAGAATTAGAAGCCTGCACAAACAACGCAGTAGCAACGCGATCGATCTGAGGCGCTACGTAATACTCCAAAACGGTATCAATATAACCCGCAGCCTTCAGCATGGAGAAAGAAGCCTCCGACGAATCTCCAAATTTCGCAGTGGAAAACCAACCGACAGGAAAACCGCAATAGTCGGCCAGAGAACCGGGGGAAACGACTTCCTTCGCAAAAGAAGAATAAGAGTTATCCGAAGCAGTAAGTGTCAAAACCTTACAGTCGGAGCCCAACTTCGTTGTACGCCCAGCCGACATAATCGGAAACTTCACATCGTCCGGATTATTGGCGACACCCGAAAAATCCATATTCGCGTCGACATTATAGATACGATCCGGAATAAAGAAATATTCCAGACACAGCTTGAAGCCGTTAACCAACGGCGCTTTCATCGGAAACGCCTGAACGAACGACGAGGGGTCGAACGAAAGATAGTCACCCGTCAGAATACGGGTGAAACTGATCGGAACAAGATTACCCGGGGCGAGGGTAGTCGCCTTGACATGCGAAAGATTTACATTCGAACGCCTATTCCGCTTCCGAGTTAAAAACATTAAGGCCATAACAAATAATTAAAAAGAGCTTTTTTAAACCACATAGGACGACAAGGATACTTCCTATCTATCATCCGCCATATCAAAGGAGGGATCAAGCTATCATTACGACACTTGATCTCCGCCTTTGTAAAACAAGCCGTTTTCCAGTAGCGAGGAATCGAATAGGGGAAATTACCGACCATGCAAGAAAACCAGGAACGACCGTTTTTCAGCATGTTCTCGCGCATGATCTTTATATCCTCTTTCGACAAACGGCCAAACCCATGTGAAACGATGAACTTACCATTTTTTCGCGCATCGATATCGGAAATATACTGATTCGACGGATTATCCTTCGTCATATACTTCATGCAATACCGAACGCCTGCCATAGACCTAAGAGGCTCGACCCAGGCGATACCGTTTTGTTCCCAAAGATCACGAACCTGCCACCAATACAATGGACAATTGAACAAAATAGCATGATAGTGCATACGATGTGTAGAAGGAAGACCACGCTCCCGGGAACGCTTACCATCGGAAAACTCCACAACGAAGAAATACGGGAACCGAACCTTACGGTAACGGTAACGACCCGTTTCGGGATTCTTTTCACGGAAGCGAGGATGTTTACGCAAACGATCTATAAACTTCCGGACAACCTTATAGGGTGCTGCCTTAGCTTCCTCGTAAACCTCGGGTTTCAAAGAGAAGGTACAGAACAAACACTTTTCAGGCTGAAGGCGCATACGTTGCATAATATGATTAGCACGAAGGAACCAATTCTGTTGCCTTTTTCGAAGACACTCGTCGCAATGACCGCAAGGAACATGCAGACGGTAATCTTCCTCTTGATCAAAAACACGAATATTGACTTGATTCTCTTTTGCTAACTTCACATAATGCGGATTGATAATAGTAAGTTGTTTCACACACATAAACTACAAATGAGACCCACCAAGGGGAACAGATTTAGTACCTTTTGGACGTCCTTTGCCGCCGCGACCGCGACGTCCGCAACTTCGGGGTAGCAACAAACCCGAGAATAACAGACTTGCGCTCATCGAAACGACCGAACAGGAATCGCCAAACGGTCTCGCGGGTGAGTTCAAGAAAAATATAGTTCTCGCATTCTCCGAAAAGCAATTCCCGATGATAGTAGAAAGGGACTTCGAAGTAAGACAAGGCATCGACGATTTCATGGAACCGAGGACAAACGGGGTACTGAAAATGGAACTGCAAAACGCCTCTGACTTCGGCCCAACCATCGCAAGACTTGAACAGATCGCAAATGACCTCATAAGAACTGATGTAACCGAGGTCACATTCAACACGCGGTTCTGATTTTCCGGACACAACGACAAAGTTTGAATGTTACGTGACTTGATGATGTAATCGACACGAACGGTATCAATATGGACACCTTCGCGCTGAACCCGAGCCTGGGCAGCGCACGACACCGTGAAGTATGCCGCAAGAGCCGCTACAATAGCGGTGACCAAAGTCCAAAACTTTTTAGACTTCAGTACAGACATGATTTTTTCCCACATAAGACGTGATTTGTTTGTTAGAAAATAATTGATTAGAGAGGCTCAAAGACGTCAAAGAACGTACATTTTGCAGCGCTGCAAAAGCGGTCCATTACATTTGTCAAAAGCAAATGTATGCATAAAAATGAAATAATATTTATATTATGTTAAATAATAAGACGTATCATCCGAATCTTCCAAATATCTATGCAAATTATTACTTTTGTATATTTATATGAGCGTTCGACCGACATCTCGACAGTATTTGCGTTGCATTCCGCCGCATGGCATTTCGCCTCACGGCCGTTTGAATGCCGACCGGAAATCCGCAAACCGCACGCGGTGCGTACGACGACCTGCCGGTCGGCACAATTTCGGCCGGAAGACGGAAGACGCCATACAAGCGGATTCGTATCGCCGAAAATTACAGTCACCGTATGGATTCACTCCGGGGATATCATCCGGAATCACCGCAGTGCGGACAACGGGTTTCGGGACCTCTGCACCGGAACTCCGAATCCGAAGACTCCGGCCAATCCGCAGCAAGTCGCATTCCGGCGCTTGTGCTTCCGTTCATTCGCGGCCGGCATCGGAAGAAGCGTACGGACGAAGACCGTTCAGAATCGGGACGATGGCAACCGCCGATCGGAAAATCCAAACCGGGCTTCGGGATAACCGCCCTTCGGTCCGCAAGCGGAAAGACAGGGAGCACCACCCTGCCGCACAAATAAATAAATTATTGATTAACAATGAATAAGGCTATTTTCAGCTTACTTATCGCAGGATTCCTGAGCGCCTGTTCGCCGCAACCGGCATCGCAGGAAAAGACGCTGTACGTGTCGATTCTGCCGATACGCAGTCTCGTCAAGGAGATCGTGGGCGAAGATTTCCGGATCGAAGTGCTCGTCCCGCCCGGAGCGAGCCCCGAAACGTTCGAACCGACACCCAGACAATTCATCGGACTGAACGAGGCCCAGCTCGTTTTCAACGTGGGTCTTCTCGAGTTCGAGACGGCTCTGCTGGACAAAATCGAAGACCGCACGAAGATCGTGGACCTGAGCCGCGGCATCGTACGGATCGAGGGCTCGTGTGCGCATGCCGGCAGGAACGGCAG
>ENA-OPCP01001875-OPCP01001875.1-human-gut-metagenome-genome-assembly--contig:-NODE-1875-length-12048-cov-2.805136_pt1 | contig 12048 bp, 9 predicted proteins | sample MGYA00241563_ERZ501477 | MGnify/ENA primary metagenome ERZ501477 (study PRJEB25962, sample SAMEA2042572) | human gut metagenome | biome: human gut; feature: human-associated habitat; material: faeces... | reverse complement strand
CCGCTCAACGGTCACCTGAGGCAGCTCCCCCACCCGGATGCCCGCCAGGGCGAATATTTTCACCAGCAGGTAAGTCCGCTCCTTTTCCAGTATCCTGGCAGCCTGCAGCAGCCGCAGATACTCCACCCGGCTCAGTTCCGGCTGGAGGCCCTTGTCCGCCTCCAGCTGCCCCACCAACTGCAGGTCCCGCCGCCCCATGTACTCCATCAGCCCGTTGGCGGCAGACAGGTGGGTATTCACGGTGCTGGGGGAATACCCTGCCTCCAGCAGGAATGCTCGCCAAGCAGCCAGCGTTCCCCGGGAGATCTGCTTGTCCGGGGGCAGGTAGTCATAGAGGGCCCGCAGCTTGGCACTGTACATCTGCACCGTGCCCTTGCGGCGTCCCCTGCCGGACAGGTCCGCCAGATAAGCCCGGATGGTCTCCATGCTGAGCTCGGCGCCGGGCCAGTTCGGTGTGCGGTGTGTCTCCCGCGGCTTCAGAGCCTCTGGACTCCTCATCTCCCCGCCTCCTGTCAACAGAATCGCCATTTCCTCCTGTAAGGGACCGAAACAGGGCCTGCAGACCAGGGGCAAATGTGCGCAAAAAAGCCCGCGCAGCCTGCGCGGGCTCAAAAATGGCGCAAAGACAGCAGCCGGACAAAATTCGACGCTTTTCCGGCCATTTTATGCTGCCCAAATCGGTAAAAGCTCTTGCGGCTGGCGGTGCTTTGTGCTAGAATTTGGTTACTGTTAAAATCAATTATGTATGTCTGGTTATTTTTTTGCAGCCATCCGCATCGGAATGGCGATTCTGTCCTATTTCTAACAGACCAGCCCCAGCCGTGCCAGAGTCCCGGCGTGCTCGGTGCCCGTGGAGATCAGGTAAATCCGGGTCGTCTCAATACTGGAGTGGCCCAGGACGTCCGCCAGCCTGGCCACGTCCCGGCAGACACGGTAGAACGTCCTGGCGAACAGGTGCCGCAGATTGTGGGGAAACACCTTGCTGGGTGCCACGCCCGCCTTGTCGCACAGCGCTTTCATCTCCGCCCAGATCTGCCGGCGGGAGATGCCTTTTTCGTTTCTGGTGAGAAAAATCTCGCCGGAAGCGATTTTTTGTTTCCTGGCGTATTTGAGGAGCTTGCGGCAGAGCTTGCCCGGCAGCAGGATGGTCCGGATCTTGCCCTTCAAGGAGATTTCGGCCCTTCCCCGGTACACGGCCTCCACGGTGACATAGCGCACCTCGGACACCCGGATTCCGGTGCCGCAAATGGTTTCCAGCAGCAGCGCCAGCCGTTCCCGGCCCTGGGTGCGGGCGGTCTCCAGCAGGCGGAGGTACTCCGGCCTTGTCAGCTCCCGGCTGTCGTCCCGGAACAGCCGCCGCTGGATTTTCAGGAATTTCACCCGGCAGTCGTTTAGATCAAGGTACGCCAACAGGCTGTTTAAGGCAGAGAGCATGGCATTGATACTGGCGGGGGCGTAGCCCTGCTCCGCCAGATAGGCTTTCCACTCTGCGGTCAGCTCCTTGCAGATTTCGCGATCACCCAGCCAGCAGGCGAATGCCCGGATATCCCGAAGATACTTTTCCATGGTGGCTGCGCTCTTCTCCTCCAGCAGAAGGTGACGGGCAAACGCCTGTATTTGCAGGGGTGTCAGTTTGTGTTCGGACATAGGGGGGCCTCCTTGCATGATTTCATGCCAACATTGTACAGGAACGGCAGAGACAGCAAAGCCCACAGCGGTAACTGCCGCTGTGGGCTTGTGAATCCTGGTCCCGCAATGGTAGGATTGCCACCGGTTTCCAGAAAATATACGGGTTGCCCTATCTGCTTATCATGGGATTCTTCTCTTCACGAGTTATGGAAGCAAATATGATACCATACTGCTCCAGAGGCCGATGGGAATATCCGAAACACAACGAGGCTGCGTGCAGAAAAATATGCGTAAGCTGTTGATTACGAGTAGATTTTGCCTTTGTTCACAGCATCGAAATGCCGATGGCCGGCAGAGCGGGTTTTCCTTACGCAATTCTTCTGCCCCTCCGGCCGCGCAAAGTGGGTCCGGGCTTCCGCATGGAACTGCCCCTGGCTATAGCCGGGGACGATGCTTTCCCTGCCGAAAGGTGGGGGGCTTTTGGGATCGTCCGCCCCAAATCCTGTAAAAATTCTTTTTATTCCCCTGAAACGATGGTACTCTGAAACACGAATATACCTGTGAAAGGCGGTGAGGCGATGGAGCGGGAACAGACATGGATCAGGGCTATCCAGCGGCGAAACTCCCGGGAGGCGGCGGAGCAGCTGATCCAGACCTACTATGACGAAATCTACCGCTTCGTCTACCGTCAGACCGGCAGCAAGGAGGACGCCATGGACCTGACCCAGTCCATTTTCATCGCCGTCCTGCGGGCTCTGCCCGGCTACCGGGCGGAGCGGGCGTCCTTCCGCACCTGGCTGTACCGCATCGCCGCCAACAAAGTCATCGACACCCGCCGGAAGGCCCGGCCGGTCTCTATTCCTATTCAGGAAATGGAGCTCCCTGCAGCAGAGGACTTTGTGGCCCGCGTCCATGACCGGGCCCTGCTGGAGACCATCGAAGGCTATGTCTCCGGCCTGGACCCCGGGGAGCAGGCGGTGTTCCGCCTGCGGATCTACGGGGAAAAGACCTTCCCGGAGATCGCTGCCGCCATGGGAGAGCCGGAGGCGGCAGTGAAATCCAGATACTACCGCCTGATCGGGCGGCTGCGAAAGGAGTTTGGAGCAGATGGATAATCAAAAAATTTCCATGCCCACAGAGGCGGAAAAACAGCGGGCCATTGCCCGGATTCTGGATGCAGGCCTGCCCCGCCGGGTCGCCTTTGGCCGGGAGCTGCGGGAGGTTTTGCAGCGCATCGGCCCCCGCGCGCTGCTGTTTGGCGTGGGGGACTGTTTGGCCTTGTCCCTGCTGATCTGGGCCCTGTGCCTGCTGTCGGCGCTTTTTGTGGCCGGTTCCACCGGCTCTTTGGCACCGGCCCTGTTCCTGTTTTCTCCCCTGCTCTATGCCGCCCTCTCCCTGCTGACTGCCTGGAAGAACCTGCAGACCGGCATTTGGGAGTGGACCTGGACCTTCCAGGTCTCCGCCCGGATGGTGGCGGCCCTGCAGATGCTGTGCTTCGGCGGGGTGTCCGTACTGGTGTGTGTCCCGGCAAATATGCTGTTGTGGACCTTCACCGGGCAGGAGATGCCCCTGGGCTGGATGCTGGCACTGTCTCTGGCCAGCCTGTTTCTGTATGGCGCTCTCTCCCTGCTGTGCCAGCGGCTGCGGGGACCTGCCGGGTGGCTGGCGGCGCCGACCGGCTGGGTTCTGATGGGCCTGATTCCCCTGATCTGGCCCCGGACGGCGGAGTGGCTGACGGCCATCCCCACCGTAGTGTTCTGCCTGCTGGCCGCGGCCGGGATTACTCTGTACCTTTTGGAACTGCGCTGCTTCTGCCGGCGCCCGATGGAAGGAGGCGTCTCCTATGCTCTCCGTTGAGCACGTCACGAAAACCTATGGGAAGTTCACCGCTTTGGAGGACATTTCCCTGACCTTCACTCCCGGCGTCTACGGTCTGCTGGCACCCAATGGGGCGGGCAAGACCACCCTCATCAAGATGCTCACCACCCTGCTGTTCCCCACCAAGGGACAGATCCTGTGGGAGGGAGAAGACATCCGGGCCTTGGGGGCGGAATACCGGGGCCTGCTGGGGTATCTCCCCCAGCAGTTCGGGTACTATCCCAGCTACACGCCCCGGCAATTCCTCCGGTATGCCGCCGCCCTCCAGTGCATCCCGAAGCGGGAGGCGGACGGCCGCATTGACCACCTGCTGGAGACAGTGGGACTTGGGGATGCTGCGGACAAAAAAATGAAGAAGTTCTCCGGCGGGATGCTCCAGCGGGTGGGCATCGCCGTAGCCATGCTGAACGACCCGAAGCTGCTGATCCTGGACGAGCCCACCGCTGGGCTGGACCCCCGGGAGCGGGTGCGGTTCCGCAATTTGATCCACACGCTGGCTGAGGATCGGATCGTGATTCTCTCCACCCACATCGTCTCAGACATTGAGACCATCGCCGGGCAAATCGTCATGTTCAAGGATCACCGCCTCTACTGCTGCGACAGCCCTGCCCGCATCTGCGCCCGGTTCCAGGGCAGGGTATTCCAGCTTCCTGCCGGGATGCCCCTGGCCCCGGGACAGTTCCTGCTCAGCGAAGGACAGGGGGCGGATGGCCCGGTGCTCCGGGTGCTCTGCGAGACGCCCCCTGTCAATGGAACGCCGGTAACGCCGGGGTTGGAGGATGCGTTTCTCGCCATCTACCGGGAGGAACAGACATGAATCTGGCGGTCTATGAGTGGCGGAAGCTCTTCCGCCTGCCCGCCCTGTGGGCCTTCCTGGCCCTGTGTCTGGCCTTTAACGGGCTGCTGATCGCCACGCTCTCCCCCTATGACCGGGCGTTCTTCAACGAGACTTCCCAAACGGCAAAGGCCTTGGGCCAGCGGGTTGATGAAGACTTTCTTGCCGGGCTGGACGCTATACCCGCCACAGAGAACCGGGATTTGCTGCGTCAATCTGTCACCGGGATGGAGGACATTTTCGAGACGTATGACACCGGGGAACTCTCGGATTTCTATGCCGGTGTGGTGGAGAAATCCCCTCTGGCAGTTACCTGGATGACCTGGAAATATGATCTGCTGGCGAGCCGGGTGGAGCACCTGGCCCAGACTGACGCGGCGCTGGATTTGTACGCCGGCCTGGCCACCTACGGCAGCCACCAGTTCCTCTTCGGCGCGCTGTTCCGGGCCATTCTCTGTGAGAGCGCCATTCTGGCCATGCTGGGGACGCTGTATCTGCTGGGCTACGAGGGGATGCACCGCGCAGAGGGCCTGGCCTGCGCCTCCCGAACGGGACGGAAACTACGGCGGGTGAAGGTCCTGGCGGCTCTCCAGGCGTCGGCGGCGCTGTACGGCCTGCTGGCGTTCTGCACCCTGGTGCCCTACTTCCTGCTGTACGACTACAGCGGAATCTGGAATGCCAGCGTGTCCAGCCAGTTCAACTATTTCTCGGACATGCTGGTGGTCCGGCCCTTCCTCACCTGGGGGGACTTCACGGTGGGTCAGTACCTGGCCGCTGCCCTAGCCCTGGGCGCGGTGCTGACGGCGGTATTCTCCCTGCTGGCGTCGGTGTGCGGCACGCTGGTGCGAAGCCCCTATCTGGCGGCCCTGGCGCTGTGCCTGGTGTGCTTCGGCGGACTGGGACTGGTCTCCGTTCTGGGGGAGCTGGGCTGGTGGGCGGCCTATTTGATTGCCTGTTTCCAGCCGGTAACGGTCTGGCTCTCCTGCAGCGCCTGGTTCACGGAGCTGGGACTGAACGCCGTCCTCCCCTGGCAGGAGACCATCGCAAGCGGGCTGAACCTGCTGCTTTTGGGCGGCGGAGTCCTGTTGGCTCTCGGTTGGTTTGACAGAAAGGACGTGTCCTGATGGAACTTTTGAAATGGGAGCTGCGGAAGATCTGGCGGCCCGGCATCCTGGCGGCCATCCTGCTGCTGGGGGCGGTATACTACTGGATGTTCCCACAGTTCTATATCGAGCACTTTTGCAACGGTCCCCAGTCGGAGGCCCAGTTCGATCTGGCCTCCGACTGGGTGGAGCGGTATGGCCCCACCCTGGAACCGGAAGAACGGGCAGAACTGGACGAGCAGATGGCAGGGGAGATCACGGCCTTTGACACACAGATCACCGCCATCCCGGAAGCTGCGGCAGCGGGGCTGACGGACTATAAATCTTTTCTCTCCTTTCGGGGGGACTACCTGAACGGCATACGCAACACTGATGGACAGGCAGATATGGATGTGGAGGCCCTGCTCTACCGGGTGTACGGCGGCACCAACTGGTACCGGATCGAGGCGCTGGCGGATACTCTGGAGACCTATGATACCCAGGAGGATCACCGCGCTCTGATTGTCTCCAACCGACAGCAATTGGCCCAGCCGGAGGCCATGGTCCGGCGGGAGGCGGAGCTGGCAAGCTCGGATATGACCCATTCCCTGCTGCCGTCCTCTGTGAAATACTCCACTCAGGAGTACGGCAAGGATCTGGCGGTATGGTGCGTACTCAGCATCGTGCTCCTGCTCTCCCCCACCCTGGTGCGGGACCGGCTGCGGAACACCCGGCCCATGCAGTGGGCCTCCCGGCGGGGGCGGTCCGTTTTGAACGTCCAGATGGGAGCTGCCCTGCTCTCTGCGCTGGTGCTGGCGGTGGTGAATATAACAGTCTATGTCATTCCGTTCCTGGCCCAGGGGCCCCTGCAATTTGCCGCCTGCGGCCTGGACGGCATCTGGGAGTGGGGCACTCCCTGGTTCGACTGGACCTACGGCACCTATCTGCTGGTGCTGGCGGGGCTGATTTTGGCCCTGTCCCTGGGGGCCGCCGGGCTGACGGCTTTTCTCTCCCAGTACAGCGGCAACTACATCGCCATGCTGCTGAAGGCCGTTCCCCTGTTCGTGGCGGTGGGGGCCGTGCTGGGCTCCTGGCTTCTGGATCGGCCCTTCACGTTCCGCCCCCTCTGGGACGGCTACGGCCCCTGGGTGCCCAAGGGTGCGGAGGCGGTGGCCGCTGCAGTCCTGCTGGCTTTGGGACTTGGCCTGTGTGCCCTAGCCTGCCGGCGGCAGCGAAAGAGGGAACTATGATAAAGGAAATTTTATTTTCTCTTAAATTTTATCTCTACAAGTATGATCCGGATTGTGACCCGGAACGATGAAATAGCGCGGAGTGGAGCGCAGCAGCCTTCTAGTCTTGGCCCGTTTGGGGTCTAAAAACACTTCGGCGCCGGCCGTCCAAAGTAGGCGTGGGCCTCTCAGCGCTTGGCTGCTGCCGGCAAGCCAAATGCTCCGCGCGTCCTACCGGGAGCGGAATTTAATGACATTGGGCCAAAGCTCCCTCCCGCCTCATTGGCTTACAGGAGGCCAGTCCATTCCTCTGTGCCGTTGTCCATATCATAACTGTGAGCGTTGGTGGCCTCTATAAGTAGGCCCAATGGGTCCCTTCCACATCGGAGAACCGCCGCAGTTCATCAGTATGGCGGTCCATATACGCTGTGTTGGCGCTGCGGCCCAACATTCGGTTAACGATAGCAGTTACCTGTGCCCGGGTGATAGAATATATGGCCGGAACGTACCATCGGAAAATCCGCCGATCCAGCCGTACTGGGCGGCGCTGGTCACTTGGGTACAAAACCAGTCATCCTCGTTCGCGTCGGAGAAGAGGCTGGTTCCACCGGGCGTCTCGTTGGCAAAGCGTATGGCGATCACTGCGAATTGGGCCTGGGTGATATCCCGATTGGGCTGAAATGCGCCGTCGGAGTAGCCCTGTATGATGCCCAGGGATAACAGCAGAGGCGCGCCACATATCATCTGGAACATCTGTGCAACGTATCGGTGATAGACACGTTCTTTTCCAATAGTAGGTTGTAGAACATCTGCGCCGCCTGGCCCCGGGTCATCTGCCGGCCGGGGGCGAAAGAGCCGCCTGTGAATCCGTCGAGATAAACCGTATGGTCTCTGGTATTCAACCAGCTGGACACGTCGGTGTTATCAGGATCGGCGATCGGCTGAGTGGCCTTAAATACCACCTTGATGGTGTGGTTGGCCCGCACGTTCTCAAAGGTATAGTGACTGATAGCGCCTACGCTCTCGCCATCTACCAGCACATTAAAAATCCGGTAACCGTCGCCGGCCATAATGTGGAAGGCCCGGTCGCCGCCCCGGCTGACGTTGGCGCGCCCGGAGGGGGTGATGGAGCCGACTTGGCCTGTCTCGGCGGTGATGGCGCGGGATCCGCTGGTCCTATTGGGCCGCTTTTTTCTGTTCTGGCAGCTCATCCCAACCGACGGCCAGCTGCTCCGTGTCCAGCAGACGGGCGTAAGCCTGTTCCGCCAGCAGCCGCACGCCGCGGTCGATCTCTGCCTGGGTGACCAGATACAGCTTTCGCAAGCACCGGGGATTGCACTTCTCCGGCGCTACACGGGCCGCACCAGACAGACTCTGGATGTCCCCCGTCACCTGTGTCCGCCGCAGGGGCCGCCTGCTTCTGGTGACGAACACCGGCCCTGCCGTCAGCCCCTGCCGGCGACAATAGGATAGCAGCTCTGCCTGCAGACACCTTGGCAACTGGACACGCCGCTGCTCACCGCCGGAGACAGCCGGTGTGCGTCCACTCTGCACGGCCTCCACAGTGATCTGAGGCAGTTCTCCGACGTGGGCTCCTGTCAGGGCAATTGCTTTCACCAAAAGATACGTTCTCTCCTTTTCCAGCGCCCGAGCAGCAGACAGCAGCCGCAGATATTCCGTTCGGGTCAGTTCCGACTGGGGTGCCGTTTCCGTCTCCAGCTGTCCGGTCAGCTGCAGATCCCGGCGGCCCAAGTAGTCCAGCAGGCCGTTAGCGGCGGAGATGTTTGTGTTCACTGTGGCCGGGGCATATCCCTCTGCCAGCAGAGCCTGCCGCCATGTCTCCAGAGTATTCAAGACGATTTGCTTGTCAGGCGGCAGATAGTCGTAGAATGTCTTCAGTTTTGCGGCGTAAAACCGCACGGTCTCTTCCCGGCGCCCTCGGTGATTCAGATCCTCCAAATAGGCCCGGATGCTCTCTTCACTTACCGTTACACCGATTGCTTTCAGCGGTGCTGCCGCCTTTTGACACACCGCGCCTGTTCTCTGCATTGCTCCTCCCCCTATCAACGAAATCAACATTTTGAATACGTCCGCGGGCAAAGTAAGACCTGGAGCGCATGATTTCAGGAGAGAATCCGCTTCTAAAACACGCTCCAGACCTCGTTGGGGCAGAGAAAAGAGGGCCGAGAAAAATCCTTTTTCCCGGCCTGATTTTGTGCGTCCCAATTGGGGGGAGTCCCTTGCGGTTCCTTTCAAACCGTGCTATAATAAAAGCAATTTATGTAAGAAAAAAGGGGCCGTTGAAATTTTTTGTGACAAAATGTTGATTTTGACCTACGAAACCAGCCCCAGACGTTCCAGTTGCCGGGCGTGCTCCGCTCCGGAGGTCACAAGGTAGATACGAGTGGTTTCAATGGAACTGTGGCCCAGCACATCGGCCAGCCGCACGATGTCCTTGCAGGCCCGGTAGAAAATGGTGGCGAACAAGTGCCGCAGATTGTGAGGAAACACCTTGGCAGATTCCACTCCGGCGGACTTGCACAGCCGTTTCAGCTCTGTCCAAATCTGGCGGCGGCTCAGAGAGGTTCCGTTTCTGGTGAGAAAAATCTCGCCTGAAACGGTTTTGTGTTTTCTGGCGTATTTCAGCAGTTTGCGGCAAAGCTTGCCCGGCAGCAGGATGGTGCGAATTTTTCCCTTGAGGGAGATCTCGGTCCGACCCCGCTGGGCGGCCTCCACGGTGATATACCGCACCTCGGACACCCGGATACCGGTAGCGCAGATGGCCTCCATCAACAGGGCCAGCCGCTCCTGCCCACGCGCTCTTGCCGCGGCCAGCAACCGCTCGTACTCCTGGCGGGTCAGTTCACGGCCTGCGTCGCGGAACAGGCGGCGCTGGACTTTCAAAAATTTTGCCCGGCACTCGTCCCAGCCCAGAAAATGAAACAGTCCGTTAAGTGCAGCCAGCATAGAATTAATGGTCACCGGGGCGTAGTCTTTAGAGAGCAGGTGATCCCTCCATTCGGCAACCAGTTCCCTGGAAACTGGTCTGCCGTCCAGCCAGCCGGCAAAGGCCCTGATATCCCGGAGATACTTTTCAATGGTGCCGGGGCTCCGCTCCTCCCTCCGCAGATGTGCCGTATATGATGCGAGTTGTGCCGGGTCGATTGTCCGCTCAGGCATTTCTATAACCTCCTACAAATATTTTTCTTTATTTTATCTTGCAGGAGGCAGCTTATGCAGTACTAAGAGCCCTCCAAAGTCCGTTCAAAGTCTGGTTTCATTTTTTGTTTTCTGTAGTATACGTGAACTTGTAACGGGCGGTCCGTTATGCGTTTTTTGCTGTGTGTTTTTTGAAGCAGATGGTCGGCCGATGAACGTAAAGATTTCAGATATTGCCGCTCCCCATAAAAGGCCCGGCTGATAGAGCAATTGGGATTCTGGTTGCCTCTCTGATCCGGCAGCCAATCAACTTGTAAGGGGTTTGGATGGGACGGATTGCCCTGTGTGCCTGCCGCATTTCTGGTCAGAGTGTCAGTGCGACCGGAGGCTGCTTTGCTCTGCCCGTATAGGAAAATATGGCCTATACAGACTGCGGTTTGCTGTTTGAAGCCAGTATGGCATCCGCTATGATGTCCGCCATAGTTTTAAGAATAGAAATTTTGTGGAGGAAGTGATCTGCGTCACCTGGGCAGAGCGGCAAGACGCCAAAACCGGTATTTAGCAGGATGTTCGCCCCTCCTTTCGTTGTGATCTTGTGCTTCCCATAGCCTGCCCCGGAATGATAAAAGCCGCCGTAGAGTGGACACGACCTCCGGGGGTGGGCGATTTCGGGGCTAAACACACTTGGAAAGCACGGTGTATCGGATGGAGAATCCTGCCTCAGCTTATCACCTGAAAGGCGTTGTACAGGTCCGCCTCCGCAACCGCAAAACTGTCTGATTTGCGATCAATCAAGCTGGTTTTCCCGGCTTTTGGCATCAAAAAGCTCGGACCAGATCGGGAGGCACTTCCGCCTGTCCCGAACCCCAAACTATACAGGACAAAAAACGAGGCTCAGAAGCATTTTCTGCATCTGAGCCTCCTGCTGTTTTCGGTTTCAGAACCATTTGCCGGGACTTTTTCCATGGCTTTTTCCGCCTCTTTTGGGGCCGATGGTGTGGCGTGGGACTAGGTGTCCAAGGTCAATCCCACACTGAAATATCAGAGTGGCGAATGCGCGGCGTAGGTCGTGGAACCTCGCTTTCAACAGCCGCCCGCTTCAGAACCCCGTGGAACATGTGCGGGACGCTGTACAGGGAGACCGGTCCGCCGGTGTGGGAGGGGAATACCCAAGGGCTGCTGCCGCTTTTCCCTTCGGCCTTTGAAAAACGCCCAAGCGGGCGGCAGATGGCCAAATAGACACGCCTCTGCAACGGCGGAACGATGGTCCAAAACCGGTCCCGGACCGCCTGGAGAGGAACTCTGCCCATCCCGCAAGGCGCATAGCGGCCGAAAGGCAGTCACGTGGGGCATTACCCGCGGGTGTTCTGCGGCTGTTTGGCGGAGTGCCCGCCAATTTCTGCCGGATCGGACGGATGGTGAACCGCGGGCTGCCGTCGCGTCGTCTGGCGGCCTTGGTCATCAGCTCAGCTATCTCCGTGGTGCGGAGACCGCGCTCCTCCGGCTGACGATGCGGAACACCAAGAAGTCCGATTCGTACAGCGCTTCGCAGCTGCCGGACGGTAGCACGGCAAGTACGATCACAGTTGTGCATTGAGGAACAGCGTCAGGTCATCGCGGCTTTTGCAACTGGTCCCTTTGACGTGGCTTCCCTCCTGTCGGCCTGTTTCTTCTCACAGATTCAGACGTTTGGGGCGGCGCCTGTGAACCGCCTCGTTTATACAGAATCAGGTGCCTTTGACGATTCCGAACAATAGAATCCAGAGACACATGCAAAGTGAACGCGCCTTGATTTGATGTTCTCGCCAGGAAACGGTCCTCTGTAAAAGTTTACTCTTCCGGACGCTCTCTGCTTTCCGTTGAAAATACGCGGCCCTTCCATAAGAAATTGCCTTTGGGAATGCTGAATTGAAATCATCTCTGTTCTATGCCTCTGTTCCGTTCAGCTTCCACCGGGCGCTCTCACTCTGGAGCTCCACCATGCGGCGGTAGAGGCCGCCGCGCTCCATCAGCTCCGCCGGAGTTCCCTGCTCGGCTACATGGCCGTTTTCCAGCACCACGATGTGGTCCGCCCCGGCCACGGTACGCATCCGGTGGGCGATGACCAGCACCGTCTTGCCGGCCAGCAGGCGGGAGAGGGCTCCCTGCACCTTGGTCTCGTTCTCCACATCCAGGCTGGCGGTGGCCTCGTCCAGCAGGACGATGGGGGCGTTCTTCAAAAGCGCCCGGGCGATGG
>ENA-OPCP01001863-OPCP01001863.1-human-gut-metagenome-genome-assembly--contig:-NODE-1863-length-12128-cov-2.355918_pt1 | contig 12128 bp, 14 predicted proteins | sample MGYA00241563_ERZ501477 | MGnify/ENA primary metagenome ERZ501477 (study PRJEB25962, sample SAMEA2042572) | human gut metagenome | biome: human gut; feature: human-associated habitat; material: faeces... | reverse complement strand
GGGCCATATCCGCGAGTGCGATGCCATTGTACATGTGGTGCGCTGCTTTGACGATGACAACATCATCCATGTTGTGGAGGATGTGAACAAGCCGGAAAGCGTTGACCCCATCCGCGATATTGACGCCATCGACCTGGAGCTGATCCTGGCCGACCTGGAAGTTGTCAGCAACCGCCTGGGCCGCCAGCAGAAAGCCGCCAAGACCGGCAATAAGACCGCTGCTGCCGAAGCTGCCTGGCTGGCAGAGCTTGCCGCTCATCTGGAAGGCGGCAAGCCCGCCCGTTCCTTTGCCTTTGACCCGGATGACGACAGCCAGAACACCGCTCGCAAAGAACTGGGTCTGCTCTCCGCCAAGCCGGTGATTTATGCCTGCAACGTGGGCGAGGATGACCTGCTGGGCGGGTTGGACGAGAACCCGTACTATCCGTTGGTTGCCGCCCGCGCCAAAGAGGAAAACGCACAGGCAATCCCCATCTGTGCCAAGACCGAGGAAGATATCGCCGGTTCCAGCCAGGAAGAAAAGCTGGCGTTCCTGCACGAGATGGGCATTGAATCCACCGGCCTGGATAACCTGATTAAGGCAAGCTATGATCTGCTGGGCCTCATCAGCTTTTTGACGGACGGCAAAAAGGAATGCCGCGCCTGGACCATCAAGCGCGGCACCAAAGCCCCGCAGGCTGCCGGCAAAATCCATTCTGACTTTGAGCGCGGCTTTATCCGCGCCCAGGTCATCAGCTATGACGCACTGGCCGACAACAACTTTGACTATGCTGCGGTTAAGGCCAAGGGCCTGCAGCGCACCGAGGGCAAGGAGTACGTCGTGAAGGACGGCGACGTGATCGAGTTCCTGTTCAACGTCTGATGTATGATAAAAGTGTCTCCCGCGCGGCGCGTGGGAGACACTTTTGCCCAGGAGAAAGGACATCTATATGATTATCGGAATTATGGGCGCAATGCCCGATGAAGTCGATCAGCTGTGTGCAAAACTGGAAAACGTCACCGTGGAGCCCTACGGCGGCGTGGATTACCACAAGGGCACGCTGGCCGGCAAACAGGTGGTGGTGTGCTGTGCCGGCATGGGCAAGGCCAACGCCGCCGCCACCACCCAGGTGCTCATCACCAAGTTCGGTGCCGAGAAGATCATCTTCTCCGGCATTGCAGGCAATATGACCAGCAAGATCGGCATTGGTGATGTGGTCATTGGCAAGACGGTGCTCTACCACGATGCCCAGCTGGACATGATCTGCCAGAACCCGCCCTACCTGAAGGAGTACGCCGGTGACCCGGCCCTCATCGCCGCCGCTGAAAAAGCCTGCGCCGAGGCCGGAGTCAAGGCCCTGACCGGCAAGATCGCCACCGGCGACCTGTTCGTGGGCGACAGCGAGACCAAGGCCGCCATTGAGGCCAAATGCGCCCCCGACTGCGTGGAGATGGAGGGCGCCGCCATCGCACACGTCGCGGCCAAGAACGGCATCGACTGCCTGGTCTTGCGCGCCATCTCGGACAACTGCGACGAGAGCTATGACGCCCTTTCCTCCCGCGAGTTCGATCTCGAGGAGTACGCCAAGAGCGCCAGCTCCCTCGTGCTTTCCATCGTTCGCCGTCTCGCGGTCCAGCTCGGGATCGAGCCGCGCGACTAACGGCGCACCGCACATTCCCGGACGCGCCGGCCGTATCCGCGCGCTCCGCAAGCCCCGCCCCCGATCACACAGAGAGGCATTTCCCATGGCAGAGGCCATCAACTACAACAAGGTCCATTTCGTCGCCAGCTACGGCAAGGCATCGCAGATCCCGCCGTCGACCTGCCCCGAAGTGAGCTTCGTGGGCCGTTCCAACGTGGGTAAATCCTCGATCATGAACAAGCTGTTCAACCGCCGCGGCCTCGTGAAGGTCTCCTCCACCCCGGGCAAGACCGCCAACGTCAACTTCTTTGAGGCCGACGGCGTGCACTTCGTCGACCTGCCCGGCTATGGCTTCGCACAGCGCAGCAAGGCCGAGCGCGACCGCTGGGCCCGACTCATCGGCGACTTCTTCGATTCCGAGCGCAGCTTCAACCTGGTCGTCTCCCTTGTGGACATCCGCCACGACCCGAGCAAGCTCGACCTGCAGATGATCGAGTTCCTGCGTGAGAACGGCTTCAACTTCATCGTCTGTCTCACCAAGGCCGACAAACTCTCCAAGTCGCAGCAGGGTAAGCAGGCCGCGTCGATCCGCAAGCAGATCGGCGTCCCCGCCGATCGCCTCATCGTCACGAGTAGCGAATCCGGCCTGGGCATCGACCGCCTCAAGCGGGCCATCGTCGATTTCTGCCTGGATGACGAGGGCGAGAACGAGGCCGCCGTCGACTAGTTGACTCCCCTGAAGCCCTTGCCCACGATCTCAGAGCTGTCCACGATCGTGATGAAGCACCCCGGATCGACCTCGCGCGCGTATCGACGCAGCTTCACGGCCTCGCGGCGGCTCAGCACGCACATGATCACCGTCACGAGCTGACCTGAGAACGCACCGTATCCACGGCTGATGGTGGCCGTGCGGTTGAGCTCCTTGACGATGTAAGTCTCGACCTTCAAAGGCTCCTTGCAGATGATGGTGCAGACCTTCCTCAAATGGATGCTCTCGATGGCCTTATCGACCACCAGTGTCTTGGCGAACAGGCCGAGGACGCAGTAGAGACCCACGCGTGGACCGTACAGCACCGCCGCGATGCACACGATGCCGATATCCACCAGCAACAGCGCGCGCCCGATCTCGAGCGTACTATGGCGTTTGAGGATCATGGCGAGGATGTCGGTGCCACCCGTCGACGCGCCGATGTCGAACACCATGGCGCTGCCTATCGCGGGCAAGATCACGGCAAAGCACAGGTCGAGCCACATATCCCCCGTGATGGACGCCGTCGACGCCCCGGGGAACAACATCTCGAACAGGGACACGTAACCCAAAAGCGCGAACGATGCGAACACGCTCCACAGGATCGCCTTGCGCTCCAAGAAGATGAATCCCAGCACCACCAGCACGATGTTGATGATCCACATGAAGGCGCCAACCGGCAACGTGGGGAACAGCGTCGAAAGGATGACCGACACGCCGGAGGTGCCGCCGAACGCAAAGTGGTTTGGCGTCTTGAACAACACGATGGCCAGGGCGGTGAGGATCAACCCGCCATTCAAGATGACAAAGAAGCGCAGGAAGCCCGGGTCCTTGCTGCGACGAGCGCCAGCTTGCTCGCCGCGGCGGATGTCCTCCTCGCTCACGAGATGCTCAAGGGGCTCGACCGGTGTCGTATGTTGGGTCGCCGCCCATGAAGAGGCAGCCTCCGTCGCCGTTGGCCTTGCTTGCTCTTTCTGCTCTTCCACGCCGCGCCCCGCTTTTCGAATCGGTTCCTCGCGCCCCTGATGGTAACGCGAACGGCCCCTTATGCAAGCAGCGTTTGCGACAGTTCGGGCAACGGACATCCACGGGCGTCATCGGCATGAAAAAGGCGGCCACCCCACGGCGACCGCCCCATATAGCCTCTTATCACCCGAGACGATACCCGGGCCCAGAATCGACAGCGAAACCTAGAACGCGGGAAGCACGTCCTCGCCGTAGTTCTCCGCGAGATAGGCCTTGAAGTCCTCAGAGGTAAGCACCTTGACGAGGGCCTTGATTCCCTTGGAATCCTCCTGGCCCTTGGCGACGCAGATGATGTTGGCGTACCTCTCAACGGCGAGCGAATCGGAGGACTCGTGCGCGAGGGCATCGGCAACGTGATAGCCGGCCTCGATGGCATAGTTGCCGTTGATGACCGCAAAGTCGACCGAGGAAAGGGCACGCGGCAGCGCAGCGGCCTCGAGCTCCTGGAACTTGAGGTTGTGCGGGTTCTCCTTGATGTCCTTGGGCGTGGACTCGAGGTTCTCGGGGTCGGAAAGGGTAATCAGGCCAAGATCCTGCAGCAGGAGCAGGGCGCGACCCTCGTTGGTGGGGTCATTCGGAATCGCGACCGTGGCGCCGTCGGAGATATTGTCGAGGTCATCGGACGCACCGGCGTACACCGCGAAGGGCTCGTAGTGAATCAAGCCGGCGGACACGAGGTCGGTGCCGTTCTTCTCGTTGTAATCCTCAAGATAGGTGATGTGCTGGAAGTAGTTGGCATCGACGGAGCCGGCAGACGTGTCCTTGTTGGGCTGGATGTAATCGGTGTACTCCTTCACCTTGAGCTTGATGCCCTGCTTGGCGAGAAGAGGCGCGGCGAAATCCGTCAGGATCTCGGCGTGCGGCGCGGGGCTGGCGGCGACGGGCAGCACGGCGGCCGCGGCGGAGCCGGCGGGAGCGGAAGAGCCGCCGCAAGCGGTGAGCCCTCCCAGGGCAACGATGCCCAGACCGGCAGCAAAAGAGGTGAGCAGGGAGCGACGGGAAACGGAAACGTTGAAGTTCTTCATGATGGGATCCTTTCGAAGGACGTTGTTGAGAGATGAATGGTCTGGGGCCAGATAGGGTTTCCCAGATGCCGCAGGTTGACGCAAGCGACGATTGAACGCCGAAATGCGATGCCTGGGAAAGCCCGTCAGCGGTGATCGACCTTGCGGGCAATGAGATTGCACACTGACTGGATGAGCTGGACGAGCACGATGAGCAGCACGACCGTGGCGATCATGGCACCGTCCTCGTAGCGGTAATAGCCATAGCGGATGGCGATATCGCCCAGGCCGCCCGCGCCCACGGCGCCTGCGATGGCGGTGTAACCCAGCACGGCGATGAGCGTCACGGCGATGCCACGCACGATACTCGGCAGCGCCTCGGGCAGAAGCGCCGAGAACACGATGCGGGGCACGGACGCGCCACACGCCTCAGCGGCCTCCACGGCGTCGCGGCTCACCTCGGCGAGCGATTGCTCGACCATACGGGCCACGAACGGGGCGGTCGCAACCACCAACGGCGGGATGACGCCCACCACGCCCGTGGAGGTGCCAACGAGCGCCTGAGTGGCGGGCATAAGGGCGATCAGCAGAATGATGAACGGCAGGGAACGGCCGATGTTGACCACCCAGCCCAGCACCGCGTTCAGCACGGGCACGGGACGCAGACCGTTCGGCGCGGTGAGGTGCAGCACGACACCGAGGACCGTGCCGATCACATAAGCGACCGCAGTGGACGCGAACACCATGACGAGCGTGTCGATGGTGCCCTGAATGAGCAGCGGAGCAAACTCCACGAGGAAATCGTTAAGCATCCCAATCCACCTTTCCGAGCAGCACGCGCGTAGCCTCGGCCTGGGGATCGGCGAACACCTTCGCCACGCTCCCCTGCTCCACCACTCGACCGTGCTCGAGCACCGCGACGTTGTTGCAGATCTTCTCGACCACATCCATGGAATGGGTGATGACCACCAGCGTCACGCCGGTCTCGCGGTTGATGTCGCGCAGCAGCTTGAGGATGGTGTTGGTGCTCTTGGGGTCGAGCGCGGAGGTCGCTTCGTCGCAGAGAATCACCTCGGGCTCGCAGGCCAGTGCGCGGGCAATGGCCACGCGCTGCTTCTGACCGCCGGACAGCTGGCTGGGATAGCTCTGGGCCTTCTCGGCCAGGCCGACGCGATCGAGCAGCTCGAGCGCGCGGGCGCGGTTCTCGGCAGTCACCTTGCCGGAAGCGGCGAGGAACGGGAAGCACACGTTGTCCAACACGGTCTTTTGCGCGAGCAAGCCGAAGTTCTGGAAAATCATGGCCACGCGACGACGATATGCGCGCAGCTCCTCGCCGGATAGGGCGGTGACGTCGCGGCCATCAACCTCGATAGTGCCCGATGTGGGGCGCTCGAGCAGGTTAATGGTACGCACGAGCGTGGACTTGCCCGCACCGCTCATACCGATGATGCCAAAGACATCACCGTCGGCGATATCGATGTTGATATCCGAAAGGGCGTGCGCGCCGCCGTCATAGGTTTTGTCTAGATGCTTGATGCTGATCACGAGGAAAACTCCGCTTAAAGATGGTTTTGGGATAAATGGCCATCTCCCGCCGGAGACAACCTAGTGGAGGCGCCCGGTCTCGGTCAGCACGCGGAAAACGCGCGGCATGACAAAGTGCCCGGGCGAGGGCATCTCCATGACCATCATCATGCTCGCGATATGTCCGTCAAACGTAATCATGGGGATGAGCTTAACAGGGTACCCCATATCGGGCAACCATGGAAACCGCCATGAAACAAAAACGGCCGTCTGCAAACAGACGGCCGCATGCCCTCTGGCGACATGTTGCAAATTGTACCTGTCCCCAATTGGGCAGCTTTGGCGATGTCTTACTCGTCGTCCTCGGCGTGGCGCTTCTTGCTCGCCTCGTACTCCTCGCGCGTCACCACGTCCTCAATGCGCAGGTTGATGCCTGCAACCTCCAGGCCGGTCATAGCGGTCAGACGCTCGGTCACGCGCTCCTTCACGTCCTCGAAGATCGCCGGCGCATAGCAACCGTACTCGATGATCACGGAGATGTTCACAATCACACGGTTGTCGTCGGTGACCTCAACGGTAACGCCCTTGGTGAGGTTCTCGGCGCCGAAGGTCTCCTGCACGAGATGCATAAGGTTGCCCTTCATGCCGAGAACATGCGGGACCTCGCGCGTGGCCATGGCGACGATCTTCTCGATAACGCCGTTGGAATAAGTGAGAGAGTCCTCAGAATCGTCCTCGAGATCCTCCTCGAACTCGGGCTCACCCTCGAACGCGGGCTCGCCGGCCTCGTTCATGTCCTGCTCCATGGGCTGCAGCTCGCGCTCGGCCTCGTCGTCAGCCTTCGAAAACGCGACCTCGATGCCGAACAGTCCCTGCTTCTTCTCGTCTGCCATGGTGTCCTCCCCTGTCGGGCTCTGCCGTCTGATTTCCTCATGCTATCGAATATGCCCACGAACGCGCGGTTCATGCACAGGCGCGGGCGGCGTCATGTTATTTGTCGAACAGACGGCGGATGAAGTTCACCGCCGCGTTATCGCCGTCACGCATTTGACCGATGACCACACCGACGCCCACGAACACGGCGATAACAATGGTGTCCCACAGCCCGATGACCAAGATGAGCACCGCCAGCACGAACCCCATGATGCCGTACAGCGTGGCATGCGGATGCGCATCGGCGTGCTCCCACATCCTGCGCCCCAGCTCGCGGAAAAAGCCAAAGGTCGCCTCGTGGAACGTCTCGGGGCGGGTGGTCCCATCCGCACCGGTCGCGCTCGCCTGCGAGCCAGCCTCGGCGGAAGACGTATGCGTCTCGCTCTCGACGGGCTCGATGACATGCTCGATGACGGCTTTGGGCGCCCTCTGCGCGCCCTTTGCAGTATCACTCACTTAGCAAACCTCCCTGGTAACAGTCACGGTCTTGCTCGGCAAGAACCGAACGCGCACGGAAACACCGGGCACACCGAGCATCTGCTCGCACGCCCGCTGCATGCGGCCCTGCATATCCTGTCCAAGGGCCGCAAGGTCCCCATCAACAAGAGCGATCGCCTCGATCTCGATATGGACCTCCGAGCGGTCACGACCCCGCACGTGCGCCCCGACCTCCTCGATGAGCACGTCATCGCACTCGGCGGCAGCGCGGGAAATGGAAACGAGCGCGGGTAGGGCGACTTCGATCTGGGTATCGCCGGCAAGTCGCAAAAATTCAGGCTCTGGTTTGTCCGCAATGGCCGCGATCAAAAGCGCCGCCATCTGGATGAGCACCACGCACACGCACGCAAACGCGAGAACGCGTACCCACGGCACAGCCAGCAGGGCATCGAAGCGATCCGCATGGGGGCCGAATTGAGAGCCCGCGAACAGGCCAACCACAACCACGGCGGCGATCAGGTACAGCACCACGCCGATCTTGCGTATGCGCCTCATGGGCCCTCCTCTCTTTCGGTGCAACGCGCGCAGACCCTCCGCGCGCGATAACGCTTTCCCATTATAAAGCGAGCCGGGCCCACGGCGATGCGGACCCGGCTTCACAAGCACTTCTTAACCAAGCGGCGAAAACCGCGTGGATGTTACTCCTCTTCGAGGGCAGCGATGACCTCGTCGGTCATGTCCATGGTGGAGTACACGTCCTGGACGTCGTCCAGGTCCTCGAGGCGGTCGATGAGGCGCTGGACCTTCTTGGCATCGGCGCCGGAGACAGCCGTCGGGGTGGTCGGGACCATGGTGAGCTCGGCACCCTTGACCTCGATGCCCTGAGCCTCGATGCCCTTGGACACGGCCATGAGGTCGCCCGCGGCGGTCCACACGACCCACTCGTCACCGGCATCCTCGTAGTCGTCGCCACCGGCCTCGGCGATGACCATCATGAACTCTTCCTCATCGCCGGCAGCGCCGTTGGCCATGAGGTTCTCCTTCTTGTCGTTCGGGTCGACGATCTGCTTGGAGACCACGACCTGGCCCTTGCGCTCGAACTGGAAGGCAACGGAGCCGGTGGTGCCCAGGTTGCCGCCAGCGTGGGAGAAGGCGGAGCGGACATCGGCGGCGGTGCGGTTGCGGTTGTCGGTCAGGCACTCGACGTACACGGCAACACCGGCCGGGCCGTAGCCCTCGTACACGATGTTCTCGTACACGGCGGCGTCGGCGCCGGAACCGAAGGCCTTGTCGATGGCGGCCTTGATCTTGTCCTTGGGCATGGACTGAGCCTTGGCCTTGGCCACGGCAGCGGCGAGGGAGGCGTTGTTGTCCGGGTTGGGGTCGTTGCCAAGACGGGCCGCGACGGTGATGTTACGGCTCAGCTTGGAGAAAAGGGCGGAACGCTTAGCGTCCTGCGCACCCTTGCGGTGCTTGGTAGTTGCCCATTTAGAGTGTCCGGACATATGATGCTCCTTCTATTTTCCCGCCCGCGGTGTTGGCGCGAGCCCATATAAACACACGTTCAGCATGATATACCGATTGCCGACCATGCGAAAGGGCTTTGAGTCAGCTTCACACACGGTCTCAATCGAGGAGGGGGCGATTGCCCGAAAGGCAAACGAGCGACCGATTGTCCTACAGCCAATCGCGATGCTGCGGTCGTCTGGTCTTCCACGCGTACACAAGCAGCGCCGCGCCCACAGCGATCAGCGGTAGGCTCAACAGCTGCCCCATGGTGAGCCAACCGCCGGCGAGGTAGCCAAGCTGCGCGTCGGGCAGGCGAACGAACTCGATGAGAAATCGCACGATACCGTAGCCGAGCACGAAAATGCCGAGGTACGAACCCTGGGGCAGCGGCTTTGCACGACGGCTCAGCACATACAGGATCGCGAACAGCACAACACCCTCGAGCAGCGCCTCGTACAGCTGGCTCGGGTGACGCGGCACGTTGCCCGCCGCACCGCCAAAGACGACTCCCCACGGCAGATCCGTGGGCTTGCCCCACAGCTCACCGTTCACGAAGTTCGCGCAGCGCCCCAGGCAAAGCGCCAGCGGTACGCCCACAAAGGAGGCATCGGCCACCGTGAGAGGAGAGATTCGCAGGTAGCGGCAGGCGATGAGCCCTCCCAGCAAGCCTCCTGCAAGACCGCCGTGGAAACTCATGCCGCTGATTCCGCCGCCGTTCGTGCCGAAGAAGATCTCAAGCGGATGCGTGAAGTAGTATCCGTTGCTATAGAACAGCACGTATCCCAGGCGCCCACCAATCAGCAGGCCGAATACGACGGCGATGACGACGGTCATGACGTCATCGGGGGTGAATCCGATGTTCCAGCGTTTCTGGGTCCGGTACATCACGAACCCTGCCAGCAGCGCACCGACCATATAGGCCAATCCGTACCAGTAAATCGTGATGGGACCCACCGAGAACGCGACGGGATCGAGGCTGTGATACAGCTCGTTGAGCATAATGCCCCCTTGCGGCGCCCCGACGAGGCACACCTTTACACAAAGAGCCGGGCCGGCCGTGGTGTCCACGATCCGGCCCGGCTCCATCACGGATGATTAGAACGGCATGTACTCGTCGTACAGGTCGTTTGCGGCATCGGCGCCGCCGCCAACCTGCTCGACGCGCGTCACGCCGGGCACATGCTCCTTGAGGATACGCTCGACACCCATGGAAAGCGTCAGCGAGCTCATGGGGCAACCGGCGCAGGCGCCCTGCAGCTCCAGCTTGACCACGCCATCCTCGGTCACACCTATGTACTCCATATCGCCGCCGTCGGCCTGGAGGTTGGGGCGAATCTGCTCAAGCACCTCTTTGAGGAGGGTCTCGTCTACTGCCACGGAGACTCCTTTCATCTACAGCGAGCCGGCCGATAGGCGGGCCCGCGTCAATCGCACGGGTGGTGCACATGATACTACAGCGTGATACCCGCCCGCGGGGCTTCTATGCACCCCGGTTGCCCACAGAGCCGCCCACGGGCCCTCGCACCGGAAACGAGTGGCAAGCCCTACTTGTGATACGGCTCGCCGCGCATGATCTTGAACGCGCGGTACACCTGCTCGAGCAGGACCACGCGAGCAAGGTTGTGCGGGAGCGTGATGCGCCCGAACGAAAGCCGCTCGTCGGCACGAGCGCGCACCTCGGGCGAAACACCGCACGAACCCCCGATGACAAACGTGATCGAGCTCTCGCCGCGCAGCATCAGGTCATCCAGATGCGCGGCGATTTCCTCGCTTGAACGCTCCTTACCGCCGATGTCGAGCAGCACCACATGCGAGCGTTCGGGGATGGCAGCGAGGATGCCCTTGCCCTCAAGGACGCGGCCCGCCTCCTCCCCGCCCGACTTCGCGGGGTCCCGGTCGGCGATTTCGACCATCTTCACGGTCGCGTACGCCGAGAGACGTTTGGCGTATTCCGCGCAGGCATCGGCCCAAAAGCGCTCCTTGAGCTTGCCGACGGCGACGACGGTGATTTTCATGCACGCCCCCTAGCGCTGGCGATACGTCTCGAAGAATTCCGCCAGGTCCTCCATAGCCTCGTGGAGCACGTCCATGGGCGGAAGGTAGACGATGCGGAAGTGATCGGGCTCTGGCCAGTTGAAGCCGCCGCCGCGGGTGATGAGGATGCCCTTCTGATGCAGGAGGTCGAGGGCAAACTGCTCGTCGTCGCGGATATTGAACTTCTTGACGTCCATCTTGGGGAAGATGTAGAACGCCGCCTTGGGCTTGACCGCGGTGATGCCGTCGATCGCGTTGAGGGCCTCGTACACGTAGTTGCGCTGCTCGCACACGCGACCGCCCGGCGCCACATAGCTCTTCACGGACTGATGCCCACCGAGCGCCGTCTGGACGATGGACTGCGCCGGCACGTTCGAGCACAGGCGCATGTTGGAGAGCATGTTCACACCGAGCATGAAGTCCTCGCCCAGACGTTTGTTGCCCGACACGATCATCCAGCCGATGCGATAGCCGGCGATCATATGGCTCTTGGAGAGGCCGGAGAACGTGACGCAGAACAGGTCGGGCGCGAGGCTGGCGATGGAGACGTGCTCCGCATCGTCCATACACAGGCGGTCGTAGATCTCGTCCGCGAAGATCATGAGCTGGTGCTTGCGGGCGATCTCCACAATGCCCTCGAGCACTTCCTTGGCGTACACGGCGCCGGTGGGGTTGTTCGGGTTGATGATGACGACCGCCTTGGTGCGAGGCGTGATCTTAGCCTCCATGTCGGCGAGGTCGGGATTCCAATCGGCCTGCTCGTCGCAGCGATAATGCACGGGCGTGCCACCGGCCAGCGTGGCGCAAGCGGTCCACAGCGGATAGTCCGGGCTGGGGATGAGAATCTCATCGCCGGTGTCGAGCAAGGCCTGCATGCACAGGTTGATGAGCTCCGAAACGCCATTGCCGGTGTAGATGCCGTCCATGCTCACGTTGGGCAGGCCCTTGAGCTGGGCGTACTGCATGATCGCCTTGCGCGCGGAGAACAGTCCGCGGCTGTCGGAGTAGCCCTCGCACTCGGGCAGCTGCTCGCGCATGTCCTGGATGACCTCGAAAGGCGTGCGGAAGCCAAACGGCGCAGGGTTACCGATATTGAGCTTGAGGATGTGCGCACCCTCGGACTCGAGGCGAGCCGCCTCGTCGACCACGGGACCGCGGACGTCGTAGAGGACGTTATCGAGCTTGGAAGACTTTTTAAAAGTGCGAGTGTTCTCAGACATGATGTTCCCTTCGGAATGCGAGCTGGAGGTCGAGCGGTCCGCGAACGTGCGGGGCTCCGGGAAGGCGGCG
>ENA-OPCP01001861-OPCP01001861.1-human-gut-metagenome-genome-assembly--contig:-NODE-1861-length-12133-cov-2.279020_pt1 | contig 12133 bp, 10 predicted proteins | sample MGYA00241563_ERZ501477 | MGnify/ENA primary metagenome ERZ501477 (study PRJEB25962, sample SAMEA2042572) | human gut metagenome | biome: human gut; feature: human-associated habitat; material: faeces... | reverse complement strand
CGTATCCTCTTCCGTGAATTGTGAGAAATGCTTTCGTATCCTCATCTGTTCTCCACACAGAAGACAGACATGTAGTCTCCGTAGTCATGACGTCGATCCCATTTCTGTAATCGGTTGTCATTGACGCCACTCCCGGACCTACGAACTCCATTACTTTGTTTTTGACATACCCGTTTTTAAATACTGCTCCTATAATCGCCAGGGCAATATCCTGCGGTCCGACCCATGGTTTACCGTCCAGATAGACTGCGATCACTTCCGGTCTGTTTACATCGTATGTATCACAGAGAAGCTGTTTTACCAGTTCTCCCCCTCCTTCGCCGATCGCCATCGTTCCCAAGGCTCCGTACCGCGTGTGCGAATCTGATCCGAGGATCATCTTTCCGCAGCCGGCATGCATCTCCCTCATATACTGGTGTATAACTGCGATGTGGGGCGGAACATAGATGCCGCCATATTTTTTTGCCGCTGAAAGGCCAAACATGTGGTCATCTTCATTAATCGTTCCTCCCACTGCACAGAGAGAATTATGGCAGTTTGTCAGAACATACGGGATTGGAAACTTTTCCATTCCTGACGCTTTCGCCGTCTGGATAATCCCCACAAATGTAATATCATGGGATGCCAAGGCGTCAAACCGGATTTTCAGTTTTTCCATATTTCCAGAAGTATTATGTGCTTCTAAGATGGAATAAGCAATCGTCCCTTTCACTGCCTCTTCTTTACAGACCGCTTTCCCTGTCAGTGCTTCAGCGTGTGCCCGGTCTTCTGTAATCTGTGTTCCGTTTACCAGATATACGCCTCCGTCGTACAACTTTACCATGTTGTCTCCTCCTTCATATTCGATCCTTTTTACTTCAGATTTGGCTTTCCTTGTTTTCACTATAAAACGGTGTGCGATCAAAAACAAATATCTAAAACCATACTCAGATATCGGAAAAACCGATAACAAAAAAGAGCAATATACGGTTAAATATATTGCCCTTCACGCTGCTTACACTCAATTATTCTGATATGCTTTCCTCACGACCTTTTCCAGTTCTTTCGCTCCCTTTGAATGATATTCGCTGGATGGATATGCAATCCCCAGATCCAGAAAAGCTCCCTCTTTTCCAATCCGCAGATATTGTACATTATCATAAGACTCTGCACAGGATTGATAAGTAAACGCCAGACCAAGTCCTTCTCTTGCCATCGCCACTGCCATTGGCGCAGAAATATTATTATTATAAGAAGTCCACTTCAATTTTTTTCTGCGCAGCATCTCTCTTCCGAAACTACCGAGGATTGTATCATACCCGCTCATAATGTATTCATACTGTACGGTATCGTTCAGATCGATCCAATGATCAGGCGTCCCTTCGCCCTGATCCGGAGCCTTCTGGATTGGATGCATATATTCTGCTACAGGATGATCCTTATTCGTAACAATCAGAATCTCATCCCGCTTTAAGATTGATACCTCATTTTTCAGTTTCACCGTCGGCATTGCGACAACCGCAAGATCCAGTTTCCCCTCAATAAGAAGATCCTCAAGGCGCATACTGTTTTCCTCAACCACTTCCACATTTACATTTGGATACTTTTCATGAAATCTTTTTAATATTTTCGGAAGCATCCGCAGGCCGCGGAATGTGCTGATGCCGAAAATAATCTTTCCCGCTGTCAGATTTTCATTATCCCACAGTACTTAATGGTAAGCAAAATGGGAATGCTCAATACCATTTTTGCCCTGGTATTTCCCGGTATTGTTACTGCATTTGGTACATTTCTCCTCAAACAGGCTTATATGGGACTTCCGAAAGATCTGGAAGAGGCAGCACGTCTTGACGGATGTAACATCGGTCAGACCTTCCTGTTCATCATGGCTCCTCTGACACGTTCTTCCATGGTGGCACTGGGAATCTTCACAGCAGTATTTGCATATAAAGACCTGATGTGGCCTCTGATCTGTAACAAGGATGTAATGCCTCTGTCAGCAGCACTTGCAAAAATGCAGGGACAGTACACCAACAATTATCCGCAGCTGATGGCAGCATCTCTGCTTGCATGTATCCCGATGATCGTACTGTATCTGATCTTCCAGAAGCAGTTCATCGAAGGTATTGCAACATCTGGTGGTAAGCTGTAATAAAATCTGAGCAGCACAGGCAGGCTTTGTTATAAAATCAGACCAGAGATTGTAGCAGGGCTTGCCTGAAACTGGATTTGATAATATTTAGAGTGTGTCTGAAAAATGCTTTCCTCAAGATGCGCGTCACAATTTGCGGGAATGTTTTTTTTTAACATGCTCTAGAGAAAGAAAACTGAAATATAAAATAAAAAAAGATAAATGAAAGGAAGAGGTAGATAGAAATGAAACCAGGAAGTCTCTTTGACAGAATATTTGGATTTTTAGGTCAGTTGATCGCATTAAATTTGCTGTGGATCGTGTGCTCTCTTCCGATTATCACAGCAGGGGCATCCACCACTGCATTATTTTACTGTACATTGAAGCTCCATAAAGATGGAGATATCAGAGTACTTCATGATTTTTTTAAGAGTTTTAAGCAGAATTTCAGGCAGTCCACACTGATCTGGATTCTGATGGTTGCAGCAGGAATATTTATTTATATGGAAAAAGAAGCTCTGGCAACAATGCCGGGATCCATGTCACAGATTTTTAATTATGTGATCTTTGCGGTATATATTCCTCTGGTGGCAGTTGCACTGTATGTATTTCCAACAGTTGCAGCATTTGAAAATAAAACAATGACTTTGATCACAAACGCATTTTATTTTGCGGTTAAACATATAGGTTATGCCTTAGCTGTGGCAGTGATCACAATCCTGCCAATGACAATGACACTTGTAGATGCAAAACTTTTCCCGGTATATCTGCTGATCTGGCTGATGTTTGGATTCTCCCTGACTGCCTATGCAGATTCCTGGTTTATGTGGAAACTGTTCAAACCGTATTTCAAAGAGGACGAAGAAGAACATCACTATGTAGATACAGAACCGGATCAGTATGCTTTTTAACAAAAAAACAACAAAGAAATGAGAGGTACAGAGTATGGAATGGATCAAATATCACGAGGCAGAGAAAGTATTCGACCTGAGAACAGAGCACAGCACTTATCAGATGCAGGTAAGAGAGTATGATACTCTGGTTCATCTGTATTATGGAAGTCCGGTAGGCGATGCACTGATCACAGACAGGATCGTATGTGTGGACAGAGGATTTTCAGGAAATCCTTATGAGGCAGAAAAGGACAGAACATTTTCATTAGATACCCTGCCACAGGAATATACTGCATATGGAAATGGTGATTATCGTATCAATGGCCTGGAGACAGAGCAGGCAGACGGCAGTGATACTGCAAATCTGAAATTTGAGTCCTATGAGATCACAAAAGGAAAGTACAGCCTGAAAGGGCTTCCTGCAATGTTTGCAAAGGAAGATGAGGCAGAGACACTGGAAATTGTTTTGACAGACCGTGTCAGCGGACTGAAAGCACATCTTCTCTATGGTGTATTTCCTCATCTTGATGTGATCACCAGAGTGGTACGCCTGGAAAATACAGGTACAGCACCGGTTACAGTGAAAAAAGCAATGTCTATGGAAATGGACTATGAGTACAGAGAATTGGATGCAGTCCACTTCTATGGCAGACACAATATGGAACGCCAGATGGAGAGAACTCACCTTGGTCATGGCAACTGGTCTGTGGGAAGTATCCGCGGAACCTCCAGCCACCATCACAATCCATTTGTGATCCTCTGTGACAGAAATACAGAGGAAACTTATGGAAACTGCTATGGATATGCACTTGCATACAGTGGAAACTTCTTATTTGAAACAGAGGTGGACCAGGTAGGACATACCCGTGTAGCAATGGGAATCCATCCCTATCATTTCTCCTGGACACTGGAACAGGGAGAGAGCTTTGAGACACCGGAAGTGATCATGGCATACTCAGCAGAAGGTTTCGGAAAGCTTTCCAGGATCTATCATGATGCATACAGAAGTAATCTGATCCGCAGCAAATATACAGAGCAGCCAAGACCAATCCTGGTAAATAACTGGGAAGCAACTTATTTTGATTTTGACGCAGATAAGATTTACCACATTGCAGAAGAGGCAAAAAATATCGGACTGGATATGTTTGTTCTGGATGACGGATGGTTTGGAAAGAGAGACAATGATTGGTGTGCACTTGGTGACTGGGAAGTAAATGAAGAAAAGATTAAAGGCGGGCTTCCTGCACTTGCAGAGAAGATTCATGGACTTGGACTGAAATTCGGTCTGTGGGTAGAGCCGGAGATGATCTCTGAGGACAGTGATCTCTACAGAGAGCATCCGGACTGGGCACTGAAGATCCCGGGACGTGCTATAAACCGAAGCAGACATCAGTTAAATCTGGATATCACCAGAAAAGAAGTACGTGAACACATTATGAACCAGATCTTTAAGGTTCTGGATGCATGCAAGGCTGATTATGTAAAATGGGATATGAACCGAAGCGTAGATAACGTATTCTCAGCAGCTCTTCCAAAGGAACGTCAGGGAGAGGTTTACCACAGATATGTGCTGGCTGTTTATGAAATGATGGAAAGCCTGGTACAGAGATATCCGGATCTTCTGTTTGAGTCCTGCTCAGGCGGAGGCGGAAGATTTGAGGCGGGAATGCTTTACTATTCTCCGCAGATCTGGTGCAGTGACAATACAGATGCTATTGACAGACTGAAAATCCAGTATGGTACATCCTTCGGATATCCCATAAGTGCAATGGGCGCACATGTCAGCGTATGCCCGAACCATCAGTCCGGAAGAACGACTCCTTTTGAGACAAGAGGAATTGTTGCATCCGCAGGTACCTTTGGCTATGAGCTGGATCTGATGAAGATGTCCGAAGAAGAGAAAAAGACAGCCAGAGAGCAGATTCTGAAGTATAAAGAAATGGAGCATCTGGTACAGTCCGGAGACTACTATCGTCTGGTGAACCCATTCGAAAACAACAACCATGTACTTTGGCAGTTTGTATCCAAAGACAAAAAAGAAACAGTTGTGTGCGGAGTAAGACTCCACAGCGAAGCAAATCCTTATATTTATCTTTTCTACCCACAGGGATTGGATGCTGATATGAAATACGAAGACACAGCAACAGGAAAAGTATATACAGGTGCAGCACTTATGAAAGCAGGTCTGCCTCTGCCACTGACAACAGGTGACTACCAGCCAATCAGATTTACATTTAAGGCAGTGGAAAAATAGCATAATCATTATTTCTATGACATATAAAAGCAGCAGATTTCCAAAATCAGGAAAAATCTGCTGCTTTTTGAAATATTATTTTTTCTTTTTGGAATTATGCTCCGATTCCGGATTCATTCCGTCGATTATATGCTCAATCATCATCTTTTTTACATAAACATCAAAGCTTAACAGGCAGATAAATGAAAATCTCTTCAAATTCGCCTGATCTTCTTCATCTGCGTCCCCGAAAGTATCCTGTGCTGTTTTGTATTTGCGCAGAAGGTCTTTTTTCAGGGATTCAATCTGTTCCTTTTCCATGCTGAAAACTTCATTATAAATATAAGTCATATCTTTCTCAGTCATGGATTTAAAATATTTCTGCGTGATCGGTGTGAGCAGAGTCTGGATATCATTGATGGAAAGAATATTTTTGAAATAGTAAATAAAAATCAGCATCAGCACATGTTCTTTGGAATAACGTTTCTTCTCAGGCGGGGGAAGAAGTTTATTCTTTGCATAATTGTTGATCATAGTCTTGGTGAGAATCTTATCATCTGCGTAACGTTTGGAAGAAACGAGCTGCTCTTCCATAAAGGTTGTCACTTGGTCCATATATAAATCAATATTTGGGATGTCTTCCGGTTTAATATAGTCAATCCTGGATACACTTTCCAGAATGCTGTTTATCATATCTTTATCATCGATTGTCATCTTTCATCACCTCTGTTCCTTATTATATAGTTTTAAATACTACTTGTAAATGTTTTTTTCACTAATTACAAAATTTATATCCGCTTGAATTTACAGGAATCAGTTGTAGGCGAACAGATTTTTGTGTATAATCATAAAGATATATGCCTGTTCAGGCACAAAAAATATTTCGAGAGATGTAAACGGTAACCGGTACATATTTTGAATCTGAAAGATTGTTGCAGGAATCAACTTGTTGATCATCATGGTTGTTTGTAAAATAATGTACCGTACAGGAAGAAGACAGGAGAAAATATGAGCGATATTTATAGTACATTAAATCCTCAGCAGCAGGAAGCGGTTTACCATACAGAAGGTCCACTGCTGATCCTTGCGGGAGCGGGTTCGGGAAAGACAAGAGTACTTACCCACCGCATTGCTTACCTGATAGATAAAAAGGGAATCAATCCCTGGAACATTCTGGCTATCACATTTACAAATAAAGCAGCCAGTGAGATGAGAGAACGTGTAGATAAAATAGTGGGATTTGGTTCCGAGAGCGTATGGGTTTCCACATTCCATTCTACCTGTGTGCGTATTCTGCGTCGTTATATTGACCGTCTTGGATATGATACCAGATTTGCTATTTATGACACAGAAGATCAGAAAACTCTGATGAAAGAAGTATGCAGAAAACTGAATATTGACACCAAGAAAACAAAGGAACGTTCTCTTCTGGCACAGATTTCCCATGCAAAAGATGAACTGATCACACCGGATGAGATGGAACTGAATGCAGGTGGGGACTTTGTTAAAAAGAAGGTTGCTGAGGTATATCGGGAATATCAGGCTGCTTTGCGCAGAAATAATGCGCTGGATTTTGATGATCTGATCGTAAAGACCGTAGAGCTTTTTCAGAACTGCGGAGATGTTCTGGAAAACTATCAGGAACGTTTCAGATATATCATGGTGGATGAGTATCAGGATACCAATACTGCACAGTTTAAATTTATAAGCCTGTTGGCCTCTAAATATGAAAACCTCTGTGTAGTCGGTGATGATGACCAGTCTATCTATAAATTCCGCGGTGCAAATATTGGAAATATTCTTGGATTTGAGCATGTTTTTCCAGATGCAAAAGTTATCCGTCTGGAACAGAATTACCGTTCCACAAAGAATATTCTGAATGCAGCCAATGCGGTGATCGCAAACAATACCTCACGTAAATCAAAAACACTCTGGACTGAGAATTCGGAGGGGGAACGAATCCATTTCCGCCAGTTCATGAACGGATATGAGGAAGCAGAGTATGTGATAGGCGAGATTTCCAGAGCTCACAGAGAGAATGGTGCGAAGTATAAAGACTGTGCAGTTCTGTACAGGACCAATGCACAGTCACGACTCTTTGAAGAGAAGTGTCTTCTTGCGAATATCCCTTACAAGATTGTAGGCGGTGTGAATTTCTATGCGCGTAAAGAAATCAAAGACCTGTTATGTTATCTGAAGACAATTGACAATTCCAGAGATGATCTGGCAGTCCGCCGTATCATCAATGTACCGAAGCGTGGAATCGGAGCCACAACTCTTGGCAGAATACAGGATTATGCGGATAAAATGAGTGTGAGTTTCTATGATGCCTTGCGTGTGGCAGAGGAGGTCCCGTCTATTGGAAGAAGCCTTTCAAAGATTGATGGATTTGTAACCTTTATTCAGAGTTTAAAGAGTAAGGCAGAGTCTTATACAGTACGTGAACTTCTGGAAGAAGTGATTGAACTTACCGGATATGTGGCAGAGCTGCAGGCTGAAGATACAGATGAATCGAAGGCAAGAATCGAGAATATTGATGAACTTATTTCCAAGACAGAATCCTATCAGGAAGTAATGGAAGAACAGGGACAGACGGCCACACTTTCAGGTTTTCTCGAGGAGATTGCACTGATCGCAGACATTGACAGCGTGGATCCGGATCAGGATTATGTGCTTCTTATGACACTACATAGTGCCAAAGGTCTGGAGTTTCCGAGAGTATTTCTCGCAGGAATGGAAGATGGGATGTTTCCGTCTTATATGTCCATTATATCAGATGACAGATCTGATCTGGAAGAAGAGAGAAGGCTCTGTTATGTGGGTATCACAAGAGCTATGGAGGATCTGACGCTGACAAGTGCCAGACAGCGGATGCTCCGGGGAGAAGTACAGTATAATAAAGTATCCAGATTTGTACGTGAAATTCCGCGGGAGCTTGTGGATCTGGGACAGGAAGCTCAGGAAAAGAAGAAAAAGATTGAAGAGATGATTCAGGCAGACAGAAACCTTGCAAAAATGAAAATGGCTTTTGAGACGAAAACATTCAAGCCCAGAGAATTTAAGGTGACGAAGGCTGCTGCACTGGATTACGAAGTGGGAGACACTGTCCGCCACATTAAATTTGGTGTAGGAATTGTCAAAGACATTGTAGACGGCGGAAGAGATTATGAAGTCACTGTTGATTTTGACAAAGTGGGAATAAAGAAAATGTTCGCAGGATTTGCAAAGCTGAAAAAAATATAATAATTTCAGAATCAGGATGATGCAGGCAAGTCACGCCTGCTGTCTGTTAGTCGAGCGATTGGGGCAGGTGACTTAAGTCACCTGCGGAGGCTGCGAAAAGCAATAAGCAGTAAGGCGAACGATTTTATCCGCTTTATATATGAGACAGGAGTTCAGGAAGTTTCATAAGACTGTCAAATTCATGATCAGGGATGATTTCTGAAGTCTTCTCATGGTTGGGATTAAACCAGATTGTGCGGATTCCGGCATTGATGCCGCCCTGGATATCAGAGGTCAGGCTGTCCCCGATGATTACTGCTGTTTCCTTATGGAAATCAGGGATTCTGGAGAAGCAGTAGTTAAAGTATTCCCTGCCCGGTTTATTGTATCCCAGTTCTTCGGAGATAAAAATATCCTCAAAGTAACGGGAAATTCCGGAACTTTTAAGCCGTCCCTTCTGGACACTTAAGGTACCGTTTGTAACCAGATACATCCGGTATTGACCGTAAAGAGTTTCGAGCAATTCTTCTGCACCATCTATGAAATAGTGCCCCTGGGCCAGAAGAGTTTCATAGGTATGTGCAGCTTCTTTTGCAGGTACATCCACATTCAGCTCTGCAAAAAGAAGCCGGAATCTCCGAAGCTTTACCTGGTCTCTGGTGATCTTGCCCTGTTCAAGAAGTTTCCACTGGGCGAGGTTAAGCTCACTGTAACGCTTCAGAACTGAAGGCTCGGGAGCAATGTGAAAACTTTTCAGAGTTTTTGCGATAGCTGCTCTTTCTGCCCGGTTAAAATCAAGTAATGTATTATCAAGATCAAAAAAAAGTGTTTCTACCATAAGTATTTATCCTCTCTTATCAGATCGTTGCTGTCGGCATATTTTTAAGTCAGGGGCAAAATTCATTCCAGATTGCCTGCGGCAATGGAATTTTGGCTTGTATGTCTCGGGATTGTGTGAACAGTAACCCCCTGATATCATTATAATAAAGAAACTAACAAAAGTATAGAATAAATGCAGATATCTTATGGTAAAATTACAGAAAAAGTGTTATAATAATTTCATTAAACAGCAGACGGCAGAAGTGTTAAGTGTCAGCTGATGAATTATTGAGAGGATGGTGCGATTATGAATATCAAAATTGAAGAATTATTATCAGCATTAAACAGAAAAGAAGAAGAGAAAGAAAAAAATACAGTCCTCTGGGTACTGGCAATCATTGGCGCAGTTGCAGCAGTAGCAGGTATCGCATTTGCTGTATATCATTTCTTTGCTCCGGATTATCTGGAAGATTTTGAAGAGGATTTTGACGATGACTTCGACGATTATTTCGAAGATGAAGAAGAATAATTACCTGTAATATGAAAATGAAAGAATAGCTCCGGCTTATACCGGGGCTATTTTTATGGAGGTTATATGAAAAAAGGCGAAATTTATGAAGGCGTGATTGAGAAAGTAGATTTTCCCAATAAGGGAATTGTGATAACAGACGGACAAAAAGTTACCGTAAAGAACGGAATGCCCGGACAGAAAGTTCGTTTTATGATCAATAAGAAGCGTTCCGGACGTGCAGAGGGAAGACTTCTGGAAGTGTTGGAGAAGTCTCCGCTTGAAACAAGAGAACCGGTCTGTAGCATTTTTCCGGAATGTGGAGGATGCATGTATCAGACCATGTCCTATGAAAACCAGCTCAAAATGAAAGAATGTCAGGTTCGTGAACTGTTGGATGGTGCATTGAACGGCACTGATTACCAGTGGGAGGGAATTCATGGAAGTCCCATTGAATTCAGATATCGAAATAAAATGGAATTCTCCTTTGGTGATGCATATAAGGATGGTCCGTTGACGCTGGGTCTGCACAAAAAAGGCAGTACCTATGATGTTCTTACAGCAGATGACTGTCAACTGGTTCATGAAGATATGACGAAAATCCTGACTTGTGTGCATGAATACTTCCTGAAACGAAACGTTTCCTATTATAAAAAGATGCAGCATACAGGATATCTGCGCCATCTGCTTCTCCGCCGCGGTGTGACTACAGGAGAGATTCTGGTCCATGTGATTACCACCAGTCAGGAAGAACATGATCTGGAATCTCTGAAAGAAGAACTTCTTGCACTTCCGCTGGAGGGTAAAATTGTGGGAATCATGCATATTATCAATGATTCTCTTTCTGATGTGGTGCAGAGTGATGAGACACGTATCCTTTACGGTCAGGATTTCTTTTATGAAACGCTTCTGGGACTGCGATTTAAGATCAGTACATTTTCATTTTTCCAGCCTAATTCCCTGGCTGCGGAAGTGCTTTATTCTATCGTACGTGAGTATATCGGAGATACGAAGGATAAAGTAGTGTTCGACCTTTACAGCGGAACCGGAACGATCGCCCAACTTGCAGCCTCCGTAGCGGACGAAGTGATAGGTGTGGAAATTGTGGAAGAGGCAGTAGAAGCTGCAAAACAGAATGCAGCACTGAATAACCTGAGTAATTGCAAATTTATTGTAGGAGATGTCCTTAAAGTCTTGGATGATCTGACGGAGAAACCGGATGTGATCATTCTGGATCCGCCAAGGGATGGAATCCATCCCAAAGCATTGCCGAAGATTCTTTCTTATGGGGTAGACCATATTGTATATATTTCCTGCAAAGCGACCAGCCTGGCAAGAGATCTTCCGGCATTTCTGGCGGCAGGATATAAGCTGGAAAAAGCCTGCTGCGTTGATCAATTTTGCCAGACAGTGCACGTCGAGACAGTAGTCTTGATGTCAAGGAAAGATAAATAAAAGCCAGAAAGCGGCGTATTTCCGGGCTTTTTCGGAAGTTGGGAATAGAAGCCTAACTCCTGAAAAAGCTCGGTTGTTTTATATGGAAACATATCTACCGCGAAATCTGTGTCAGGTTGTAACCTCGGATTAGATGTCACGATTTGAGACAGTGGATTGGATATGTGGAGAATTGTTTAAATCGGAAGTTGATGGAATGGCCTGGTAGAGATGGTTTCAGCGATGGGGGACGTATCTAACCGAGGCGAAATAATCCCTGCGGAATAAAAGAGGAAGGCAGAGATGCTGATGAATTTCAGTTTATTACAAAAAGGAGAATTAGTCATGATAAGACGAGCAATAGATAGAGATGCATCGAGAATTGCTGAGATATCAGTATTCTCCAAGCGGATGAACTATAGAGAAATTTTTCACGATGATATGGTTTCATTTGGTGAAATACAAGTTTATCCGTTGGCAAAAGAATACATCGAGCACCCAGAGATACTTAAGGAATTTTATGTATATGAAGATGATTTTGTTAAGGGGTTCATTCATATTCAGGGAACGCAAGTCTTGGAATTGTATGTAGATACGTTTTTCGTGGATCAGGGAATCGGAGGTAAATTATTAGATTTTGCCGTAAGTAGGAATTGTAATTCACTATGGGTTCTTGAGAAGAATACAAAAGCGCAGCACTTTTATTTGCGACACGGTTTTACTCCAAGTGGAGTAAGGCAATTGGAAGAGGGAACAGAACAATTTATCATTGAAATGATACGTTGAAGTAAGTAGGTTATTCTAGAAGTTAACTGTACCAAAAACATACAATGGAGAAGCTGTAATCCATTGATATGTTTCCACAAACTGATGAGACGTTGGACATATTTTCGCAAACCAACGAGTAAAAAAGA
>ENA-OPCP01001855-OPCP01001855.1-human-gut-metagenome-genome-assembly--contig:-NODE-1855-length-12162-cov-4.624350_pt1 | contig 12162 bp, 9 predicted proteins | sample MGYA00241563_ERZ501477 | MGnify/ENA primary metagenome ERZ501477 (study PRJEB25962, sample SAMEA2042572) | human gut metagenome | biome: human gut; feature: human-associated habitat; material: faeces... | reverse complement strand
GGGCCCCGCCACGCCGTATGCAATGCGGGCGCCGAGTATAGTTTTTTTATCATCGCTCAGCTTAACGTTTACCGAGCAGCCAAGCGTTGCTATATCCATGGCGTTTCGCATGGCATATTTTATGTAATGCCCCTTATAGCCCGCGTAGCTTTCCTCTTTTATAAGTATTGCCGTAAGCAGCTCGGCGGGGCGGAGCGCCACCTTGCCCGCGCTTATATAATATTCCCTTATGGGGAGCTGCCTTACGCCCTCGGCCGAGGTAAGCTCAACTATCGCGTCCCATGCGTGCAGGGTGCTTGCGCTGTCCGCGCTGGTAACGCCGTTTGAAATGTTGCCGCCGATTGTGCCGATGTTTCTTATCTGCGGCCCGCCAACCATGTCCACGGCCTCTCCCAGCACCTTTATATGCTCGTTTATAAGCGGATCCTTAGTGATGTGCGAAAAGCTTGTGAGCGGAAGTATTCTAAGCGTCCCGTCCTCGTCCATGCGTATGCCCCTCAGCGCGTCTATGCCGAATATGCTCACCAGCTCGCAGCCGGCAAGCTTGCCCTCGCGCAGCTTTATGAGCACGTCGCTCCCGCCGGCGATTATCTTTGCATCGGGGTGCTGCCGCATAAGCTCTATTGCTTCATTAACGCTGCTTGCTTCATACAGCGCCTTTATGTCATACATGCCGTGTGTCCCTCCTTATCAAATAAGCCCTTCTTCGCGGAAACGTTCAAACAATACATGCGGCGTGAGGGGTATGGAGTCTATCTCTACGCCCGTTGCGTTCAGCACGGCGTTGCGTATGGCGGGCGCGCCGCTGGTCGCGGGCGGCTCGCCCAGCGCCTTTGTGCCGTATGCGCTGGTGGGTTCATAGTTTTCAACGAACTGCGCCTCAAGATGCGGATGATCCATGGTGGTGGAAAGCTTATAGTCCAGCAGATTGTTGTTCAGCGGCCTGCCGGTCTTTTTATCGTAAAGCAGCTGCTCGCTCAGCCCGTAGCCTATTGCCATGCTCATGCCGCCGTGCACCTGCGACGCGGCAAGCGCGGGGTTTATAAGCCGCCCGCAGTCATGCACGTTTATCATGTTCACAAGCTTAACCTTGCAAAGCGGAATGTCCACCTCCACCTCCGCAAAGGAGCAGCCGAACGAATATGCGTTGGATTTGACCTGATATGTGCTTTCGGCTGTGATATGCTGGCTGTGCTCCAGGCTGTAAAGCGCGGTTGTTGCAAGCTCGGCAAGGCTCATCAGCCGCCTGCTGTTGTTTATGTTTATGATATAGCCGTCCTCAATGTCCAAATTGTGAACCGTCATGCGGGTAAGCTCGTGCGCGTAATTCAATATGCGCTCCTTCATTATGCGCGCCGTCTGCTGCACGGCAAAGCCGCCCACGTAGGTTTGGCGGCTTGCGTATGCGCCCGTGCCGAAGGGGGTAACGTCCGTATCCTGCGCGGAGATTATATGCACCTTTTTAAGCGGAATGCCCAGCTCCTCCGCCGCCATTTGGCTGAAGGCCGTATCCGCGCCCTGCCCTATTTCGGTTTCGGCAAGCTGAAGCTGCACACTTCCATCCTGATTGAGCACCATGCGGCAGGACGAGCTTTCAAGCGATATCGGCCAAACGGCGGTGTTGTACCAGAAAACGGCCATGCCTATGCCGCGGCGAATATCGCCCGTGTCGTGCGAAAATTCCTCCAGCTTGCGGTCGTAATCAATATACTCCATGCCCTTTTTGATGCATTGGTTAAAGCTGTCGAAATAATTCTCGTTCTTTGAAAAGCTGTCCCTGTAGCCTACCTCCATTAGGTTCATCTGCCTGAGCCTGAGCGGGGGAATATTGAGCCGCCTTGCAATATCGTCCACGTGGCTTTCCATTGCGAACATCATCTGCGGAATGCCGTAGCCGCGCATCGCGCCGCCGGCGGCTATGTTTGTGTAAACGGTATAGGCGTCCCCCTTGCAGGCGCCGCGGTAACGATAAAGCTGCCTGAACGCGCCCGCGCCCTTTGCGCAAACGCCGTGGCCGTGGCTTGCATACGCGCCCTGGTTGGAATAAGCCTCAAGCTTACCGGCAACGAATGTTCCGTCCGCGCGGACGTGGGACACGATATGGTAGCGTATCGCATGGCGCACGCGGTTGCTTGCGAAGGTTTCCTCGCGGCTCATGTCCAGCTTAACGAGCCTTCCGCCGAGCACCGTGGAAAGATACGCGCACAGCGGTTCATACAAAGCGTCCTGCTTATTGCCGAAGCCGCCGCCTATATAGGGCTTAACTATGCGCACGCTGCCCCAGTCCCGCCCCAATGCCTGGCCCACTATGCGGCGGACTATGTGCGGAATCTGCGTGGAGCTTACAACGTTTATCTTGCCCGCCTCCTCATAGGCGTAGCATATATGGTTTTCTATGTGGCAATGCTGCACGGTGGGCGTATTGTACCATTTATCTATAACGATAAGCCCGGGCTCCTTTACGGCTTCGGCATAATTGCCGTCCTCGTATGACGTATGGGCAAGTATGTTATGGTCAAACCCTTCGTGTATCCGCGGCGCGCCGTCCTGCATGGCCTCGATGGGGTCCAGCACGAAGGGAAGTTCTTCGTATTCAACCTTTATGGCACGTATGGCCTGCATTGCGCTTACCTCGTCCCGCGCGACCACCGCGGCCACATCGTCCCCATAATAGCGAACGTGGCGGTTGAGCAGCAGCCTGTCCGCAATGTCCTGATGATGCACATCCGTGCTCCATGGATGCCCCGCCGTGGGAAAGGGAATATCCGGCACGTCAAAGCAGGTGACTATTTTCACCACGCCCTTTATCCTTTCGGCCTCGCTCGTATCTATGCTTTTAACATAGCCGTGCGCAATTGTTGAATGCAGCACCTTGGCGATAAGCGCGGACTTATCCGCAATATCGTCCGTATATTTGGCGCGGCCCGTAACCTTGTCCGGCGCGTCCACGCGCGTTACGCTCTGTCCTATAATGCCCATGGGGCTTAACTCCTTCCCGCCAAAGCGGCGTTTATCAGTTGTATTTTATAAATTTGAAGTTTACTGCGTCAAAAAGTCCCTCGTCCGTAAGCTTAACGGCCGGTATAACGGGCAGCGCCATGAAGGAGAGCGCGATGAGCGGATCGCTGTCCCGCTTGGCGCCGAGGGAATAGAGCGCATCGAGCAGCGCCTGCTGAATTTCAAGCACGTCGTTCACGGGCGCGGCAGTCATAAGCCCGGCTATTGGCAGCGGCAGCCTTGCAAGCACCACCCCGCGGCTGACCACGCTGTATCCGCCGCCGCAATCCCTTAGCGATTCTATCGCCATGAGCATATCCTCGTCGTTATCGCCGGCAACTACCAAATTGTGGCTATCGTGCGCAACGGTTGAGGCCACCGCCCCGTGCTTTATGCCAAGCCCTTCCAGTATGCCAACGGCCATGCTGCCGGTCGCGTGGTGCCGCTCTATAACGGCAAGCTTAACCATGCCCTCGCTTGGGATAAAGCAGCCGTTTTCGTCCCGCTCAACATCGCGGTACACAAGCTCCGTAACAAGCTGATGCGGTATCATCTTTATTACCGGCGCGCTGACATGGCACCTGAGCGCAAGGTCATGCTTTGAAATTTCGGGCAGGCGAACGCTGTTGAACACCTGCGGCGGCAGTATGGGCGAAGGTATCTGCTCTTCTCCCGTATATGGCCTGCCGAAGCGGCTTATAACCTGCTTCACCTTGAAATCCTTCAAATCCTCCAGCAGCACCATGTCCGCCTTGTACCCCGGGGCTATCGCGCCAACGCCGCGTATGCCGTATGCTCGGGCGGCGTTATAGGAGGCCATCTTTATTGCGTCTATCGGGTCTATGCCCGCGGCGACCGCCATGCGCGCGTTTGCGTTTATGTGCCCTTCGCGGCGGATATCCTCAATATGCTTATCGTCCGTGCAGAACATCATGTTCCGCGTGGGCAGCCTTTCCTCGGCTATGCGGCGCAAAACGCCGTCCATATTGTTGGCGGCGCTGCCTATGCGCAGCAGTATGTTCATGCCCGTTGCAAGCTTCTGCTTGACTTCTTCATATGTTGAGCATTCATGGTCGCTGAACGCGCCCGCAACGCGGTATGCGTTAAGCCCCATGCCCTCAAGCATGGGCGCGTGGCCGTCTATGGGCCGCTTATCGAAAAGCCTCAGCTTATCCAGCATTTCCTGGCTGCAATTTATAACGCTGTTCGCGTCCATAACCTCGCCCAGGCCCAATACGCGGCTTTTGTGCATGAACTGCTCCATGTCCTCCGCAACAAGCTTCGCCCCGCTGTGCTCAAACGGCGTTGCCGGCACGCAGGAGGGCAGCATGAAAAGCACCCTCAGCGGCAGCTCGTCGGTCAGCTTATACATGGCGCGTATGCCCGCAGTACCCGCAACGTTTGCAATTTCGTGCGGGTCGGCAATAACGGTTGTTGTGCCGTGGGGCATTATAACCTTCATGAAGGAGGAGGGTATTACCATGCTGCTTTCTATGTGCACATGCGCATCTATGAAGCCGGGCGCAAGGTAAGCGCCGCCGGCGTCTATTTCGTTTTCGCCGCTGTAACTGCCAACGCCTATTATAACGTCCTCGTATACCGCCACGTCCGCGCGAACAATCTCGTCCGTAAAAACGTTCACAACGTTCGCGTTTTTTATAACCAGCGTGTTCTTCCCTTCGTACGCCGCGCGTATCAGCTCGCTTTGCCTCATGGTGTCCCCTTCCGATTTTAATATTGATATTTAAGCTTGGCGAATATCAGCCTGCCCGCCGCCGTTTGCAGCGCGCTTGTGACAATAACGTCAACATCCTCGCCTATGTAGCGCCTGCCGCTGTCAACAACTATCATTGTGCCGTCGTTAAGATAGCCCACGCCCTGGCCCACTTCCTTGCCTTCTTTAACTATGTTCACGGTCATCTCCTCGCCCGGGAGCACAACGGGCTTTAAGGCGTTTGCAAGCTCGTTTATATTGAAAACAGGCACGCGCTGCACGCCCGCCACCTTGTTCAGATTATAGTCGTTCGTGACCACAACGCCGCCCATGTCGTAAGCAAGCTTTATAAGCTTTGCATCAACCTCCGCAATGTCCTCATAATCGGTATCCACTACCTTTATGGGAATGTTCTGCTCCTTCTGCATGCGGTTGAGTATGTCCAGCCCGCGCCTGCCGCGGTTGCGCTTCAATGAATCCGCGCTGTCCGCAATGTGCCTAAGCTCCGCCAGCACGAACGCGGGAACTATTATCTGCCCTTCAAGCATGCCGGTTTGGCAAATGTCCGCAATGCGCCCGTCTATTATTACGGACGTATCAAGCACCTTGGGACGTGCGGCGGAAGAGGATTTGCTCCCCTTGCCCGGGCGGCGGAACCACGAAGGCAGATTGACCTCTCCCCTGCGCTTCAATACCTGCGCGCAGCCAAGATAGCCGCACGCGCAGTAAAGCGCAACGTTTATAATCGTGCCTATGAGCCAAGGGAGATTTGCCGTGAGCGTGCTTAAAAGCAGCGCTATCACAAGCCCAACTATAAGCCCCACCGCGCCAAGGAAAATATCGGATAAGGACATATCGCTCATGCGGGCTTCCGCTGCGCCCACTGCCTTTGAAAAGCCGGATATAATGCGCGGGGATAAAATATAAAATATGATTGCAAATATGATTGCCGCCGCAATATACACCGCTTCGTGCAAAGGCAGGCGATTCATCATCGCCAGCAATTTGTCCGCCCCTGCCGTGGCCGCAAGGCCGATGAGCGCGCCCGCTATCGCAATAATGATGCGGGCGAATTTTTTAGCCAAGTTATATTACCTCCTGTACAACTTATTTAATTTACTATTATATAATAAGTACGCTTCGCTGCATATGGATAAAATTTGTCCTTCGCGGGAAAATATCAGCTTATTGCGCCGTACACTTCTTCCTCCGAACAGCCTATGCATAAAAGCTCGTCACTCAGCAGGCGCATTGTAAGCGAAAGCATTTTCTGTTCGCTTGCGCTGAGCCCCTTTTCCTGCTGCTTATGCTTGAGAAATATAAAAACGTCCGCAATGCCGTATATGCCGCCGCTCCTCAGCCGGCTGCAATTTTCGCGGTAGCGGCGGTTCCAGTTCCCGCTTTGGGAGGCCCCCGTGCTCGCCACGCCGGAAATGATGTAGCGCAGCACTTTATCCCCTTCTTTGCGCGATATAAGCCGCCTCAGCCCGATTTTCTCCGCTGTTTCAACCGGCACCATCGCGCTTACGCGGCCCGAATCGAATTTGAGCAAATAATACTGCGCGTTAACGCCAAGCACCCTGCGCTGCTCAATTCCTTCTATTTCCCCTATGCCGTGCATGGGGTAGCATATTCTTTCGCCTATGCAAAACATAGCATTCCTTCCCTTCTCCGCACGTATGCGGAATAAAACGGCACGCATTCATGTTCGTTCTTTGATTGACCGACATAAAAATTCTTTTGTTATCTTGCATTTTATTTTATCATCATTTCCTGCGCCGTGTCAAAGAAAAATGCCTGTTTTGCCTATAATTTTCGTTGAAAAGGGAGCTGAGCGGCTGCGGCTGCACGGCGTGTCCGCACATGACGTACAATTGTGGCGGCCTTCGGTTAAGGCGCTCTCAGCCAAAGGATTGCGGTGAAGCGGGCGTGCATTATGCAAGTGCGCGGGCGTTATGCATAAGCGCGCGGCGGTGTGGATAATGTGGAGAAAAGCAAAAAAAGGGCGTATTGCGCCGCAAACGTGTGGATAACTATGTGGATAATGTGGACAACTGCTGTGTATAGCTATATTGATATGCAGGATGATGGCATAAATATGACATCGGCCGGCCGAAAACATGCCGCCTAAAAAATATTCGGCTCCCATAAAAAAGCATAAGCGGCGGTTAAGAAGCATACTTTTATTATGAGGTGATGTTATGGCAAGGCGAAATTCGGCGCACGGAATGCACAAAACCGTCCGCCTGTTAGCGACAGGCTTGGCCGCGCTGATACTATGCGGCGGAATGGTGCTGCTGTTCGTTCAAAAGGAGCGCGCGGCCGCAAACGCGGCGGGCGAGCCAACTGCGGAACCGATTGCGCCCACGCCCGCGCCGCGCTTCACGGTGGTGATAGATCCCGGCCACGGCCTGCCGGACGGCGGAGCGACGGGCATGGATACGGGCATTGCGGAGGAAGGCATAAACCTGAATTATGCCATGGCGCTCAGAGATGAGCTTAGTGCGCTGAACATTGCCGCCGTACTGACGCGGGAGGATGAAAACGCGCTCAATGCGGACAAAAAGAAGGACATGGCGGCGAGGCGGGACATAATAAACTCCGCCGGTGCGGCTGCGGTTATAAGCATACATATGAATAAATTCGGCGACAGAAGCGTATCCGGCCCGATGGCGTTTTATATGAAAGGCTCTGCTGAAGGGGAAAGGCTTGCAAAATGCGTATTGGACGGCGTTTGCGGCGCGATAGGCAGGCCGCTGCGCCACGTTAACCCGGGCGATTATTATATAATAAAAAACAGCGAACCGCCCTCGGTAATACTTGAATGCGGGTTCCTGTCCAATGCCAATGACGAAGCGCTGCTGCAAAACGAAGAACATATGCGTGCCATGATGAAGGGAGCGGCGGAGGGTATATTGAAATATGTTGAAGCAGCGGAGGAAAAAAGCCAATAAAAGGGCCCGGGTCTAAAAAACGGGCCGAAAGGAAAAAATCAAGCCTGCTGCTTCACCTTTTCGTGGCGAAGCCTGTGCGCAAGCGTGTAGAGAAATTCCTTTGAGCCCGGCGGACATTTTTCACGATTGACAAACAATTCGTTTAATCGGTCTTGGTTGCCGCGCGACCAAATGGCATATATTTCCTCGCGTATGTTACGTTCAACCCTGGGTGGCACCGTGTTTAACCGCTCCGCAACATAGGGATATAAATTGGCGGTTGCACACATGACGTCATCGTGTTGCATAATGAATTCGAGCGCCGTAACCATTTGAATATACCCTTGTCTCCCGGCAGGGGCTCCAAGCTCCAAAAGCTCGGATTCTATATCCAATCGCTTCATTGTTTCCTCCGATTCTTAACAACAACTGGGGTGATTATAGTGAAGAGATGTAAATATGTCTGTGATGCAGTAACATAAATTGGCCATTTTTTCTATTCCTCAAAAGCCCAAAAAATGCTTAAAACAGAGGATGTTATAACGCTATAAGAAAAAAGTATCGGTAAAGGTGTAAAAAAGGCCGCTAAGAAAAATTAATAACTGAAGTTATTTTAAGCCGCTATTGCATATATTGCGCATGTTATAGTATAATATGCTGCAGCGCTTTTGAAGGACGCGACATGCGAAAGGAGAACGCAAAAATGGACGAGAGCGACGCTGAAGCGCCCAGCCCTGTTCCGTTACAATCGCATATAGCCGAAAATGTGAAAGGTCATACCTCCCGCGCCCGTTATGGTTTTTATACGGGCGTCCTACGGCATGGCTTTTTTGCATAAATAAAATCATATTATTTGGAGGAATCAAAACCAAAATGGAAGACGACCCGCTTATAGGACTATTGCTGCTGCAGCTGTTCTTTATTCTGCTCAACGCCGTGTTCGCGTGCGCTGAGATAGCCGTGCTTTCGGTGAACGAGGTCAAACTGAACAAGCTTGCGGCGGAGGGCGACAAACGCGCCGCGCGACTCAGCCGCCTTACTTCCCAGCCCGCGCGCTTTTTGGCTACTATACAGATATCAATCACACTTGCCGGCTTCTTAGGCAGCGCATTTGCCGCCGATAACTTTGCGGGCAAGCTGGTTGAAGCCGTGCAGTCAACCGGCGTGAACATAAACGCGCATCTTCTCAACAGCATAAGCGTTGTTGTAATAACGCTTATACTCAGCTTTTTCACCCTTGTTTTCGGCGAGCTTGTGCCCAAGCGCCTTGCCATGAAAAAGGCCGAAAGCATTGCCCTTGCATTGAGCGGAGTGATATCGTTCATATCCGCCGCGTTCAGGCCCATAGTATGGCTGCTTACGGTAAGCACCAATCTTGTGCTGAAGCTGCTTGGCGTTGACCCCAACGAGAAGGACGACGAGCTGACAGAGGACGAGATACGCATGATGATAGACGCGGGCAGCGAAAAGGGCGCCATAGAGGAAGGCGAAAAGGAACTGCTGCAAAACGTGTTCGAGTTCAACGACATTGCGGCGGAGGATATACTTACCCACAGGACAATGGTGGATATGCTTTGGACCGAGGAAACGGACGCGGAATGGGAAACCACGATAAAGGAGACCAACCATTCGCATTATCCCGTTTGCGGGGACACTGCGGACGACGTTGTCGGCGTGCTGAAGGCGCGCGACTATTTGAAGCTTACCGACCGCACGCGCGAAAGCGTTATGAAAAACGCCGTAAGTCCCGCGCTGTTCGTACCGCTGAGCGTTAAGGCGGACGATCTTTTCCGCGAGATGCGCCGCACGCGCAATCACTTTGCCGTGGTGCTGGACGAATACGGCGGAATGAGCGGCATAGTTACCATGAACGACCTTGTGGAGCAGATAGTGGGCGATATTGACGATGTGGATTCCGAGGAGGCCATAATACCCCTCGGCGGCGGCAAATACTCAGCCGGCGGGCGCGCCGCGCTTGAGGACATAGGCGAGCTTTTCGGCATGGAGCTGCCCACGGACGAGTTCGATACCATAGGCGGGCTTATATTCTCCGCATTCGATGTCATACCCGAGGACGGCAGCCGCTTCTCCGTTTCCGTATGCGGCATCCATGCGGACGTTGACAAGGTTGCGGAACACAGGATAGTGCACTGCGTTATATATAAGGAGGAAACGCAGGACGCGCCGATTGCGTCATAAATATTAAAATGTTACATAATTTTGATGCTTCTATCCATAATAATGAACGAATGTGAAGCTTGGCCTCAGGCTATTGCATTAGGGCAAAAGCGGACTATAATATAAGCTGTACCGCGAAGGAAAGGGCGATGGGCCCCGGATGGAGCGGCACGGCAGGCGACCCGATAAGGGCCGGCCGAGAAATAAAAATTTACTTTATGGAAGGAAGTAGAAATATTATGTTACCGATGATTTTTGGAGAAAACCTTTTTGACGACCTGTTTAACGATGCGTTTGAACGCAGCATGTGGAACACCGACAAGGCTCTGTACGGCAAGCGTGCTTCCCAGCTGATGAAGACCGACGTACACGAGACCGAAGAAGGCTACGAGCTGAACGTTGACCTGCCCGGCTTCAGCAAGGACGAAATCAACGTTGAGCTGAAGAACGGCTACCTTACCATCAGCGCCGTCAAGGGGCTGGATAAGGAAGAAACCGACAAAAAGACCAAGCGCGTTATCCGTCAGGAGCGCTACAGCGGCAGCTGCCAGAGGACTTTCTACGTTGGCGACATAAAGAGCGAGGACGTGAAGTGCAAATACGAAGCCGGCGTGTTGACCGTCAACCTGCCCAAGTATGAGCAGAAGAAGCTTGCTTCCGCCAGCACCATCGCCATCGACTAATACCAAAACAAACGCACAGCCGTGCGCGGGCAACCGCGCGCGGCTGTTTTATATTTCTGCCCGATATGGTAAAATAGCATAAGGAAATATCCCCTCACGGTGGCATGCGGCGCGATATCCAACACTTCGGCATAATAAGCTGGATGTTGCAGGGCGAAAAGTTGGATGTTTGAGGGGCAAAAGTTGACTATTAAGCAATTTAGTAAAAAGATAAACTACAAAAGGAGACACACACCATGAAAAACGAAAGCGCAAAGAAACTGCTGGACTTTATGAAAAAGAGCCCCACAAGGTATCAGGTGGTGGCGAACTTTGAGGCCATGCTGGACGAAAAGGGCTACGAAAAGCTGTATACGGAAAAGCCGTGGAAGCTTGAGCGCGGGGGCAAATACTATGTTTCGCCAAACGGATCGAGCATAATGGCGTTCCGCATCCCCGCCGAACCCACCGCGGGCTTTATGCTTTCCGCCGCGCACAGCGACTCACCAACCTTTAAGATAAAGGATAATCCGGAAAAGGCCGGCGCGCATTATGTGCAGCTTACAACCGAGCGCTACGGCGGCGCGCTCATGTCCACGTGGTTCGATCGTCCGCTCTCCGTTGCGGGCCGCGTGCTTGTGCGCGGGGAGAACGGCCGCATCGCGACCAAGCTTGTGAACGTTGACCGCGACCTTTTGATAATACCCAACGTTGCCATACACATGAACCGCAACGCCAACAACGGCTTTGAAATAAAGGCAAATGTGGACACGCTGCCCCTTTTCTCCGACGAAAACGGCAAGGGTAAATTCATGCAGGTGGTGGCGGACAGCCTCGGCATAAACGCAGAGGACATAATAGGCCACGATCTTTACCTTTACAACCGCATGGCCCCCACGTTCCTCGGCAGGGATGATGAGTACATCGCCTCCCCCAAGCTGGACGACGTGGAGTGCGCGTTCGGCTGCATGGAGGGCTTTATAAACGCGGCCGAGAGCGGCAGCATACCCGTATGCTGCGTGTTCGATAATGAGGAGACCGGCAGCTCCACCAAGCAGGGCGCAGCGTCCAACATTCTGCGCGACCTTCTGCGCCGCATTGCGCTCAACCTTGGCAAGAGCGAAGAAGAATACCTTGCCATGGTTGCGCAGAGCTTCATGGTATCGGCGGATAATGCCCATGCGCAGCATCCCAACCACCCCGAGTATTCGGACAGCGACAACTGCCCCTACATGAACAAGGGCATAGTGATAAAGTTCAACGCCAACCAGAAATACACCACCGACGGCGTATCCGCCGCGCTGTTCCGCCGGGTGTGCGCGGAAGCGGGCGCGCCGGTGCAGGTTTTTGCCAACCGTTCCGATATGGCGGGCGGCGGGACGCTGGGCAGCATTGCCAACACCAAGGTTGCCGTAAGCACCGTGGACATAGGTCTGCCCCAGCTTGCCATGCATTCATGCTACGAAACCGCGGGCGCGGAGGACATAGACAGCCTTGTAAAGGCCATGACCGCCTTCTACTCCAAAACCCTCACCGTTGAAAACGGCGAATACGGAATATAAGCGCGCTTACGCGCGCAAGGCGGATTGACTGAGGGGTTGACGCAAACAAGAGCAGCCACGTTGCAACCCCTCCGTCCATTCGCTGACGCTCATGTCCACCTCCCCTTTCAGGGCAG
>ENA-OPCP01001850-OPCP01001850.1-human-gut-metagenome-genome-assembly--contig:-NODE-1850-length-12201-cov-3.983040_pt1 | contig 12201 bp, 7 predicted proteins | sample MGYA00241563_ERZ501477 | MGnify/ENA primary metagenome ERZ501477 (study PRJEB25962, sample SAMEA2042572) | human gut metagenome | biome: human gut; feature: human-associated habitat; material: faeces... | reverse complement strand
AAGCGGCCTGCCGATGCAGCAACGGACGGGCTACAATAATTAGCCCCGTGTACCACAATCGCCCGTTCTTTTGCCCGGTCGTTGATCCCTTTTTCCAAACCGTTCAGGACTAAGGAATAGCCGTTTTTACCCTGATAGGTATTCTCCGTCACGAAAAATCCCAATGAACTTTTGTAAGAATTGACTTTGTTGGAAAAAGACGTGGCGTAATTTCCTCCGCTGTTTTTCCCATGCGAGACGAGAGAGGAGAACAGGAGTTTCTTGTGCCGGATATCCAGAACATAAAGCCGCTCTTCCGTGGAAGGCTTCGTGAAGTCGATCAGGGTAATGATATCCTTGTTACGTCGTTCGATTGCCTGCGATCCGGTTATTGCTTGTTCGAAGGCGGTATAGTCCACCACATTATCCAGCTGCATATCTGTATAGAGCTGTCGGCATACCGAAGACATGGCCGCCGCAGGATCAGCCGGAATTAGGGGAGACGAACTTCTGGTTATCGTATAATTAGCCGGAAGAAATAATAAAAACAAGTATAAACAGATGCGCAATAACATAAGATTGAATAATGTCGCACAAAGATAAGACTTTTAATCAAAAACGAAAACAATAGTCTCATTTACAGGCGCCCAATCATAAACGAACTTGGCGTGCGAGGTCGCATTCCGGACGCACATATGGGAACGTGGAGTCGTTCCAAGCGTTGGACTGTATTCGATCAGCGACTTACGTGGCGCGTTTACCGGAACTCCGTGGATATACCCTCCGTTGGTGAACCGACTGGCATAAGGAGCGAATCCACCTGTCTCTTTGCTGCCGTCTACCAGATAAATCATCCTTGCCTTCTTTTCCTGGACGACAAATATGCCTAATGGCGTTTCCTGTGCGTATGGAGGGCGGTGCTGCCCTGTTGTTGCCGGATTCATGCTTCTGACAAGCCATTTGGAACCCGTATGCTCGAGCGTTGCGATATTTTGGTTGGTGACATCGACGAATATGGCCTTGTCGAATGTGACGCTATCGGCTATCGGCTTGACATATTTTCCGGGAACCAGCCATTCCCCGTTTGTATAGATCGTTTGGATACGGAAAAGGTGGTCGCTGTCGTCCAGTAATTTCACCAGAGTCCCGTCACGGCCATAGCGTTCGGCTGTCAGCGTATCGTCTGGCAGATACAGTGGGACAGACTGGTAACGTTCGATACCTAAAGTGTCGGAAACACGCTTGTAAGCATCGCGATGAAAATTTCGGACCAGTGGAGCTTCCCCATTCTTGTTCCTGTAGTTTTGAAAGATCGCCCAACGGGACGGTTTTTGCCGGATCGAATCGAGCAGACGAATACCGGCACGGATCTTATCCCATTGAAATTCCCGTGTCGTATCTTTATACGGGTAAGTATCGGTCAACGTGTGCTGGTCGTAAAGTAGTTCCTTTTCTATAATGGTTTCAATGAGGGGAGGGGGTGCCTCCGGTTCCGGTGTTGTTTCGGCAATCGGAATGTTTTGTCTGGGGGAACCGGGTCCCTGCGGCTCTCTCGGCTTTGTCGTACAGAAACTCAGTGAGGAAAGACAAAGTAGTAAGAGTATGGGGACTGTTTTCATTGTATCTATCATTCTATTCATTATGTAAATATAAACAAAAGAATAGGACGATTGTTTGTTTTTCTTTTTTATTCTTTTTTAGGCAAACGAAGGACAAAGCGGATCAGGGCGACGAATACTTTTCCGTATTTGTCCAGCTTGAGCTGTCCGACACCTCGTATTTCGCTAAACTCGTCGAGTGTGACCGGTTTCTTCTGGACCATATCTTCGAGGGCATCATCTGAAAAGATGATATAAGCCGGGGTATGTTCACGTTCGGCAATCTGCTTGCGAAGCTGTTGCAGGGAGTCGAGAAGCGTTTCTTCTACGGAGGTGGATTCGATCGGACGGATCGGACGGTATTTGTAGCCGCCTTTTTTGGTCGGCAGGGCAAAGTCTTTTGTCTTTTGATAAATGGTCATGAGTGCCTGCTGTTCGCCGAAAAGGACTTTACGCCCTAATGGAGTCACTTTCAGGTGGCCGGCTGACATATAGTCGATTTCGATATAACCGAGCTGAAGCATCTGGTATAAATATTCTTTCCACTCTTTGTAGCTGAGGTCCTTGCCAACCCCGTAGGTTTTTAGTTTGTCATATCCTTTTTCCTTCAACTCTTCCTTTTCGGCCCCCCGGAGTATATCGATCAGCAGGTGCATATTAGCTGTTTGCCCGGTACGGAAAATACCGCTCAAGGCTTTCTGCACCAAGATACTCCCGTCGAAACGCTGGGGAGGGTTCTTGCAGACGTCGCAGTTCCCGCAATCCTTGTCCGTTTCTTCTCCGAAATAGCTCAGCAAGATACGGCGTCGGCAGATGTCTGCCTCGCAATACCGGCGCATCCGGTTTAACTTTTGCAAACTGACGTCTTTCTGTCCGCTTTCCTCTGCAAAACGGCGGAGGAGCAGGATATCGCCTACGGAATAGAAAAGAAGCGTGTCGCTTTTCATGCCGTCCCGCCCGGCACGGCCTATTTCCTGGTAGTAGTTCTCGATGCTTGATGGCATATTATAATGAATGACCCAGCGGACATTGCTTTTGTCTATCCCCATTCCGAACGCGACTGTCGCACACACCACATTGACACGGTCGTTGATGAAATCGTCCTGCGCTTTCTCGCGCTTGTCGGGGCTTAGTCCGGCATGATAGGCGACTGCCCGGATACTGTATTCGGACAGTTCTTCAACCAAAGATTCCGTACTGTTGCGGCTCATGCAGTAGATGATGCCGCTTTGCCGGTGGTGGTGGTTGATGAAATGGACGATCGCTGCAATCTTTTCCTTTTTGCTCAGTCCGCGACGGATAGTGAGCGATAGGTTCGGGCGATCGAAAGACGAGATGAATGTTTTAGGATCACGTAGTTTCAGTTGATTCAGTATGTCTGTCCGGGTGATTTTGTCCGCCGTAGCTGTCAGGGCGACGATCGGTACTTTCGGGAAATTCTCTTTCAGAACGGACAGCTGGGTATATTCGGGACGGAAATCATGTCCCCAATGCGAGATACAATGTGCCTCGTCAATGGCGATCAGCGAAATGTCGATGCGGGGAAGAAGCCAATGCAGTTCGCTTATGATCCCTTCGGGGGAGATGTAAAGCAGCTTCACCTTCCCCTGTATGCAGAGTTGCCGTACCCGGTGGCGTTCTTCCTCAGGCATCATGCTGTTGAGTGTTGATGCCGGTATGCCATTGGCGATCAGTCCTTCGACCTGGTCCTTCATCAGAGCAATAAGGGGAGATACTACGATGGCAGTTCCCGGCATGTAGATCGCCGGAAGCTGAAAACAGATCGACTTGCCGCCACCCGTAGGCATCAGGACCAGCGAATCTTCTTTCTGCAAGATGCGCTGTATGATTTCAGCCTGTAAAGGGCGAAATGTAGTGTATCCGAAGAACCGTTTGAGTAGTAACAATAATTCTTTCATGAGAATCAAAAAGAACTGAATGTTTTTTAAGCACGCAAATATAAGAAATAATATTTCCTTGCTACAAGAAAACTTATCTACATGAGCAAAAAAACATCAGAATGCCTACAAATTTTGTAATCAGTGACAGTGATTATAAAATCAGTGTCAGCGATTATAAAATCACAACCACTGATTATATAATCACTGACGCCGATTACAGAATTGGTAGGCACTTAAAAAAGAATTATTCGGGACAAATAAGGTTTTTCTTTCCATAGAAATAAGAAATTGTTGCTGTTTTGGTACAATGCCCTGAATTTTTGTGTACCTTTGTCATCATTATTTATTTAACGAGCCGTGATGGCTCATACTTATTATATGACATTTGAACAATTAGAACTGATCGAGCCGATACGCAAGGCTCTCAAAAAAGAAAAGTACACAACTCCCACTCCCATACAAGCCGAAGCCATTCCCCTAGTATTGGACGGATCTGATTTATTAGGTTGCGCACAGACAGGAACCGGTAAGACGGCAGCTTTTTCCATCCCTATCATTCAGAAGATCGAAGAACAGATTTCAAGTAGGCGTAAGCCGGGTATTAAAGCCCTGGTCCTGACTCCGACACGCGAATTGGCGATCCAGATCGGTGAAAGCTTTACGGCATACGGGTGTTATACTCACGTGAAACATACCGTTATTTTCGGTGGCGTGGGACAGAAACCACAGACGGATGCTTTGGAACGGGGTGTGGATGTGTTGATCGCAACTCCCGGTCGTCTGTTAGATCTGCTCAGTCAGGGTTTTATCCGTCTGGATACATTGGAATATTTTGTTTTGGACGAAGCGGACCGGATGCTGGATATGGGATTTATCCACGATATCAAACGTATCCTGCCTTTGCTGCCCAAGAAGCGCCAGTCTCTGTTCTTCTCTGCAACAATGCCACCGGAAATCGAGCGTCTGGCCGGAACGATCCTCCATGAACCTGAGAAAGTAGAGGTGACTCCTGTATCTTCCACTGTCGATACGATTGACCAGTCTGTCTATTTTGTAGAGAAAGTGGAAAAGATCAACCTGCTGAAGAATCTGCTGGAAGACCGTTCGTTGGAATCCGTTTTGGTTTTTACCCGTACAAAGTACGGAGCCGACAAAGTCGCTCGTGTCCTGAACAAATCCGGGATTGGTGCGGAAGCCATTCATGGAGACAAAGGGCAGAATGCTCGTCAGCGTGCCTTATCCAGTTTTAAAGATCATACGCTTCGTGTTTTGATCGCGACCGATATTGCCTCCCGCGGCATTGATGTCGATCATCTTTCGCATGTCATCAACTATGATTTGCCGAATGTGCCGGAGACATATGTACACCGTATCGGCCGTACCGGACGTGCTGGCCGTAGCGGGATTGCTTTCTCTTTCTGCGATGTGGAGGAAGTTCCGTATCTGAAGGATATCCAAAAACTAATCGGTAAAGATGTGCCGGTTGCCGGAGGCCATATGTTTGAGACTGCCGAGGTAAAGGAAGCGGTTGCCGAGAAGAAAAAAGCGATGAAGGAAGAGTCGAAGCGCAGGAATATGTTCGGTAACAAACGCGATGGAAGTTTTTGGCGGAATAAGAAAAGAACGGCAAATAAATAAAACCACCATTTATCCTTTGAAATATTCATGGAATATTATAAATTTGCCCACTTAACATAAAATTCTAAATTGAAAAATGGAAAACACTCGTCGTTCATTCCTGAAAAAGATGACCGCTGCCGGAATTGGTACTGCTGGTCTTGCATTAAGTAGTAACGCCGCTGCTGCTACAGTTACAACAGAAACAAGTGCAGAAAAGAAAAAGAAACCTGCCGGCAAAGACGATGGCAAATTGCGCTTCGGTTTTATCGGTACAGGTTCCCGTTGTCATGAACATATTAACAACGTATTGTCTATCCCCGGAAACAAGATCGTGGCTATCTGTGATATCCAGGCTGGCCCGATCCAGCGTACACTGGATCATATCGCCAAGTTCAATGTGCCGGCTCCAAAGGTATATACAGGTAGCGAACGTGAATTTGAAAAGATGTTGAACAACGAAGAATTCGATTGCGTTATCATCGCCAGCCCGTGGGAATGGCACGTACCGATGTCGGTTGCAGCCATGAAAGCAGGTGTTCCTTATGTCGGTGTGGAAGTGTCTGCTGCCAATACGCTGGAAGAATGCTGGGATCTGGTCAACGTATCAGAAGCTACGGGAAGCCATCTGAACATCATGGAAAACGTTTGCTATCGTCGTGATTGTATGGCTGCGTTGAACATGGTCCGCAAAGGCCTGTTTGGTGAATTGCTGCATGCGACTTGCGGTTACGAACATGATTTGCGCGATGTCAAATTCAATGATGGAAAACATTATACTTATCAGAAAGGCGGTGAGTTGCGCATGGGTAAAGATGCGTTTGCAGAGGCCCAGTGGCGTACGAACCATTCTGTCCGTCGTAACGGCGATGTCTACCCGACGCATGGAATCGGACCGGTGGCAAACTGCCTTGATATCAACCGTGGTAACCGTTTCCTCTCCTTGTCTGCTATGGCAACCCAGTCTCGTGGCTTGCATAAGTTCATCGTGGACAATGGTGGTGAAAACCATCCGTTGGCAAAAGTCCGTTTCAACTTGGGCGATATTGTAACCTCCATGATCAAATGTGCAAACGGGCAGACGGTTATCGTTACACATGACACGAATTCCCCCCGTCCTTATTCTTTGGGTTTCCGCATTCAGGGAACCGAAGGTTTGTGGATGAACGATGGCGATCACGTTTACGTTGAAAATCAATCCAAACCTCACCGTTGGGATGATTCGGAAGAATGGTTTAAGAAGTTCGACCATACATTGTGGTCCAAACATGAAGCCGAAGCTGCTCAGGCCGGACATGGTGGTATGGACTACGTGATGATGTTCGACTTGATCAACGCTATCCATAACAAGAAACCGGCTCCTATGGACTGCTACGATGCTGCTGCATGGAGTGCTATTTCTGCTTTGTCCGAGATGTCTATCGCTCGTGGCGGTGCATTGGTAGACTTCCCCGACTTTACTCGTGGACAGTGGATCCACCGTCAGCCGGCATTCGCTTTGTCTGAATAAGATAAAATAGAAATATCCTTAAAAAAAGGCTATCGGATTGCTTCCGATAGCCTTTTTTTATACCCTTTCTATCTCTTCCAACCAGAGTCGCGATACTGCATCGCTCGGCATACGCCAGTCTCCACGTGGCGAGAGGCTGACGGAGCCGACCTTGGGACCGTCTGGTAGGCAACTACGTTTGAATTGCTGCTGGAAGAAACGGCGGAAGAAGGTGTAGAGCCATTTCTTGATCGTAGCATTGTCGTAAGTGCCTGCGAATGCTTTCTGTGCTAAGAAATAAATCTTGGACGGGTGGGAGCCGAAACGCAGGAAATGGTAGAGGAAGAAGTCGTGCAATTCGTATGGGCCGACCAGGTCCTCTGTCTTTTGTTTGATATTACCGTTTTCGTCTGCCGGGATTAGTTCAGGGCTGATCGGCGTGGCGACGATGTCCAGCAAGGTGAGGCGGGAAGCATCGTCCACCTTGTAGTTGGCAACCCATTCGACTAAGTATTTGACCAATGTTTTCGGGATACTTCCGTTCACGCCGTACATCGACATATGGTCGCCGTTATAGGTCGCCCAGCCGAGTGCCAGTTCGGAGAGATCGCCAGTCCCTATGACGAGTCCGTTCTTCTGGTTGGCGACATCCATCAGCAATTGGGTCCGTTCGCGTGCCTGGCTGTTTTCATAAGTCACGTCGTGGACGGACGGATCGTGGTCGATGTCGCGGAAATGTTGTAGGCAGGCTTCCTTGATCGAGATTTCTTTCAGGGTGACACCGAGGGAGCGGATGAGGTCACAGGCGTTGGTATAAGTGCGGTCGGTCGTACCGAACCCGGGCATCGTGATGCCGATGATCTGCCCTCGTGGTATCTTCAGAGCGTCGAATGTCATGACGGTCACGAGCAAAGCCAACGTAGAATCTAGGCCGCCTGAAATACCGACGACAGCCGTTTGAGCATGTGCATGTATGAGTCGTTTGGCAAGGCCGGCTACCTGTATGTGGAATATTTCTTCGCAGCGTTCCTTCAAAGCGTCTCCGGAGGGGGTAAACGGATGCGGATCGATCGGACGTGTCAGGCTGAATCCGTCCGGAGTCCGAACTTGGAAGTCTACAACCTGTGCCTTCTCCTTCAGCAGACCGGATGCTCCATACATGAAACTGGTGTTTACCTGGCGGTCGTTTTGTAATGTCTCTATATCGATCTCGCTGATGACAAGTTGTTCTTCCATCGTGAAGCGGGGAGACTCGGCAAGCTGGTTGCCATTCTCGGCGATGATCCCGTTACCAGCAAAGACGAGGTCGGTGCTTGATTCGCCGAAGCCGGAAGAGGCGTAGACATAGCCTGCCATGCAACGGGCGGATTGTTGGCAGATCAGCGAACGCAGATAGGTGTGCTTACCGATCAGTTCGTTGCTGGCGGAGAGGTTGAAGATGATGTTGGCTCCTTCCATCGCCAGCAGGGAACTGGGGGGGACGGGGACCCAAAGGTCTTCGCATATCTCGATGCCAATCGTGAGTTGTCCCGAACGGAACAGCAGGTGGCTGCCCATCGGGTATTCTTCTTCCCCGATGGAAATCGTCGATGTCCGAAGCTCTGTGGCGGATGTGAACCAACGTTGTTCCTGGAACTCTTTATAGTTGGGCAAATATGTCTTAGGGACGACGCCCCGTATAACTCCTTTTTGGAAGACAACGGCAGCATTGATCAGCTGGTTTCCTGTCCGGAGCGGAACGCCGACGATAGTCAGGATATTCAGGTCTGCCGTATTGCTGACCAGTTGGAGCAGCGCTGTTTCTGCGCCATCAAGTAGCGTTTGCTGGGCAAAGAGGTCGAGGCAGGTGTAGGCGGTGACGGACAGCTCCGGAAAAGCGATGATCTGTACACCTTTTTCTGATGCTTGTCGCATCAGCCCTTCTATCTTTTCTATATTATAAAAACAATCCGCTACCTGTATATGCGGCACGGCAGCGGCAACTTTTACAAATCCGTAGTTCATATTCGTTTATATTTGTCTTATAGGTTTTTGAGTTTGTCGGGGTCTTGACGGCAATCGAAGATACAGGCGATGACAATAGTCGTATTTTGTATATAATAGATAATTTTATAGTGTGAACTGATTATATAGCGATATTCCCTGCTTTTTGTTGCCAACAACGGTTCGACAGCCCCGATTTGGGGCATAAGAAGCAATCGTTGTGCTTCCCGCTGGATAGAGGTTGTGATATTCCTTGCAACTTGTGCAGACGCTTCTTTTCTATAGTATCGGATTATGGCTTTCATTCCATCTTTGGCCATCTTAGACCAGATTAGGCGTGTCATCGAAACCATGTTTCTATTTCTTTAGAAAGTTCTTCGTCTGTAATGTATTCACCTTTTTCCACTTGAGCCTCAGCTTCCCTGACCTTCGCAATCATCTCTTCCTGCGAGTGAATGACACAAGGGCGAGCGTTCTCTTTCTTGGGTATAATGCGTTTGGCATATTTTCTGATTTTTTCTAAAACCTCCATATCGTCTATCTCGTCCAGATAATCGCGTATGAAGTTCTGTTTCCATTGTTGTAATTCCATTGCCGTCATGATGTAAACTCCTTTCTTATTGAATTATGCTCCAAAGGTATGCAATTCCTTTGGATTAAAAAAGAAGGGGAGCCATACTTCACTGCATGCTCCCCTTGCAAACACAAAACAATCAACAAAAAACTATTGTCTGAATACCTTCTCGGATTTATCTGATAAATAATAGTTCCCTGTATTTCGGTAATGTCCAGATCTGGTCATCGACAACCAGTTCTAATTTGTCGATGTGATAGCGGATGGCTTCTAGCATCGGGACGATCTTGTCGTGGTAGGTGATTGCCTTCTCGCGTTCGCTTTCGATCTTGTTGGCGACCTTGCGGACTTCCACCATTTCGTCGACCTTCTCTTTGATGAAGTTGGTGCGATAGGCGATGTCTTCAATAATTTCCAGGTTGCGGGACGAAAGGATGGAAGCTTTATCGGCAGGGAAAAGGTCTTTCATTTTGTAGACGTTGTCGATCAGGGAAGTCTGGTATTTGGTGGCGGTCGGGATGATGTGGTTCATCGCCAGGTCGCCGAGTACGCGGGCTTCGATTTGGATTTTCTTCGTATAGGTTTCCCATTTGACTTCGTTACGGGCTTCCAGTTCCTTGCGTGTCATGACACCGGTGGATTCGAACATCCGGACGCTGCTTTCTTTCAGATAGTTGTCGAAGATCACCGGTACGCTTGTCTCGCAGTCCAGGCCACGACGAGCAGCTTCGACTTTCCATTCGTCACTGTAGCCGTTGCCGTCGAAGCGGATCGCCTTGCATTCCTTGATGTCTTTACGGAGCACTTCGAGAATGGCGGCGAATGTTTCCTTGCCATCGGCAATTTTTGCATCAACCTCGGTTTTGAATGTCTTCAATTGTTCGGCTACAGCCGCGTTCAGGGCGAGCATAGCAGAAGCGCAGTTGGCTTCTGAACCTACGGCACGAAATTCAAATCGGTTGCCGGTGAAGGCAAAAGGTGAGGTACGGTTACGGTCGGTATTATCGATCAGCAGTTCGGGAATGCGGGCGATGTCGAGCTTCATGCCCTGCTTGCCTGCCAACATCAGATCTTCCGGTTCGCTTTTTTCAAGATGCTCCAGGACTTTTGATAACTGTGTTCCAAGGAAGCTGGAGATGATTGCCGGAGGTGCCTCGTTGGCTCCTAAGCGGTGGGCGTTGGTGGCGCTTGAAATGCTAGCTTTCAAGAGTCCGTTGTGGCGATATACAGCCATCAGCACATTGACGATGAAGGTGATGAAGCGGAGGTTTTCTTCCGGTGTCTTGCCCGGAGCCATCAGGAGGATGCCTGTGTCGGTTCCTAATGACCAGTTGTTATGTTTGCCGGAACCGTTTACGCCTTTGAATGGTTTTTCGTGCAACAGGACACGGAAGCCATGTTTACGGCTGATCTTACGCATCAGGGCCATTACGAGCAAGTTATGGTCGTTCGCCAGGTTGCATTCTTCGAAAATGGGAGCTAACTCGAACTGGTTCGGAGCTACTTCATTGTGGCGTGTTTTCAAAGGAATTCCTAATTTGAGCGATTCGATTTCCAGTTCCTTCATAAACTCCATGACACGAGTCGGAATAGCGCCGAAGTAGTGGTCTTCCAGCTGCTGGTTTTTCGAACTTTCGTGTCCCATCAACGTACGGCCGGTTAGCAATAGGTCGGGACGTGCAGCATACAAGCCTTCATCGACCAGGAAGTACTCTTGTTCCCAGCCCAGGTAAGCGTACACTTTCTTTACATCCGGATTGAAGTAATGGCAGACATCTGTGGCAGCCTTGTTGACGGCTTCGAGGGCTTTCAGCAGTGGGGCTTTGTAGTCCAGCGATTCGCCGGTATAAGCGATGAAGATAGTCGGGATGCAGAGTGTATCGCCTACGATGAAAGCGGGAGAGGAAGGGTCCCAGGCGGAATAGCCGCGTGCCTCGAATGTGTTCCGGATACCGCCGTTCGGAAAACTGGATGCATCCGGTTCTTGCTGGATCAGCAGTTTGCCGGAGAACTCTTCGACCATGCCACCTTTTCCGTCGTGTTCGACGAAAGCGTCGTGCTTCTCGGCCGTTCCCTCGGTCAGCGGATGGAACCAGTGTGTGTAGTGGGTGGCACCCATTTCGATCGCCCATTTCTTCATGCCGACGGCAACGGCATCGGCTGTTTCTCGGTCGAGTGGAGTGCCGTTGTCGATACAGTCCGTGATTCGTCCATATGCTTTTTCAGTAAGGTATTTGAACATCTTCGCCCGGTTGAATACGTTTTGCCCGAAATAACCGGATGGACGTTCGTCCGGAGTCGGAACTTCCACAGCCTGTTTCTTGAAGGCTGTTTCTACTACTCTGAATCTTAACTTTGACATAGATATAATGATTTGATGTGATAATTTTCCAAGTATGCCGATAGATCGGGATTCATCGACAACCAACTTAGAACAACCACTTCTTCAGCCTGCTCATGGCCTCCAACGTGTCGTCTCTGTCTCCGAAAGCGGTGAGACGGAGAAATCCCTCGCCACCGGGTCCGAACCCTACACCGGGGGTTCCTACTATATTGACTTCATAAAGCAGTTTGTCAAAAAATTTCCAAGAGGAGAGTCCGTCCGGTGTTTTCAGCCAGATGTAAGGAGCGTTTTCGCCACCATACACCCGCAGGCCGCAGCTCCGGAGGCTTTCCCGCATGATACGGGCGTTGGTCATGTAGTAATCGATCGTTTTCCTGATCTGTGTTTTTCCTTCCGGGCTGTAGACTGCTTCGGCACCTCGCTGGGTGATGTAGCTCGTACCGTTGAACTTCGTGCATTGGCGGCGGTTCCACATCCGGTTCAGCGGAACCCGTTCGCCTGCCAGGGTAAAGGCGTTCAACTCTTTCGGGACAATCGTGTAACCGCAACGCACACCTGTGAAACCGGCTGTCTTGGAGAAACTGCGGAACTCGATCGCCACCTTCTTCGCTCCCTTGATCTCGTAGATCGAGTGGGGGATATTGGGGTCCTGGATATAGGCTTCGTAAGCCGAGTCGTACATGATCAGGCAGTCGTTGGCAAGGGCATAGTTCACC
>ENA-OPCP01001845-OPCP01001845.1-human-gut-metagenome-genome-assembly--contig:-NODE-1845-length-12224-cov-2.853234_pt1 | contig 12224 bp, 9 predicted proteins | sample MGYA00241563_ERZ501477 | MGnify/ENA primary metagenome ERZ501477 (study PRJEB25962, sample SAMEA2042572) | human gut metagenome | biome: human gut; feature: human-associated habitat; material: faeces... | reverse complement strand
TGAAAAGCGATGTTCCGAAGCAATACCTGATATTAAATGGAAAACCGGTGCTGTATTATGCACTCCGGGCATTTGAGGACAGTTTTGTGGACGAAATCGTGCTGGTGACAGGTGCAGGTCACGCCTTGGAGGAAGGCTGGCAGACGGGTGGTACTGTGCGGATTGTGAGGATGGCCTTTAACCTCTGGAATGGGTGGTGCTATGAGTCGGAAGAAGATGCACAGACCGGTCGAGTGTCGGATGCCTATTCGCCGGATAACCTGTTCTGTTGCGAATTTGCCCGTTACTTCTGTGAGGCGGTGAAACTGCGCTATCCTGAGTATACAGGATGGCAGAATGACTGCTTATAAAGGGTATAATAAATAATTTCATATACACTCCATACGTCTATGGTAGACTATACAAGGAGGTGATTTTATGGCAACAATATTGATTGTGGAAGATGATAGGCAAACGAATGATGCGGTTTCTGAATATCTCAAATCCTTAGGACACCGAATGCTCTCAGCCTATGACGGTGATGAAGCATTGCAACTTTTTGAGCGCAGCAACATTGATCTGATTATTTTGGATATTATGATTCCTCAAAAGACGGGGCTTGCTGTGTTGCATACGATTAGAGAAAAAAGCTCTGTGCCAGTCCTCATGCTCACTGCGATTGGTGATGAATATACTCAGGTTACAAGTTTCGATGAACAGGCTGATGACTACATTACAAAACCGTTTTCAATGGTTTTACTTGGGCGGCGGGTTACTGCCCTCCTGCGGCGAAGCGGACAAACGGTTTCACCTGATACTATGACCTTTGGGGATGTGACAGTTGATTTCTCTGGATACACAGCTAAAGGACCCGAAGGAAAAATTGATATTACCCCAAAAGAAATTGATTTGCTAAAGCTCCTGGTTGAACACAAAGGTTTAGTGCTTACTCGATCTCAAATGCTGGATAGTCTATGGGGGGCCGATTACCCTATTATTGATCGTACCATTGATACATACATTAAGAACTTACGCAAAAAACTTCGCCTTGATTGTATTGTTACGGTGAAAGGGATCGGGTATAAATTTGAGGTAGAAACATGAAAAAGTTAAAGCTCTTTCCCAAAATATTTATTTATACCTTGGCGCTATTATTACTCATAACAATGCTTGCCAGCGGAACGATTTATCTTCTCGCCCCGATGATGGGAGAAAATTCAGTCTTATCAGAGGGAACTTATGTCGATGGAATGTCATCAGCGATTAAGACTGCTGCCATTCCGAGAAATACAGAAATAGCCCACACAATATTGCGCTCATTACCCTATACCGTAGTAATTTGTATTGTAGTTTCACTTTTATGTGCCTACTTTTTCTCAAAAGCAATAACAAATCCCATCAAGGGTATTTTAGATGCAACTAATCACATGGCTGTTTTGGATCGCAAAGCAGCGTGTAAGACTGCAACCAATGACGAGATTGGAATATTAGCCAACCAAATCAACCAACTATATCAAAATTTATTGAGTACGATTGAACATCTGCAAGAGGAAAAGGATAAAGTTAGTGAAGCTGAAAAGCAAAAAATTGACTTTCTACGCTCGGCATCCCATGAACTGAAAACTCCGGTTACAGCATTGAATGCCATGCTGGAAAATATGATCTTAAAAGTCGGTAAATACGGCGATTATGAAGAATATCTACCTCTGTGCAAAGAACGAACAGAACAACTCAGCAAAATGATTTCAGAGGTATTAGACGCATCCAAACTTGGCTCAACGGTGGCGGAAAAACCACAAACATTAGCTGTGGACTGCTATTTATCAGGGTTGTGTAAACAATATCGCTTGATTGCTCAGGCAAATGGAATTTCCTTTCAAGAGGCTTTCCCTGAAACCTTTACAATTACCTTGCCCCCAAAAACATTTGCAAGAGCATTTTCAAATATTCTCTCCAATGCTGTTGCTTATACCTTGCCTGGTCACTCTATTTTTGTCCGCATTGATGGCCGTAAATTGATAGTCGAAAATGAATGTGAGCCAATTTCAGCAGAGCATCTAAAACATATATTTGAACCATTTTATCGCCCCGACTATGCCCGCAACCAGAATGATGGTGGTAATGGTCTTGGGTTATACATAGTGGCCTCGATTTTAGATACTTTGAAACTTTCCTACTCATTGGAACCCATGCAAAAACCATTGGGAATGCGGTTTACCATTACTTTTTGATGATCCTGATGCCATCCCTTTGCTATGCGAAAATAAAATATACTTCCATATTGGTTTCATATATGCTCCATACACAGATGGTAGATTATCATTGCACAGAAGAATATGTGCAATCACCAATTATGGAGGTAATACTATGAAAATACCGCTGAAAAAAAGTATGGTTATAGCCATATCACTTGTTCTGCTTACCTGCCTGATGTTATCCGCGTGTACTGCAAACGTCACTTCCGCACCAGAAATACCGCGTAATTCGGGAGAGGATCAAGCTGCTCCTATGAACACCAGCACCCAGGTTTCATCTGATGTGATAGCTGATGAAACCTGCTTGCCAGGAGGCCCATCCGATACCCAACTGGAGTATTGGGAAATTGATGAATTTGAAGATTGGATGGAGCAGCAGCGTGACCAAATTCAAAAGCTGGCGGACAATAAGGACAAATCCTTCTATTACAAAGATGACAACGGAAACTATGTGAGTCGTGAATGGACACAGGAGGATGTAGATAGTCTGTATGAAAGCTGGCAGGATCAGCTTGCGCTTATGAAAGAGGGGTATCATTTTACTAAATCTATGGAATTATCCAACGGTGGTATCATTTCTGGCGCTTTTGACCCCGAAACGTGGAACGCTGAACCAGCGTCTGCTCCCGGATCGACAATCATTACTTTACCTGACGGTTCGACAGTTGATTTGGGCCATTTTGATACCGCAGATGCTGCTACAAAAGCTGTGCAGGAATACTTGGAGCAGCAAGTTTCATCGGGAAATATATCACAGGAAGAAGCGGACGATTTGCTCAACAATGGTTCCGCCGAATAATAAGTTTCTCACTTGGGCCGGTTCTCTCAGCGAGAACCGGCCATTTCATATACGCTCCATATTGGCTTTATCTTACTTACACTTTGCGGCGGTAGGTTTGATTTGAGATCAAATCTGCCGCCATATTAACAGACGGCATGGCGGCATATCGGAGGGGCCGCCATGCTATTTTCACTTTCTAACCCCCCTAACTTGTCAAAAAAAGTCTGCCTGTCCGATGGGATCAGTCCGGCGGCGGATACGAAATTTGGCAGTACATAAATGAATTTGTCATTTCATGCGCTTGCGTGGCTTTGTGTCGCGCAGGCGCATTTTGTTTGTCCGACTTCTGGACACTTTGTCCAGAGGTGCGGGGCGGCTCCCCTGGGTGCCGCTCTCCGCCAGCCCCCCATTTTGTTTCCGATCAACCCATCAATCGAAACAAAATGGAGGACAAGCTATGACAACGATCAATCTGAAAGATTTTTATTATTGGTACTTAACGGACGAGCTGGTGGAGGTGCCTGACGAGGTAGCTGAGGAGCTCATGGCCAGCAAGCGGCGCGAGGCCGCCCATGCGGAACGGGTGCGCTACAACAAGGCTTATTATTCCCTGGATTGTGACGATGGGATCGAATACTCCGCCTGCCTGCACGAGCCCAGCCCCCAGGAACTTATGGATCGCAAGGAGCTGTTCTTCCGGCTGTGGAACGCCCTCAACTCCCTGCCGGAGATCCAGGGCCGCCGGGTGGACGCTCATTTGATCCTTGGAAAGAGCTACCGTCAGATCGCCCGCGAGGAGGGTGTGGACAAGAGCGCCGTCCGCTGCTCCGTGAAATGCGGGATTGAGCGCATGAAAAAATATTTGCAGGAAAATTTCTAAGTTACCATCTCCATTCACCCCTCTTTTTCTGGTGGTATGTGAGAGGAGGTTTTCTCTCCGCAAAGGAGGCGCGGGGGCCACAGGCCGCCGCCCCCTTTGTGGGGGAGCGCCGCTGCCGAGTATGGCTGTCTTATGACGGGGCAAGAAAATGAGCGCGGCGCTCCCCGCCATTTATGAAAGTGAGGGGTAACAGAATGGACTATGATCCTATGTTGGCTGCTATGCTGTCCCAGCCGTGGAGCAACAATGCCTGCCGTGGCTATGTCATCTACGCGATGGAGAACTGCGGGTTTTCTCCCAACGACATCCGGCGCGTGGTGGCGGAGCTCTATGAGGTTTTCGACATCCGCAGTCTGGAAGAGGCCCAGCAGCACTTTGAGGAAAGCCCTTACTGACTTCTGGACAAAGTGTCCAGAGGTACATATCCGGCCAAAGGCCAGCACTTCGCGGTGCTGGCCTTTGCTATGTTTCAACACATTTTATCATTGTATGGGAGGGATTTTATGCAGGCGCAGGTCAAATATGAAAGTGAAATCAAAACGGCTGTTCTCGGAGATCGGACGATCACCGTCAAAAATCTCACCCCCGTTTTTTCCCCGCAGGAACAGGACAAGCGCAACCGCGAGATCGAGCGGCGACTGTTTGAAGTGTTCCGCAAGTATGCCGGGCAGCGGGGGTAGGCCGGAGTCATCCTTGTTGTAAGGGGGCGGCAGAGGTATAATATACTTGTAGGTTGGCTCCCAACGAACAGAAAGGGAGCTAATTATGGATAATAGAATTGATGCAATTTACGGGCGGCAGTCGATTGACAAAAAGGACAGTATCAGCATTGAAAGTCAATTTGAATTTTGCCGATATGAGTTAAAAGGCGGTGAGGGTAAGGAATACAAAGACAAAGGGTATTCCGGCAAGAACATTGAGCGCCCCGACTTCCAGCGGCTCTTGCAGGACATCCGGCTGGGCCTGATTAAGCGGGTGATTGTCTACAAGCTGGATCGGATCAGCCGCTCCATTGTAGACTTTGCAAAGCTCATGGAGCTGTTCAAGCAATACGATGTGGAGTTTGTTTCCTGTACGGAAAAATTTGATACTTCCACCCCGATGGGCCGGGCGATGCTCAATATCTGCATTGTCTTTGCCCAGCTTGAACGCGAAAGCATCCAGATGCGTGTGCAGGACGCTTTCTATTCCCGGTGTACCAAAGGCTACTATATGCGGGGCCGGACGCCATACGGTTTTGATACTGAGCCCATCGTCATGGACGGGATCAAGACAAAGAAGCTGGTGGAAAATGCGGAAATGGATTTTGCCGAGCTCATGTTTCAAATGTATGCGGAGCCGGGCAATTCCTACGGCGATATAACCCGGTACTTTGTCAAACACTCCATCAAGGTCTATGACAAGGCGCTGCAACGGGCCTTTATCTCCAAACTGCTGAGAAACCCCGTTTACGTCCAGGCCGATATGGACATCTACGAATACTTCAAGGCCCAGGGCGTAAAAATCGAAAGTCCCCCGGAAATGTTCACAGGGGACAATAGCTGCTATCTCTATCAAGGGCGCGAGGGCGAGGAGCAAATCCTTGTGATTGCCCCGCACCAGGGGCGCATTTCTTCCCAGCTCTGGCTGACTGTTCAGCGCAAGCTGTCACAGAACACCTCTTTCCAGAATGGCCGCAAATGCCATAATACATGGCTGGCCGGGAAAATCAAGTGCGGGCGCTGCGGCTATGCGCTGGCTGCTCTGAGAGCCCAAAATGGCGTTACCTACCTGCGGTGCAAACAGCGGGCGGAAAACGGGAGCTGTGAGGGGGCTGGTACGCTGACAGCGCAAAACATGGAGGCGTTTGTGTACGGCGAGATGGTTAAGAAGATGCAGAAATTCCACACGCTGAAAGGCGGAAAGGAACAAAGCTATAACCCGAAACTGACTGCCGCCCGCGTTGCCCTTGCAAAGACAGAAAGCGAGATTGAGAAACTTCTGGACACTTTGTCCGGGGCAAACCCGCTGCTCCTGCAATACGCAAATAACCGTATTGAGGAACTGGACGCGGAACGTCAAAAGCAGCTAAAGCTGGTGGCCGATCTCACCGCTAATTCCGTTTCCGCTTCACAGATTGACAGCATTACGGGCTATCTGGATGATTGGGAGTCCGTGAGCTTTGACGATAAGCGCAAGGTGGTTGATATTCTCATATCACAAATTGACGCTACCAGTGAGAGTGTTACAATCCACTGGAAAATCTAAAACCTTTTCACTTGGCATTATGCCTTTGTAAAAAATAGTTTTCAAAATATCAGCACAATATTATATTTGTACAAAATTTTATTGATGAATTAAAGAAATTAGAAGGTGAAACACCTGAACAGAAAATTGAACGGCAGAAGAAAATTATTGATGAGAAAATAATTAGTGAGAATCTGGAAATTAGATATGAAATAGTTGCGGTTTCTTCTAGAAAGGCACTTATTTCAAAATCAAAGGATTTTGATGTATATGACGGAGAAAAACTGACGGAAGAATTAAGGGATGTGTTATATGAAGAGTCTCGCTTTGATGATGTTTTCACTGTTATCAACGACCTTATGGATCATAACGAAAAGGAGAAAGCACAACAGAAGGATGCTGTTGCAGTTGCTCTTAATCTCTTGGAGCAGTTAAAAGAACTTGTGTCATTCGAAAATGAGAAGGAAATAGCTTCTTGGGAAGCATCTGTGGATGGGCGTAACTCAACGAATTATAGAAGACTTATTGAGTCGCTTAATGAAAACAAACAATCTTACATTAATAAATTGAATGATTATCTGGAATCAGAAATATCTGAAATTCGTAAGGATAGCAAAAGAGAATTAGATGATGGATTGATAGAAATTGAAGACTGTGTAAAAAGTATTTTTGCAGATATTATCGTTATTGATGAATTCGAAAATTATGTTAAGGCTAATTTATCTGGATTTTTGTATCAAAGAGTAATATCTTTGGATGAGAATATTGCAAAGCACATGAGTACTAAATTCGAGAATATAGTTGCTAATGCTGTTTTGAGAATAAAGCAGTACACAGGAACAGAGAATAATGCCGTTAAGATAGAGAATTTCGAGGCCACTATTATTGAAACTGATGTGAAGAGTTTTGCAAAGGAAGAGGATGAAATAACAAAATTACAGCGTGAATTATCTGAAAAGAAGGCGTTAGACAAAAAGGCCGGTATAGATATTCAAAAAAAGAGAGCGGAAATATCACGAATTGATTTAGATATAGAAAGTCAACGAATGCTTTTAGTACAGAAAAATAATAATAAAAGAACTGAAATTAGTCGACTTGGTGCGATGCCGGAGAAGGAAACAAAATATCGAAGAGAAACCTATTATGAATATCGGGGGGGATTAGGTATTCTTGATGCTATTTGGGGACCAAAAGAAAGAACGAGATCTGTTCCATATTCTGATGATACTAACCAACAACGTTGGAAAAAGATGAAATCAGATATTGAAACAAAGTATCGAGAGAAAGAAAATCAAATTAATGCACAGAGTCGAATGTTGGAAAGTAAGAGAAGACAATGTGATGATGAAATAAAGCATTTAGAAAAAACAGAGGCTGCGAGGAAACAAGATATTAGGAGCACACAAAGTTTGTTGGAAACTAAAATTGATTATCTTAATAATCAAAGAGAAAAGGTTAAACAAGAATATTTGCGGGAGGCTAAGAAAAGTATACTTGAAAATATACATGTATATCTAGATGAAACTATTTATGAAATACTTTATGACAACAATCAAAGTGTACTTGAAGAAAATAGCAAGCGTGCAAACCAGGTGGTTATATCATTGTTCGAAGTATCATTTGAAACAAGAATCAAGTTGCTTAATCAGAAGCTAGAACAAATTAATGGAACAAAATCATATGAGAATACTGCGGATTTGTTATCGTTGATTACAAAGTGCAATCAAAAATTGGAGGAGTTTTTATGTCTATAGTTACATCTGAAGAAAGTAGAAAAGCATACGCAGAGAGAAAAAATCAGGTTTTGGAATTGTTATTAACGGCGAAAGATTATTATTCTAAAGAAGAAAGAAATGATAGGGCGGACGTATTTGATAAATTATACAATGATCTTCTCAATGGAGAGTTTAGCATAGTTGTAGTTGGTGAATTTAGTGCTGGAAAATCGACATTATTGAATGCATTGATGGGGAAAAGAATTTTACCTTCATTTTCTAATGAAACAACTGCAACAGTAAATTTTTTGAGACATTCTGAAAAAGCTGCAAATGGAGAAGCAGGGCGAGTTTATTATAATAATGGAGATGATGAATCACTTCAGAATGCAACTTTAGCTACTATTGAAAAGTATGTAAGTACAAAAGGTGAGGATGTAGCAAAAAAGATAGACCATTTGGATTTGTATCTTGATTCAGAGTTTTTGAAGGATGGGGTTACACTGGTTGATAGCCCAGGTCTGAATGGTGTTGCTGACGGTCATAGAGAAATAACTGAAACTCAGATTCTAAAGTCACATGCGAGTATTTTCCTGTTTAATAGTGACCACCCAGGAAGTAAGACCGATTTTGAGTTTCTTCATGATCTGCAAAGCAGAGTTAAGACTATTATTTTTGTATTAAATAAAATAGATGAAATCAAGGCTGATGAAGGGGAAACACCCGAGTCTGTTATAGAAACATTAAAGAAAACATATAAGGAAAAGTTTCCAGAAGAAAGCACAGTTCCTGAAATATGGCCAGTTGCAGCATATCCAGCTTTAGTAGCTAGAAACGATAGTCCATTAGAGTATCATGATAAAACTAATAGAACTGCAGAGGAAAAAGCAAAACTAGAAAATGATTCTAGGCTGGTTAAGTTTGAAGATAGACTTATGTCATTCCTTACTTGTGGTGAAAAAACAAAGAATCAGTTATTGGCTCCTATAGATAGAGTTTTATCACTGGCGCAAGAGACAAGAGATGAGTATAGGGAGGAAATTTATTTATTAGAAAGCGCGACAGATACATCTGAAATAGATAATCAAATCGCCGGAATAAAAGAAACAATTGAAGAAATTCAAACACAAATCACAAGTACTCGACAAGATGTAGCAGTGAATGTCAATACAGTCTTACGTGATGTACGAGAAGAGTTAAGTGCACAAATGTCAAGACTTCAGAATAACCGTATTAATGAGATAGATTCTTTTGACGATCTCGAAGATCTTATGGGCTATCTTACTACTTTTGAAAAGTCATTTAAGCAGAGAGTAAGTAGTATTGCATTGACTCAGGAGGAAAATTTAAGAGATAAGATTTTGGCTGTTGTTAAAATGCAGTATACGAATCAGGCAGGATTAATCGAGCAGAAGTTAATAAATGAAAATGAAGAAATAAATTTAGTAGTTTCAAATCATTTGGATACTAGTGAAAGAGTATTTGAGGTTGGCCTTAAGGAAATGGATGAAAAGATTAAGACCTTAGAAAGTCAATTGAGTGAATTACAGAGTGAGGCAACCGATGCCGAGGCGAATTATTATGAGCAGAGAGCATTGGAAAGAAAGCGTGATGAGATTAAGAATGACATAAAGAGTCTTCAGGATAGAAAAGATACTGTTGAGGCTCAGATGCTGCCTCCAATTGAACGATACACTGAAGAAGTTCATACAAAAGAGCACAGAGATGGAATTTTAGGTACTATTGGATGGCTTCTTTTTGGCGGAAAGAATGTAACAAACCATGAAATGAGAACGAACTCATCTGCATATGATGAAGCAAAGAAGAAACAAGATGCTACTAGTGCAAGCTTGGAAGGCAAGATCAGCCAAAAAACAGCTGAACTTAATAGTATAGGAGAGGTTGATTCTTCTTTTGCTGAAATGCAACAGATTCGAAAATTAGCTGAAGTGGATGCAATGAGAGCACGTTTAGAAAACGTGATGAAAGAGAATGCAGAAAAAATTGATGCAAAATATAAGAAAGAAATTAAGAAAATAAAAAGAGAGCTTACAGAATACTGTGATGCAATTACAGATGAATTAAACAATCAAGTTAAGAAGGTATTAAGAGCTTCGGAACAGACCTATATAGAGATAGTCATGGATGCTGTAGAGGGCGCACTCAAGCAAAGTTTACTGGATAAACAGACTCGTTTGGAACAACTTGAAAAACAACTTCTTTCATCTGAAGAAGATAGAAATTTGAGAATTGAATCTCTTAATGAAAAGATTAATGCAATTAATGAACTAATAGGTAAAGCAGTTGATATGCAAGTTGAAATAGGAAATATTCAGGTAGATACTATTCAACAGCAAAATATTTAAGGAGGAGATAGAATGACAATATTAGATGTTATTGAAGCTGCGGAATGGTTGGGAGAAACCATCGATGTTGTTAAATTGGAAAGATTAAAAGAATTATCAGATAATCATAGATTTTATGTTACTGTGTGGGGACATTATTCCGCTGGTAAGTCATTGTTGATAAATAATATTCTGGGAAAAGCTATTCTTCCTGTTCAAACAAGAGAAACAACAGCAGTTCTTACTTATATTCAGTATGGTACATTAGAAGAGTGTGTCATTGTATATGAAAATGGGACAAGTTCAAATTATGAATTAAGTGTGTTAAAAGATATTTTTCAAAATACTTCAAAATTTGAAGAAGTTGGCGAAATTGATCATATAGAAGTTTATGTAAATAATGACTTGCTTAGTACAGGCTTGATTATGGTAGATACTCCAGGGGTTAATACAGTAATTCAAAAACATCAAGACCTGGCTGTTGATGCAATTGAGCAGTCTGGAAGAATAATATATGTTCTCGGTAATTCACCTTCAAATGTTGATAAACAATTTATAAAGCAGATTTCTGACTGTGGAATACAAATTAGTTTTATCAGAACAAAATGCGATAAGTTACGGAATGCTGAAGAAGGAAATCCTGAAGAATCCTTAGCATTTGAAAAAGATACAATCGAAGGTTTTTTAGATAAAAAAATTGATTTTGTTCCTGTCTCAAATATTGAAGGGAATAAATGGTATGACAATATTATTAAAGTAAGAGCATTGATAAAGCAAATGGCAGATTCAATTTCTGAAGAAATGGATAATAATATTGAGAGTCGTTTGAACATATTTATTGCAAATTATCTACAGAAGTTGCTGGTAGAAGTTGAACAGTTAGAACAAGTGAAAAAAGGTGATACAGCGAAATTGGATGAGAAAATCCTGAATTGTGAAAATGATTTAAGGGTTATTGAATCCATTGTAGAGGATATTGAAAAGAAAATTGAACGTCGTGTTAGAGATGCAAAAACACAATCACAAAAGGAATTGGATAAATTAATTACTGATAGGGTTGATGATTTTTCAAATGCTTTGAATCAAGTCGAAGCTAGTGCTTCAGTTTCTACAGAAGTAAAGGCTATATATGAATCGCATCTTACAGCAACCACTGAAAGAATACAAAATTTGTTAAATACATATTTTGAAGAAATTATACAAGATGAAGCTGAAGACTTAATGAATAGTATTTCAGATAGAACCTTTAGCATTCCGGTTCCGACATACGCAGAAGTACAGCAGGAAAATTCCAGAATTCTAGAAATGTATAATTCTAGGTTATTAGAATTGAAACAGGCAATTGAAATGGTAAAGGAAGAGCAATTGCTTAATGGAGAAGCATTAAATGAAGCAGAAGCCGGATTTAATGAAAATGATTACAATGAGGCACTTGCTATATTGGATCAGGAACTGGCAGAAATTCCATCTGGAATGGCTCTTAGGCTTGCAGATAAACAAGATGTGCAACCATCTAGTATCTTTAAGGCAATAGGAAATGCTGCAGATTTGGCGTTGCTTTTAGTGCCTGGTGACGTAGTGTTTAAAGGAATAAAAGGAGTTGCTAATACAACTAAAATAGCTCAAGTACTCCATAAAATGGGAAAGGTTGGAGAGGTAATTGTAAAGGCTGGAAATGCTGTTGGTAAAAATGCAAAAGCAATAGATAAGGTTAGGGATACAGCATATGCATTAAACCAAGTTCTTGGTAAGAGAAAATATTCAACCAAAGCTGAAAAAGAGGCTGCTGAAAAACTTGTTGCCAAAGCCGCAAAGAAGGGGCAAGAAGCTTTTGAAAGTTTCAAGGAAGATAAAGAAAATGGAAATGTTTTAGATGCATTATCTGTTGCATATTGGACTGAAAAGTTTGGGAAAAACTTTGATTCTGAGCCTCGAATGGAAGTGGATCGTGAAGAAGAAGAGAGAAGAAATCAATTGAGAAAGCAAATTGCTGCACAACAACAACAGTTATCTGATGAAAGAATTAATACAAAGAAACAATTG
>ENA-OPCP01001841-OPCP01001841.1-human-gut-metagenome-genome-assembly--contig:-NODE-1841-length-12230-cov-3.300123_pt1 | contig 12230 bp, 9 predicted proteins | sample MGYA00241563_ERZ501477 | MGnify/ENA primary metagenome ERZ501477 (study PRJEB25962, sample SAMEA2042572) | human gut metagenome | biome: human gut; feature: human-associated habitat; material: faeces... | reverse complement strand
TGACCGATGTGAATGCTGATGTCGAAATGGTGGGGCAGGATGATAAGTTTGTGTATTATACTTCGGCTGAAGTAAGTCCTGTCGATAATCATTTGTTCAGGGTGGAAGTGAAAAGCGGAAAGAAAACCCGTTTGACACAGGCCGAAGGTTGGCATAAAGTGACGATGAGTGGCGATATGAAGTATTTTGTAGACAATTATAGTAGTCTGAAAGTGCCTCGTGTGATTCTGCTGGTACAAAATGACGGGAAAAAAGTGAAAGAATTGTTGAAGGCGGAAGATCCTACCAAAGATTATAATTTCGGTGAGATTACGTTGGGTACGGTAAAGAGTGCCGATGGTAAGTTCAATAATTATTATCGTCTGATCAAACCCATGAATTTCGATGCTTCCCGGAAATATCCGGTTATCGTTTATGTTTATGGGGGGCCGCATTCACAGATGGTAAAGAATACCTGGCAGGCAGAAATGCGTCGTTGGGAAATGTATATGGCACAACACGGTTATGTGGTTTTTGTCATGGATAACCGGGGTACTTCGAATCAGGGGGCTGAATTTGAAAAAGCGATTCACGGACAATGTGGTCAGGCTGAAATGGCTGATCAGATGGAAGGAATTAAGTTGCTGAAATCTTTACCATATGTTGATGCCGACCGGATCGGTGTGCATGGATGGAGTTACGGTGGTTTTATGACGATTTCCCTGCTTACCAATCATCCCGACGTATTTAAAGTGGCTGTTGCCGGTGGTCCGGTGATCGATTGGAAATGGTATGAAGTGATGTACGGCGAACGTTACATGGATTCCCCCCATACCAATCCGGAAGGATATGCAAAGGTAAGCCTCATTCATAAAGCCAGGGATCTCAAGGGAAAATTACTGATCTGTCAGGGAGCTATCGATAATACGGTGGTTTGGGAACATAGCCTGAGTTTTATCCGGGAATGTATCAAAAATAATATACAGGTAGACTACTTCCCGTATCCCTGTGCCGAGCACAACGTTATGGGAAAAGACCGGATTCACCTGATGCAAAAGGTGACCGATTATTTTGAGGATTATTTGAAATAAAAAGGAGAATTGTAATCAGAAAGGATGAGGCTATCCGATTTTGAAGTTGTCCTTCAATGGGATAGCCTCGTTTTTAAGAAATTTTATTTTCTTCCGTGATGACGGATAAAGAATGAGCGTAAGTTCAAATTCTTTTTATCAGAAGGGAGTAAAGACCGTACTTTGAGATTATCACTATCATTATCAATTGCAACATAGGAATAAGAGTACGGAGAGCCATTGATATATTCCGTTTTAATGGTTTTATCCGTATTTAAAACGTATGTCATGTTTTCGCTATATTCGTTTTCGTAATTTTGTTCCGAATCTTTCTCGTAATATTCCTCCGTATACGAAACCGGGAAATAAGCCGATGCCTTCCCTAGCATACCGACTAACGCAAAAACATCGGCATCCTCCATATCAAGGACCTTTGCCTGTCCCAAAGTATATTGTCCCAGTTCATTCTTTTCTTCCCCATACTCGATTGTACAAGTAGAACCGTATTCATATTTTTCTCCATCTTCTGTACTTTCTTCCTTGGTAACCACCTTGATCAGGTTTCCATCTTTCCAGGTGTAAGTCGCCTTGTAGCTTCCTTGAGAAGAAAAGCTTTCCCCATCCTCCTTCCCACTCTCGCTGGAAGATTCTATATAAGATACTAACTGACCGTTTCCGTTGTATGAAAATGAAATCTTACCGCTACCTTTATAGCTGTAACCATCCTCATTATAATTCCAGGATGCGCTGATGCCTGTGACGTATCCGTCACTGTTAAACGACACTTTGGCTTCTTCATCATCCATGATCACAACTCCCTTGTCATAATCGATCTCGCCATACACGTAAGAATTTTTTTTAACTTGAGTGCAACGATTGTTATCATCGTACACGAAAGTGTAATCCCCGATACGGGAAGGTAACTTTCCGGCGTATGTGATTGCCGGCCCTTGTGGGATTTTGTCATCATCATCATCGTTACAAGCTGAAAATAAGCACACTACCATGAGTGCTGTTCCTCATAATAATTTTTTCATTTGTTTTTCTATTAAAAATTTATAAATAATCGGTTTGCAAAATTAATTAAGCCCATTGAAAAATCCAATTCATAAATTTTTTTATATAAATAGGTTCAGTCAAAAAAATCGGATACACTCTGATTTTCACTTTTTATATCTAACTTTGCAATTTAAATCCATCATAAAAGAAGTTATGCGTATCGATATATTAAGTGTGGTGCCTGAATTACTGGTGAGTCCGTTGAACCATTCGATTATCAAGCGGGCGCAGGATAAGGGAATTGTAGAGATTCATATTCACAATATCCGGGATTGGTCGAAAGATAAGTTCCGGAAGGTAGACGATTACCCTTTCGGGGGAGAAGCGGGGTTGGTGATGATGATTCAACCGGTATTCGATTGTATTAACGAGCTGACTTCACAGAGGCAGTATGATGAGATTATCTATACAGCTCCGGATGCTCCGACCTTTAATCAGAAAATGGCGAACGAATTGTCTTTGAAGGAGAACATCATGATTTTGTGCGGTCACTATAAAGGGATCGACCAGCGTATACGGGATTATCTCGTGACCAGGGAAATATCGGTGGGGGATTATGTCCTGACGGGAGGAGAATTGCCTGCCTGCATTATGACGGATGCGATCGTAAGGCTGATTCCCGGGGCGATGAACGATGAGAGTTCGGCTTTGAGTGATTCTTTTCAGGATGATCTATTAGCGCCTCCTGTATATACTCGTCCTGCGGAATTCAACGGTTGGCGGGTTCCTGATATCCTGCTGTCCGGTAATCATGCTAAAATACGGGAATGGCAGGAGAAGGTCGCTTATGAACGGACGAAAACATTGCGTCCTGATTTACTTGGGGAGCAAGGAGATTTTTGATCGTTTTTTTATAAAATAATTAATTGTAAAACAGATTATTATTCTTACCTTTGCGGCCGTATTCAAAATAATGTCTAACTCATTAGATAGGAAACAATTAAATTTATGTCAGAAGAACAAAAAGATATGCAGGTGGAAGCTGCAGAAAAAGCCGCAAAGAAAGTAGCTCCGGTAACAACCGCTGAGCCGGAAGAAAATTTTGATTGGGATGCCTATGAAAACGACGCCGTGGTACCGGCATCCGAAAAAGATGCGTTAACTCAAAAATACGCAGAAACTCTTTCTAAAGTAGGAGAGAAAGAAGTTGTTGAAGGAACCGTAATCTCTATGAACAAAAGAGAGGTTGTGGTGAACATCGGCTACAAATCTGACGGTATCATCTCATTGAACGAATTCCGTTACAATCCGGAACTGAAAGTGGGAGATAAAGTAGAAGTTTATGTAGAAACTCAGGAAGACAAAAAAGGTCAGTTGACCCTTTCACACAAACAGGCTCGTGCTCTGCGCAGCTGGGATCGTGTGAACGAAGCGTTGGAAAAAGACGAAATCATCAAAGGTTACATTAAATGTCGTACTAAGGGCGGTATGATCGTTGACGTATTCGGTATCGAAGCATTCTTGCCGGGTTCTCAGATCGATGTAAAACCGATCCGCGACTACGATGTATTTGTAGGTAAGACAATGGAATTCAAGATCGTGAAGATCAACCAGGAATTCAAAAATGTTGTTGTATCTCATAAAGCTCTTATCGAAGCTGAACTCGAACAGCAGAAGAAAGACATCATCTCCAAACTTGAAAAAGGCCAGGTACTGGAAGGTACGGTTAAGAATATCACTTCTTACGGTGTATTCATCGACCTGGGTGGCGTAGACGGTTTGATCCATATCACAGACCTGTCTTGGGGCCGCGTTTCTCATCCGGAAGAAATCGTTCAGCTGGATCAGAAGATCAACGTGGTTATCCTTGACTTCGATGATGAAAAGAAACGTATCGCTCTCGGCTTGAAGCAGCTGACTCCGCATCCTTGGGATGCTTTGGACCCGAACTTGAAAGTTGGTGACAAAGTAAAAGGTAAAGTTGTCGTTATGGCTGACTACGGTGCATTCATCGAAATCGCTCCGGGCGTAGAAGGTCTGATCCACGTTTCTGAAATGTCTTGGACACAGCACTTGCGTTCTGCTCAGGACTTCATGAAAGTAGGTGACGAAATCGAAGCTGTCATCCTGACTCTGGACCGCGACGAACGTAAGATGTCTCTGGGTATCAAACAGCTGAAAGCCGACCCATGGGAAGATATCGAATCTCGCTTCCCGGTAGGTTCTCGCCACGCTGCTAAAGTTCGTAACTTCACTAACTTCGGTGTATTCGTAGAAATCGAAGAAGGCGTAGACGGCTTGATCCACATCTCTGACCTGTCTTGGACAAAGAAAATCAAACACCCGTCAGAATTCACTCAGATCGGTGCTGAAATCGAAGTTCAGGTTCTGGAAATCGACAAAGAAAACCGCCGTTTGAGCTTAGGCCACAAACAGCTGGAAGAAAATCCTTGGGATGTATTCGAAACAATCTTCACTGTAGGTTCTATCCACGAAGGAACAATCATCGAAGTACTGGATAAGGGTGCTGTAATCTCTCTGCCTTACGGCGTAGAAGGTTTCGCAACTCCGAAACATCTGGTAAAAGAAGACGGTTCTCAGGCTGCTGTAGACGAAAAACTGCAGTTCAAGGTAATCGAATTCAACAAGGAAGCTAAGAGAATCATCCTTTCTCACAGCCGTATCTTCGAAGATGAACAGAAAGGCGCCAAGAAAGAAGCTGGCGAAAAGAAATCATCTGCAAAACGCGGTGGCAAGAAAGAAGAAGAATCTGCAATGGTAACCGGTCCGGTTGAAAAGACTACACTGGGTGACATTGAAGAACTCGCTGCTCTGAAAGAAAAATTGGCTGGTAAATAATTACCTCCTTTTCAGATAAAATAAAAGGAGATGTCCACCCGGATATCTCCTTTTTTATTGCTTGAAAAAAGAATAGAGAAAGCTTTATCAGTCTATCTCCTTGATCGCTTCCTCTACCTGTTCTTGTTCACCGTAATATTGGCAACTTTCGCCGATACCCAACAAAGCATTCATTTCATGACGCTTGTCCAAGTCCGTAAAATAAGCGTCTACTACCTTATAAATATCGAATCCGTCTGTTGAACCCGCTGCCAGATTCAACGATTCTACCAATTTGCCTGTAGCCTTACGAATTTCAGCTTTACTAATCAAATGAAACTCATTGTTGTGAATTAATTGACTCTTTCCCATGATGTTTGATTTTAAAGTTATACTTGTTCTTCATTAATAACCATTCCCGAAAGCGGTAAGTTTAATCTCGCTGCTTCGTTTCATGCACTAAATATACAAACATCCTCGGATCTTTCAACCTTTCAGGCCTTTTATTTTCAATAAACATGAAAAACGAATCCGATCCCGGCTTCACGATATTTCTTGATGGGCAAGGAGAATCGGATCTCCAAACATAGAATAAGTTCTATTCTATTTGGTTATGTAAAAATTAATGCTGAAATTTGTTCACAGATAATATAAAAGATATGGGCACGAACGAAGACAAGTACAATGTAACTATTCTGATCGCAGAAGACGAGGAAAGCAATTTCCTGCTATTAAAAACCATTTTAAAAAGACACTGTAACGTTCTGCAAGCCAGAACCGGCTTGGAGCTATTGAAAGTCTTTGCAGAAAAAGGAGCCGATATGATTTTGCTGGATATAAAAATGCCGGAGATGAACGGTATAGAAGCGCTGAAAGAGATTAGGAAAAAAGACACGAACATTCCGATCATCATGCAATCCGCCTATGCCTTCGAAAATGACATGGAAGCCGCCCGTGCTGCCGGAAGCAACGGATTTATCACCAAGCCCATCAATATCGTCGAACTGAAGAAAACGATTTCCAAATTCTTGCCGCAGATAACCTGGTAAGAGGCTGAAAGACGACATATTATAAAAAAGTGGAATAGCTATAACAATCGTTATGGCTATTCCACTTTTTTGCTTTTTCACAGACACCTTAACCGGCAAACTCTCCCTTTCATTTTTATCAAAAACCTCTCATTTTACGGAGATATCCACATTAATTTTCTTTATAAACTCCGCCTAAACAAAACATTAAACCTCCGGTTTAAGAGGTGGGTAAAATTATTTTTCACAAAAAAGTGTCCGTGATTAGGGATCATATTTCCGGAAAACTATACCAAACCGGCACTAATGGATTTTCATATAGAACGAAATTATACTTTTACAAACGAAACTAAAATGAACATGTCAGACAAAAATAAAAGGACATCTGATAACAAGGAGATTTCTCATTCTTTAGGAAACGATTTTAAGATTTTCAGGAATTCAACGAAATTTTCTATTCCCTTATACCCTTCTTATTCCCATAGGGCTGTTGTTGCCTTTTGTACGGAAGGAAGAGCAAAAGTGGATGTGCACGGGTATGAGCATTCATTCACTAAAGGGGAACTTGTTGTCATTTTTCCAGGTCAACTGGTCTCTTTGTCTGAAATCAGCGAAGATTTCACAGTCAGCTATTTTTCATTGTCTCTCAATCTTTATAACGATGTGCTTAGCGGTATACGCCGCTTTTCACCCCATTTCTTCTTTTATATGAGGAGTCATTACCATTATAAGCTTTCGGACTTGGAAACGTCCAAATATATCAATTTTTTCCAGCTGATTTACAGCAAGGTGAATGCTCCCGAAAACTTATACCGTAAAGATTCGATCGTCCTTCTCATGCGGATTTTCTATCTGGATCTCTACAATATATATAAAGTAAATTCGCACACCGGAAAGCAGACGTTCGACAATCATAAGAAAGAACTGACCCACGGCTTCTTTCTGCTCATCATGAAGTTCTACAAAGAGAACAGAAGCGTGGCATTCTATGCCGACAAACTACATATCACTCCCAAATATCTCACAATGGTGGTCAAGGAAGTGAGCGGGATGTCGGCCAAAGACTGGATAACCGAATACATCCTGCAGGAGATCAAGTTCCTGTTAAAAAACTCGTCCCTGAACGTCCAGGAGATCGCTATCCGGACACATTTCTCCAACCAGACATCACTTGGTAGGTTTTTCAGGCAACATACGGGATTGTCTCCTTCGGATTACAGGAAACAGAATCAATAACAACAAATAATCAATTAAACAAACAAAAAAGAATTCGAATAGCAAATCAACCGGATAAGATCCACTAAGCGAAATTTCCTTTCTATTAATTTATAATTAGCGATATAATACGAATATGAACAGAAGTCAGCTTATCAATATCCTGTCCAAGAAAACAGGATTAGACAAAAAAGATGTCAAACGGACAATCGATGAAATGCAAAAACTAATTGTCCAGGAAGTCAAAGAAGGTCAAAGAATCTGCCTGCATGGTTTCGGCTCGTTCAAACCACGTTTTCAATCCAGTCGTCCTGCACGAAACCCGAAAAGCGGAACAGCCGTACAACTGTCTCCCAGGACTATCATCCATTTCAAATGCGCTCCCCATCTGCTGGAGCTAATGAACAAATAAAGGGACAAAAAAAGAGACTCACTTTTAGAAGTAAGTCTCTTTTTTATTTACTCAGCTATTGTCGGGGTGAGAAGATTCGAACTTCCGACCACACGCCCCCCAGACGCGTACTCTAACCGGGCTGAGCTACACCCCGCTTTGTTTTACGGCTGCAAAGGTAAATATTTTTCGTTATACTCCAAAGCTTTCACGATAAAAATCCAGGGATTCGAGAATTTTCTCCTTGCTCACCTGCTGATTTATCTGAACATCACCCACTTGAGAAAGCAGGGTGAAGTTGATGATACCCGCTTCATTTTTCTTATCGTGCATCATCAACTCGTATAAGGTATCATAGTCCTTGCAATCGAACACGAAAGCCGGATAATACTCCTTCAGATAATAGACAACCTGACTCAATTTCTCCATCGGGAAGCCGCATACTTTATGAGACAAGTACAATTCACTGACAATACCGGCGGCAACAGCATGTCCGTGCAGCAAAGGACGGTTCTTCTTAAAGGACAGGCTTTCGTAAGCATGACCGATCGTATGGCCGAAGTTCAGTGCCTTACGGATGCCATGCTCTTTCGGATCTTCTTCCACAATACGCTCTTTTACGGCTACGGACTGGGCGACCATCCTGTTCAGGAAAGCATAATCGATCCTCGCATCGAGGTCGAACAACATGACGGAAGCGTAAATGTCCATCGAACTGATAAGTGCATGTTTGATCATTTCGGCATAGCCGGAAAGCAGGTTGTCCCGATCGAGCGTACGCAGGAACTCACAATCGATAAAGACGCATTCGGGAGGATAGAAAGAACCGACCTCGTTCTTCAAACCGTTGAAGTTAACCCCGGTCTTTCCTCCTACAGCCGCATCGACAGAGGCCATCAGGGTAGTCGGGATATTGACGGTCCGCAGCCCACGTTTGAAAGTCGCACCGGCAAAACCGCCCATATCGGTAATCATACCGCCGCCCAGATTGACTAAAAGAGAATTTCGGGAAGCCCCTTCATTCGAGAGACGCGACCAGATATAGGCGACCTGTTCGATGTCTTTATGAGTATCGCCCGCTTTTACGGTAATGATCGGGGCATCCTGCAAGGCAGGGATATCTTTTACCAGCGGAAAACATTTTTCTTGCGTGTTCGTATCGGTCAGGATAAAGAGTCTATCATAACTCATGGAAGCAAAGAACGCCTGCAAATCGGCTTTGAGATCCTTGCTGATTACTACTTTTTGAGCGGCCATAATGTCCTTTTTTTATTATAATCGTGATGGCAAAGGTATTATATGTTATTCGATTATCAAAACAAGGAAAAGAAAATTCCATGCGCATGAAACTAAAGTTTCATAGGCATGGAACAAAAGTTCCCCCAGCATGAAACTATCATTTCTTGCTGGGGGAAACATCTCTTTCTTCTTATTTCAGACCGGCTGCGTCCAAGATGTGTTCGACAGCTTCGCCCAGTCCGGCCACATTCTTGCCCCCAGCTGTTGCAAAATGAGGCTGACCGCCACCGCCACCTTGTATCAGTTTCGCTGCATCTTTCACCAGTTTGCCGGCATTCAAGCCTTCGGATACCAACTGTTCGCTCAGCATAACCATCAACGCACATTTCTCACCGTCTTTGATTCCTGCCACAAAGAAGACCTTTTCGTCCGTATTGCTTTCGCCTTTGATTTGGAAAGCCAAGTCTTTGATAGCATCGACATTGGCCTCACCCCGGAATACGACAACTTTAACGCCGTTACACTCAACCGCTTTGGCTATCAAATCTTTCTTCAACTGCTGAACTTTTTCTTTCAGATAATCGCCTACCTGCTTTTTCAGTTCGGCATTCTCCTCGATGGCCTTCTTGATGGTTTGAGACAGATTCGGCACATTGTTGAACATCGCACGCAGTTCACGCAGGGAATCTTGCAACATGAAGGTGTAATTCTCAGCACCTTCGGCCGTTACCGCTTCAATACGGCGTACACCTGCCGCGATAGAGCTTTCGCCAACCACACGCAAGGAACCGATCATGCCGGTTGCAGGGATATGCGTACCACCGCACAACTCGATAGAGTTACCGTATTTAACCACACGGACTTCATCACCATACTTTTCACCGAACAGAGCCATGGCACCCAATGCTTTCGCTTCGGCAATCGGCATATTGCGATGTTCTTCCAGCGGATAGTTGGCACGGATCTTTTCGCTCACCAGCTTTTCCACCTTACGGATTTCTTCGTCCGTCACTTTCTGGAAGTGGGAGAAGTCAAAACGCAGAGAGTCGGGAGAAACGTATGAACCTTTCTGTTCGACATGTGTTCCCAAAACTTCACGCAACGCCTCGTGCAACAGGTGAGTAGCAGAGTGGTTACATTCGCACTGGATACGTTTCTTCTCGTTGATCTTGGCGGTAAAAGTTACCGTTACATCCTTCGGCAATTTAGCTACCAGATGTACAGGCAGGTTATTTTCGCGCTTCGTATCGATCACGTCGATCGTCTCGTCATCGGCAATCAACCAACCGGTGTCGCCGACCTGTCCACCCATCTCTGCATAGAACGGAGTCTGATCCAGAACGATCTGATATAATACCTTATTTTTCTGCTTGATCTGGCGATAACGCAGAATTTCGGCATCACATTCGAACAAATCATAGCCTACGAAATTGCATCCGCCCTCTTTCAGCACCACCCAGTCACCGGTTTCGATAGCAGCGGCGTTACGGGCACGGTCCTTCTGTTTCTGCATCTCGACGTCGAATTCATCGATATTGGCTTCCATACCGTTTTCACGCAAGATCAACTCGGTCAAATCCAACGGGAATCCGTATGTATCATATAGTGTAAAGGCATCTACGCCGCTGATCACGTTCTTTCCGGCTGCCTTTGTTTCTTCCATCTTCTTATCCAACAAACGGATACCGGTTTCCAACGTACGCAGGAAAGATTCTTCTTCTTCCTTGATCACCTTCTCGATCAACGTCTTCTGCGCGATCAGTTCGGGATAAGCATCTCCCATTGTTTCGATCAGTACGGGCAATAACTTATACATGAAGGATTCTTTGCGATCCAGGAACGTATAGCCGTAACGAACAGCACGACGCAGGATTCGGCGGATGACATAACCAGCCTTTGCGTTAGAAGGCAACTGCCCGTCTGTAATCGCGAAAGCAATAGTACGGATATGGTCGGCAATTACACGCATAGCCACGTCCTGCTGTTTGTCCTTACCGTAAGAAGTACCCGCCATATCGGCAATCACCTTGATGATCGGCTGGAAAACGTCTGTATCGTAGTTGGATGTCTTACCCTGCAAAGCCATGCAGAGACGTTCGAATCCCATACCGGTATCGATCACACGGGCAGGCAGCGGTTCGAGCGAGCTATCGGCCTTGCGGTTGTACTGCATGAACACCAAGTTCCAGATTTCGATCACCTGCGGATGGTCTTTGTTCACCATGTCCTGGCCGGGGATAGCGGCACGTTCTTCTTCCGAACGGAGATCGATATGAATTTCGGAACAAGGGCCGCAAGGGCCTGTATCACCCATTTCCCAGAAGTTATCGTGTTTGTTGCCATTGATGATATGATCCTTCGGCAGAAACTTCTCCCAGTAACCGGCAGCCTCGTCGTCGCGTGAAAGGCCTTCGGCAGGACTTCCCTCAAACACGGTTGCATACAAACGTTCGGGATTCAGCTTCAACACATCAACCAGGTATTCCCATGCCCAATTGATCGCTTCCTGTTTGAAATAGTCGCCGAACGACCAGTTTCCCAACATTTCGAACATGGTATGGTGGTAAGTATCGTGTCCTACCTCTTCCAGATCGTTGTGTTTTCCGGAAACCCGGAGACATTTCTGCGAGTCCGCAACACGCCGGTGTTTGGGATTGATATTCCCAAGAATAATATCTTTGAACTGATTCATTCCTGCGTTTGTAAACATCAATGTAGGATCGTCCTTAATCACCATGGGTGCCGAAGGGACGATGGTATGTCCCTTACTTTCAAAAAAATCCAGAAACTTTTGTCTGATCTCTGCTGATTTCATATCTTTTTAATGAACAAGTTGTAACTATCTTTTTTGTACTCAGAAGTACAATTCAAAAACGGGATTGTGTTTCCACGTCCTGAACCTGCCCAAGACTGTCTCTCCCGTATCGACGCAAAATAGAATTGCAAAATTAGATTATTTCTTTAACTTTGCATCGCAAACACTATTTTTTATTAGCAACTATGCGAAAAGCAGGGTATCATTTTAATTCGGACACATTATCTTTTGATAAAATAGAATCATCTTTAAGAAAAAGGCTTTGGAGATTATTCAAGAAATTCTTTTCCAGTTTCTCCTTGGCTATTGTCATGCTATACTTGGTATATGCTTTCATTGATTCCCCAAAAGAAAAACTTTTAAAACGGAAATACGAGGAAGTTCTTACTCAATATAGCCTATTAAGTAACAAAGTAGAACATCTGGACAACGTCCTAAAAGACATGGAATCACGGGATGACAACATCTATCGGGTTATTTTCGAAACCGATCCCATCCCATCATCCATTCGCCGGGCAGGTTCCGGGGGGGTCGACCAGTACGAACATCTGAGACAAATCGACAATGCGGATCTGATTATCGGGACTGCCAAGAAAATAGATGAATTATCAAAAGCAATCTATATTCAAAGCAAATCCTTTGACAAGATTGAAGAA
>ENA-OPCP01001831-OPCP01001831.1-human-gut-metagenome-genome-assembly--contig:-NODE-1831-length-12274-cov-2.392749_pt1 | contig 12274 bp, 7 predicted proteins | sample MGYA00241563_ERZ501477 | MGnify/ENA primary metagenome ERZ501477 (study PRJEB25962, sample SAMEA2042572) | human gut metagenome | biome: human gut; feature: human-associated habitat; material: faeces... | reverse complement strand
TAGACCAGTTTCTGGTCATTAGCCACTGTTTGTGTCTGCGCGTTTACCTTTGTAGATTGCAAGGTAAAGCCGGTCAGCAGACCGCATAGTAAAATTAAACTTCTCTTCATATTCATAATTTAATGAGTTTTCCGGTATTATCAAGGGCAAAGTAAAGGTCGAACCATTAAAAAGAGAGGATAAAGCAAATTAATTCTTCATTAAAATGGAATTAATTGTATCATAAAATGTCTTTTTCTCTCCGGAAAGGGTGAAAATGGTCCGGTTACTTGCTTTTTATCCGAATGTAACTCACTTGGGCTTTTCGTATTGTTCTACCGCCCTCCTTAATTTCTTTTCTATTAGCTCCACCAGTGTCTGCGGATAAAGAACTTGTATTCCGTTGGCATATCCGAAGAATACCCGTTCCAGTTCATGGTTGATGACTACTTCTATTTCAAGAATCACACTTCCGTCTTCCAATGTTTCTATGGTTCGTTGGCTGTGGTGTATCGGTTTGGTCAGGATGTAGGGGGCTTCGTTGGCGGCTACTTTAAAACCGACCTTCTCGGCTTTGCTTCCGGAGTTTTTAGTCACCCCTACCAAGTCGTCAAAGAATGTGTTCGGGTCGAAGAATGTATTCTTTATAAAGGGTTCCCGCGATAACACCTCTAATGAATGAATTCTGTCCAGAGCCAGATTCTGCAATATCCGTCCGCTTTTTCTGACTCCAAATACGAACCAACGGTTGCGATATTCCTTTAATAGATAAGGATAGAAGATGAAGCTGTTTGCCGAACGGGCCTTGAACGAACGGTATTTAAGTTGCAGGGGATGTTCGTTGACGATGGCATGGTAAATGGTATTCAGATAATCCAGCCCTTTCAGAGATTCGTTCTTTTCGAAGTCGATGACCGGAGTCGTCTTCATTCGGGCGGAGGCTATGTGATCTTCCAGTCGGTTCACAATCTCACTCATCTCCGTAAAATAGGAGAAACCCTTGAACTGCCGCAGAACTTCCACGGCTTCCGACATCGTTTTCAGGTCCTGTTCGTTCAGCGGGGTCTGTGTGATACTGTATTCCGGGTCTTCGTACTTGTAATATTTGTTTTCGTATACTACAATCGGTGCGTTATAACCCAGCTTCTCGCTGCGCATCATCTGTATATCCATTTGTACGGCACGTTTGCTGATTCCCTTGTCGATTCCTTCATATTCGTAAAGGGCATCCGAGCAGGCATCTACCAAGTCTTCCAGTGTCCAGCGACGATAAGGATTACGCAGACAGTTATCAATCGTTTTATAACGAATCAAGGCATTTCTATTGACCGGCATAGGCGGAAGTATAAAGATTTTCTCCAAAAGTAGAAAAATAATTTGAGGTACGCAAAAAGGCTGCGCACCCACCCCCGTATCTTTGCAAAAGAAAACAAATAAAGAGTATAAATGATGAAGTTTAACTGGATAAATAAAGGAATGAATAAAGTGCTGAACAAAGAATCGGCATCGGCTTACCGGCTGACACCCGAATGGGAATTGTACACATCCGTGGTAACTACTTCATTGAACAACAGTTTCTATGAGCAGGAGGAAGAGAGAATAGAAAGGGTCCGTACGCTCATCGGAAAATGTAAACCTTTGTTTGTGGCGCAACTGGCGGCGTACGCAAGAGAAACGATGAACCTGCGTTCCATCCCTTTGGTGATGGCGGTAGAACTGGCGCGTATCCACCAGGGCGACAATCTGGTGAAGCGGGTAACTGCCCGTACCGTTCGGCGTGCCGATGAAATCACCGAACTGCTGGCCTGTTATCAGCAGGCAAACCGGCGGACGGGGACAAAGAAACTGAACCGTCTTTCCAAACAGTTGCAGGCAGGGCTACAGGATGCATTCAATACATTCGATGCGTACCAGTTTGCCAAATATAACCGTTCGGCAGAAGTTTGTCTGAAAGATGCCTTGTTTCTTGTGCACCCGAAAGCGAAAGATGAACGGCAACAGGAAATTTTCAATGGAATAGTCAATGATAATCTTCCGGTTCCCTATACTTGGGAGACAGAATTGTCAGCTTTAGGTCAGTGTACCTTTGCTACGGAAGAAGAACGGCGAAAAGCTTTCCGTGCCAAATGGGAAGAATTGATAGACAGTGGTAAACTAGGATACATGGCTTTGCTGCGCAATCTGAGGAATATACTGGAAGCGGAAGTTTCTGCAGACCATATTCTGACAGTAGGGAAGAGGCTGTCTTCCGAAAAGGCGGTTGAAAACTCCAGGCAGTTGCCTTTCCGCTTTTTGGCTGCTTACCGTGAGTTGTCGAAGACTCCTTCGCTCTATGCTACGATGTTGATGACGGCTTTGGAACGTGCCGTGCAGGTGTCTGCCCGCAATATTACCGGATTTGATGAATCTACCCGTGTGCTGATAGCCTGTGACGTATCCGGTTCCATGCAGTGTCCGGTTTCGGCAAAGAGTAAAGTATTGTACTATGACATCGGTTTGCTGCTGGGAATGTTGTTGAAGTCACGTTGCAAGCAGGTGATGACGGGTATCTTTGGCGATAGATGGAAGATTATCAATCTGCCCGATACGGGTATCTTGTCCAATGTCGATGCTTTCTATAAAAGGGAAGGTGAAGTAGGATACTCTACAAACGGGTATTTGGTTATCAAAGACCTGATAGACCGAAAGGCGCAGATGGATAAGATAATGATGTTCACTGACTGTCAGTTGTGGAATAGCCATAGTGACTTGCAGATAACGGATTTGTGGAGGAAGTACAAGAAAATTTGTCCGGCAGCCAAGTTGTATCTGTTTGACTTAAGCGGATATGGCAACACTCCGCTGGATATCACTCGTGACGATGTATTTTTAATAGCGGGATGGTCGGATAAGATATTTGATATTTTGTCTGCAATCGACAAGGGAAATGATGCGTTGCAGGAGATAAAAAAGATAGTGGTATAACCGGAGTTCTCAGGATTCCGGTTTACGAAAGAAACAAGTGTCGTAGAGAAGAGTTACTTCGTTTGGGACGACCATAGGTCGCGGGTTCGACTCCCGCTGCTCTCCTTATTCTTTGAGGAAAAGCATAGCTCAGTTGGATAGAGCAGGTTATAGTCTCTTTTCGTTTGTTACCTTGTTTTTACTTTGACATAAGCAGAATGTCGTAGAGAAGAGTTACTTCGTCTCATTTTAGGGGAGGAATAGTGAAGTTGTAAAATCAGCAAGACTATCCGGTTCGACTCCGGCATTGACGTGCCCTATTTCTCTTTTCGCCTGTTACTTCTGCTTTTCTATATGCCTGTAGCTCCCTTTTTTCAATGATGTATCAAAAGTGTTACTCTTTGAAACAAAGTTTATAGACGAAGGTGAAGATATCCCCTATCTTTGCCTTCGTCTATTTTTAGATTAAAGCTTGTATAAACTAGGAATACTTTGTTGCCATGAAAATAACCCTCTGGATGAAACTATGTAAAGGTGTAGCACTTGCATTAACAGCCTCTTATGGACTGACTTATTGCCATACAACTAAAAGCAAATTGACCTTGGAACAGCAAGGTGATAGTTTGACTGTCATCCATATCACCAATCCGACTAATTATATATTGCTTCCTATAGAAGAGGAAGCACCGGAAAGTCAGGTTCTCCTCCATACAGGAGAAGCTGCCGATACCGATATGGATATTCGTTTGGCACAGAATCAAGTGGATTATTTTGTTCCCTTTGCTTTGCCTGGCGGAACGAGGAATGTAACCGTACGTGTACGTAATAAATCAAAAGACGCACTTTGCTGGAAAGAAATCAAATTATCTGATACATTTGATACTACCAATACGGAAAAGTTTCGTCCTGTTTATCATCATACTCCCCTTTATGGCTGGATGAATGATGCTAACGGGTTGGTGTATAAAGATGGAGAATATCATTTGTATTTTCAATATAACCCTTATGGTTCCAAATGGGGAAATATGCATTGGGGACATTCTGTCAGCAAAGACCTGATGCATTGGGAACATCTGGAACCAGCTATTGCCCGTGACACATTGGGACATATCTTTTCGGGCAGCTCGATTGTCGATCAGGAGAATGTAGCCGGTTACGGAGCAGGGAGTATTCTGGCTTTTTATACTTCTGCCAGTGACAAAAACGGGCAGATACAATGTCTTGCTTTTAGCAAGGATAACGGGCGGACATTTACTAAATATGAGAAGAACCCCATTCTGCGTTCTTCTGACGGTTTGAAAGACTTCCGTGATCCGAAAGTTTTCCGGTATGAACCGGAAGATAAATGGGTTATGATTGTTTCTGCCGATAAAGAAATGCGTTTCTATGATTCTAAGAATCTGAAGGACTGGAACTATATGAGCAGCTTCGGAGAAGGATACGGAGTGCAGCCTTGTCAGTTTGAATGTCCGGACATGGTAGAACTTTCGGTAGATGGGGATACGAACCGTAAGAAATGGGCGTTGATAGTAAATGTAAATCCGGGATGTTACTTCGGGGGGAGTGCTACCCAGTACTTCACAGGAGATTTCGATGGAACGAAGTTTATTTGTGACAATCAGCCAAATGTCACGAAATGGTTGGATTGGGGCAAAGATCACTATGCCACCGTTTGTTTCTCGAATACTGGTGATCGTGTGATTGCTGTGCCTTGGATGAGTAACTGGCAATATTGTAATATTGTTCCGACAAAGCAATTTCGTAGTGCTAACGCTTTGCCGCGTGAGTTAAGTCTTTATACACAAGACGGTGAAATTTATCTTTCAGCAGCTCCGATACTGGAGATAAAGACTCTGCGAAAAGAAAAGAAAGAGATTCCGGCATTTACGGTTGCCAATGATTATCATATTGATTCTTTATTGGCTGATAATGATGGTGCTTATGAACTGGCATTGGAAATTACCGCCGGGGAAGCGGAGATTATGGGATTCAGCCTCTTTAATGATAAAGGGGAAAAGGTGGATATCTACTTCAATCTTCCGGAAAAGAGATTGGTTATGGACCGGACGAAAAGTGGTATCGTGGATTTCGGAAAGAAGAGTGTACCTCATGAAATAGAGGTTCACGACCGCAGAAAGACGACTTCCATCAATTATATAGATGATTTTGCGTTAGCTACCTGGGCGCCAATAAGAAAAGAAAAGAAATATGCTTTGGATATTTTTGTCGACAAATGTTCTGTAGAAATATTCCTGAATGGGGGAAAGATAGCAATGACCAATCTCATATTCCCATCGGAACCATACAACCGTATGTGCTTTTATAGTAAAGGAGGTACATTTAATGTCGATTCATTTAATGTATATCGATTAGGTTTATAAGTTAGGTTTTGTAGATTAGAATTAGGTATTGGTAGCTGTCAGATGTGAGATCCGGCAGCTACTTTCATTCATCAATTATTCATCAATTTCAATTATATATCCCCCTTGGAAGATCTCTCCCGGTTGCAGCTGTTGCATCCAGTCCTTATCTTTATATTCACCAGTATAATGTGCGCGGTCGCAACGTCCGTACCAAGGTTCGATGCAGACAAAAGGAGCATTTTTTGCAGGTGGAGACCAAAGACCAACTACCGGAGCATTAAAATGTAAACTTAGATAAGCTTGCTTCTCTTTATTATATAAGGTAACTTTACGAACCTGTTCATTTTCCAGTATCAAAGCATCTTTATCAAAAGTATGTATGTCCAGTGGTAACAATCCATCTGTCAGCTCTAAGGAGTATTCTGTAGAAGGATCAGCACATCCTTTTTCTGAAATGAGAATATATTTCAAACCGTCTTTTGGGTCAAATCCGAAGAATCCTCTTTCCAAACTGTTTGCATCAAACTCCGGCCAGTAGAAAGCAGGATGTGCTCCAATTTGAAAATACATTTCTTTATCACCGGTATTTGTCACTTCCCACATAACCTCAATTTGTTTTCCCTGAATACGATAGCCTATTTCCAGACAGAATGGAAACGGATATTTCTGCAAAGTCTCTTCATTACTGACAAGACGGTAGCGCACTTCATCCTCTTTTTCAGCAACAAGCGTAAATTCCATGTCACGGGCAAAACCATGTTGAGTAAGCGTGTAAGGAACCCCTTCATTTCGATACTCATTTTCCCATACGCTCCCGACAATAGGGAATAGGACAGGAGAGTGGCGTTTCCAAAAAGCAGGATCGGCTTGCCACAGATATTCTTTTCCATTGGCGAAGATACTGCAGAGTTCAGCTCCGTGAGAAGATACTTGAATCGTAAGTTGTTTGTTGGAGATTGTTTTCATATCGTTGATTTATTGGATTATTTAAGAGTCAATCTTTAAGTTCATTTTCCGATCCTTCTTTCGATTTGTCTTCAGATTTACCTTTCAGTAGGATACCACTTTGGGCATTAAGAGGAGAGATTACTCTCTTTCCCGTTTTAGCTTCTAGTTCCAGTCGGGCATTACGGGCTACTTCTCCTCCTTGTTGAGCAATATCTATGTGGTCACTGAATGTTTCCGGATCGCTGGTTTCAGATATTTCTTTAGTTGAAAGTTCGGCAAGCATATTTAATACCAATTCTTTATTGGTCATGTTATCCCGTAGGTTTTCTTTTTTCAATCCTTTAAATTGTTTGTACTCTTTAGATGTCATATCTGACCAGGTCTGATAAATAATATCTGTGAGTGTAGCGAATTGAACGCCTTCCTGCAATCCATGTTTCTTCCACTCATCAGTCAAGTCTTTACGGATTTCTATTGACTTCAGACGTTGGTTAATCCAGCTATCAGAGTATCCCATACGTTTATAATCCATTAAGGCTTGGTCAATTGATAATTCAGGGTCTTGTATTTGGTTGAGCCGTTCGCTGGCTACCTTAGCCATCCATAGTTTGAAAGGCTCCGCCTTAGGGGAAGGAATAGATTGGATAAGGCGGAGAAGCTGTTCGGTATCGGCAACATCGGTAAGGCGCATTTTACCATCCGCTGCCTGCATTTTCAAACCGTTACAATTTGTAACGGTTTCGTTTCCTTCCGATAGTAGTCTCTTTTTTAACACACGCCAATAAGTTTGAGGGTTACTGCTGTCTGTCAAGACAGCCACCACATCTACTATTGAAAAATACCACTTCTCTTGTTCATCATCCCATACCGTACGTACTCTTCTTTCTTCAAAGAGTTTTAAAGCTTGTTGCTTAGTCATGAATCTTATTTTTAGAGTTTATCATTTAATGAAGAGTCGTTCTTTCTTTGGGCTCATATCACTATACAAAGGTAGCGTTTTCTGCGATTATAAAAGAATATGAATCCAAGAATTCCCGTAATGAAAGAAAACATGTATAAAACCCTATAAAATAGCGTGCTATGCAACAATTGTTATAGCCTTTGAAACATTTTTTTCAGTCGTTTGATATAAATCAACCGTAATTTGCATTATCGATATAGATAAAATTCGTACTTTTAATTTAATAACATCAAACTAATGCATCGTATTATGAAGAACAAAAAACTTCTTTGCAGCGTTTGTTTCCTGTTTGCTTTCATGTCAGTCCTTTGGGGGCAAAACATAACAGTGAAAGGAAACGTTACTTCTAAAACGGACGGACAGCCGGTCATCGGCGCCTCTGTTGTTGAAGCTACAGCTACTGCTAATGGAACAATTACTGATTTAGATGGTAATTTCACCCTTTCGGTTCCAGCTAACTCTACTTTAAAGATTACGTATATTGGTTATAAACCGGTGACCGTAAAATCGGCTACTATCGTTAATGTATTATTGGAGGAAGACACTCAAATGGTAGATGAAGTGGTCGTAACAGGTTATACCACTCAACGTAAAGCCGACCTAACCGGTGCTGTTTCCGTAGTGAAAGTCGACGAAATCCAGAAGCAAGGGGAGAACAACCCGGTGAAAGCACTTCAAGGCCGCGTACCCGGTATGAACATTACGGCGGATGGAAATCCGAGCGGATCGGCTACCGTACGTATTCGCGGTATCGGTACGCTGAACAACAACGATCCGCTTTATATCATCGACGGAGTTCCTACCAAAGCCGGTATGCACGAATTGAACGGAAACGACATTGAATCCATTCAAGTACTGAAAGATGCTGCTTCGGCATCTATCTATGGTTCGCGTGCCGCAAATGGCGTTATCATCATTACTACCAAACAAGGAAAGAGAGGTCAGATTAAAGTAAACTTTGATGCTTCGGTTTCAGCTTCCATGTATCAAAGTAAGATGGATGTGTTGAATACGGAACAGTACGGACGTGCCATGTGGCAAGCCTATGTAAACGATGGCGAGAACCCGAATGGTAATGCTTTGGGATATAACTATAATTGGGGCTACAATGCCAACGGAAATCCGGTACTATACGGTATGAGTCTTTCCAAATACCTGGACTCGAAGAATACAATGCCTGTGGCAGATACCGACTGGTTTGATGAAATTACCCGTACAGGTGTCATCCAGCAATACAATCTTTCTGTCAGCAACGGTTCGGAGAAAGGTTCTTCCTTCTTCTCTCTGGGATATTACAAAAACCTGGGTGTAATCAAAGATACAGACTTCGACCGTTTTTCCGCCCGTATGAACAGCGATTATAAATTAATTGATGATATATTGACTATCGGCCAGCATTTCACCTTAAACCGTACTTCGGAAGTACAAGCTCCCGGCGGAATTATTGAAACTGCTTTGGACATTCCTTCCGCTATCCCCGTTTATGCTTCGGATGGTTCATGGGGAGGACCGGTAGGCGGATGGCCGGACCGTCGTAATCCTCGCGCGGTACTTGAATACAACAAAGACAACCGATACACTTACTGGCGTATGTTCGGTGATGCCTATGTCAATCTGACTCCTTTCAAGGGATTCAATCTACGTTCCACTTTCGGTCTGGACTATGCCAACAAGCAGGCACGTTACTTCACTTATCCTTATCAGGAAGGAACGCAGACCAATAATGGCAAGAGCGCAGTGGAAGCCAAGCAGGAACACTGGACGAAATGGATGTGGAACGCCATTGCTACCTACCAACTGGAAGTAGGCAAACATCGTGGAGATGTAATGGTAGGTATGGAGTTGAACCGTGAAGACGACAGCCATTTCTCCGGATACAAAGAAGACTTCTCTATCCTTACCCCCGACTATATGTGGCCCGATGCAGGTAGTGGCACGGCACAGGCATACGGTGCCGGTGAAGGTTATTCACTCGTCTCTTTCTTCGGCAAAATGAACTATTCTTATGCAGACAAATATCTGCTTTCATTGACGCTCCGTCGTGACGGTTCTTCCCGCTTCGGCCCCAACAATCACTATGCCGTATTCCCCTCCTTCTCTTTGGGATGGAACCTCACCAACGAAAAGTTCATGAACAAACGCCCGAACTGGCTGACTACCACCAAAATCCGCCTTTCATGGGGTAAGAATGGTAACGAAAATATCGGTAACTTCAAATATACCGTATTGACTTCTCCCGGCAATAATGCTATCTTCGGTTCATCCGAAAACGTAATCAACGGCGTGAAAGCCAGCGGGCTGGCCAATCCCGACCTGAAATGGGAAGAGTCCGAACAACTCGACTTTGGTTTGGACTTTGGTTTCTTCAACAATGCCCTGACCTTTACAGCAGACTATTACAAGAAGAAAACCAACGGCATGCTGATGGAAATGAATATCCCTTTCTATGTAGGTGAAGCTAAACCTATCGGTAATGTGGGTAAAATGGAAAACAGCGGTATCGAACTGGAAGCAGCCTATAAGTTCCGCGTCAGCGACTGGAACTTCCGTGTCAGCGCCAACGCCAGTTACCTAAAGAACAAACTGATAGAATATGGTAACGAATCCGGTTGGGAAAACCTAGACTCCTTCCAGGGAACGGGTGATATCAGCCGCGCCGAAAACGGCAAACCTTTCCCTTTCTTCTACGGATATAAGACAGCTGGTATCTTCCAGAACACAGACGAAGTAAAGGCTTACAAAAACGACAAGGGAGAATTACTGCAACCGACAGCCGTACCGGGCGATGTCCGCTTCGTAGATGTAGACGGCAACGGAATCATTGATGCGAACGACCGTACAGATATAGGTAAAGGTATGCCCGACTGGACATTCGGCTTCAATCTGGGTGTGAGCTGGAAAAACTTCGACCTGAACATGATGTGGCAAGGCACTGCCGGAAACGATATCTACGACGCAACCCGCCGTACGGACATCGCCACCAGCAACCTGCCCTCATGGATGCTGAACCGCTGGACAGGTGAAGGTACCTCCAACCGTATCCCCCGCTTCGTACAAGGTGACAACGTAAACTGGCAATCATCCGACCTTTACGTCTACGATGGCAGCTATCTGCGCCTGAAGAATATCCAGTTGGGATATACTCTGCCTGCCGCACTGACCCAGAAAGTATTCATCTCTTCACTACGCTTCTACGTGGCAGCCGAGAACCTGTTTACTTTCACCAAATATCACGGCTTCGACCCCGAAATCTCTTCCGGCGGAACTTCACTTGGCATTGACTACGGTGTATATCCGCAAGCCAGAGTATGGACAATCGGCGCAAGTCTTTCTTTCTGATCCTTTCATTCTAAAAACATAAAACGTTATGAAAAAATATAAATACATAGCAGTATGCCTGATGGCATCCGTTCTTCTAACCACCGGATGCGCTGACTCCTTTCTGGAAGTTTCATCTCCTACGGACGAAACAATAGACACTTACTTCACCACTGACGAACACATTCAAGAAGCCGTAGTAGCTGCTTATGACCCTTTGCACTGGCCGGACTGGGCATTCGACGAATATAATCCTGTCAATCTGATGAGCGATATCATGGCAGACGACCTTTGGGTGGGTGGTGACAGTAAAACCGACAACCAGCCGTGGCACTTGATGATGAACTTTGAAGCCATTCCCACCAATATGATCTACGGTCTGTGGAAATGTGCATATAGCGGTGTGAAGCGTTGCAACGACGTAATAACCTATCTGGACTGGGCAACCGATGTAACCGACGCCAATCGCGCCTATTACGAAGCTCAGGTCATCGCCCTGCGCGTATTCTACTACAACTGGGTGTGGAAATTCTGGGGCAATGTTCCTTATTTCGACAAGAACCTGACCGCTCCGTATGTTGCAGAGCAACTGACTGCCGACCAGCTATATGAAAAGATGGTCACCAGTCTTGAAGAAGTAATTCAGCTCAACGTACTCCCGATGAGAGAAGATTCCGAAAACTATGGTCGTGTAACCTTAGCAATGGTATATATGCTTTATGCCGAAATCGTGATGTATCAGAATGACGATTCACGCTATTCCACCGCTTTAAAATACATGGAAGAAATCATCAGCAGCCCTCAATATGACCTGATGCCGGACTACACCGATATTTTCAAGGAAACCGGTGAATGGAGTATCGAATCCATCTTCGAGATCAATTACAAAGACGATAATGCCGTACGCGACTGGGGAAGTCCCCTCGTTGCCGGAGGAACTGCCCTGCCGACACTCATCAGTCCGTATATCTGGCCTAATGGAACAGACAATCACGACCGTGGCTGGGGATTCTGCCCGGTACGTAAAGAAACCTACGAGCGCTATTCCAATAACGACACCCGCCGCAACGCCACTTGCTGGAATGCACAAGCCGTGCTTGACGCTCACAATGCGGAACACCCAGGCGATAAACTGTCATACACCACACGCTATCAGGACACCGGCTTCTTCCTTGAAAAATATGCTGCCATCACCGGCAACAACAAAGACCAGAAGTCAAGTTCGGAGCTGAACTGGAACAACAATCTACGCATTTACCGTTACTCGGAAACACTGCTCAATGCTGCCGAACTGATCACACGCGGCGCCGGTCAGGGTGATGCCAAGAAGTATCTGAACCTCGTGCACAAACGTGCCGGACTGGTAACCGAAATAGAACCTACACTCGACAACATTATCGAAGAACGTCATCTTGAATTCGTGGGCGAAGGCAAACGTTACTGGGATTTAATCCGTACAGGCAAAGCTGCCAGTGTATTGGTTCCCGATGCGTATGGTTATCGTACAAACAGCTGGTCGTCAAGCAAGAAATATCTGCCTATCCCACAGAAAGAAATCGACGCAGCCAAAGGTACCTTAGTTCAGAACAATTATTAATGTACTTAAAAAGAGGAATTATGAAAAAGATATATAAACAAATCAGCGGAGCATTGCTAATGCTCACCCTTATTCTTAACATCACGGCCTGCTCGCCCGAAAGCTTCACATCACCCAACGAAGCCGGCATTCCGGTGGTATCGGACTACGAAGACTGTATCCGCA
>ENA-OPCP01001821-OPCP01001821.1-human-gut-metagenome-genome-assembly--contig:-NODE-1821-length-12334-cov-2.759345_pt1 | contig 12334 bp, 15 predicted proteins | sample MGYA00241563_ERZ501477 | MGnify/ENA primary metagenome ERZ501477 (study PRJEB25962, sample SAMEA2042572) | human gut metagenome | biome: human gut; feature: human-associated habitat; material: faeces... | reverse complement strand
CGGAATCATGTTTGTGGGCGTAGTGTCCCGGTACGTATTTAACCATCCGCTGACGTTTGTGGATGAGGTAGGACCTATTTTCATTGTCTGGAGTACCTTCGTGGGCTATTCCATTGCCTTGCGCAAGGACGAGCATATTAAAATGGATATTCTGTATGTGGCAGTCAAGGGAAAGTGGAAGCGGGCCATGGATCTATTCAGCTATATTTGCGGAGCGGCTTTTGCCTTTTTCATGATGCGGTATGGGTTTCTGGCCATGATGATGCAGCGCAATATGAACCGCGTGACACAGATTCTGGAAATTCCCGTGTGGATTACCTATCTCATCATCCCTTTTATTGGCGCTGTACTACTGATTCGCTACATCGGGATGATTGTGGCCTTTTTCAGACCGCGGAGCGCGGAGAGCAACTCTGGGTCCGAGAGCGAAGCTTCGGGAGGATGACAGATGGAGAAAGTATTGATTCTGCTGGCGATTTTCGTGGTGCTGATGCTGCTGCGTGTTCCCATCGCCGTATCCATGGGACTTTCCAGCCTGATTGGTTTTATGCTGATCGGCTATAACCTGACCACCGTGGGATCCACTTTATATACTGCTGTGGCCAGTACGTCCATGATTACCATTCCCGGCTATATTTTTGCCGGTTCCATTATGGCAAACGGAGGCATATCAAAGCACCTGCTCAACGCGTTGAACGCGTGGATCGGGCATGTGCCGGGGGGAGTTGCCATTGCCACTGTGCTGGCCTGCGCGCTGTTTGCGGCCATTACCGGATCTGCCTCTGCCACCATCGCCGCAGTGGGTGGCCTGATGATCCCCGCCATGGTGGAATCCAATTATCAGAAGTCCTTTTCCATGGGCCTGGTGGCCAGCGCCGGTTCTCTGGGCATTCTCATTCCGCCCAGTATCCCCATGATCCTCTATACCACCATTGCTGGAGTGTCGGTATCCAAGCTGTTTGCCGCTGGCATGCTGCCTGGTCTGCTTGTCGTGGTGGTTTTCTCCATTTACATCGTGATTTTCAGCATCATCCACAACCAGAAGGGCGGCAGCGCAGACAAAAGACCCTGAAGGCGCTGCCCGCCGTATTCCTGCCGGTGGCCATTCTTGGATCCATTTATTCCGGCATCATGACGGCTACCGAGGCCTCCGCCTTTGCTTGCGTCTATGCTATTCTGGTTTCCACTTTTGTGTACCGGGAGTACAGCTGGAAAAAGTTTATCGAGGCCATCCGGGACGCCAGTAAGTCCACTGCCATGATCTTGTGGATTGTTACGGCCTGCTCTATGTTCTCGCTGTTCCTGACAGCCACCCGAGTGCCTCACATGATTCTGGAGGTTGTGGCGGCATCCAATTTCTCCTCTATTCAGATGGTGCTGATTTGTAACCTGATCCTGATCTTCCTGGGGTGCTTTATGGACGGCGTATCCATCATGCTGATTGCCGCTCCTTTGATGGTTCCTGTGGTAGGAGGCCTGGGCTACGATCTCATCCAATTCGGTATTGTGATGACCATCGGCATTCAGGTGGGCCAGCTGACACCGCCTGTAGGCATCAACTTGTTCCAGGTAGCCGGTATGCAGAAGGAGTCGGTGGCATCAGTGATCCGGGGTGCGATCCCATTTTTGCTGCTGTTGGTAGCGGTATGGGCTCTGGTTACCTTGGTGCCAGGAGTCACAGAAATTGCAACCACCTTGTTTGTGTAACCGAATTGGTATTCTGAACTAATACGGGAGGGTTTTCGTTGGTTACAGTATATGCTCCGCTAGGGATGCTGGGATATGGGTTCCCGGTCAGTTCCATGGAAGCGGCATTGCAGCATGGATTTGATGTTATGGCAGTAGATGCAGGGTCGGTGGATCCCGGACCCTATTATTTGGGCAGCGGAAAGAGCTTTACCTCCCGCACGATGGTAAAACGCGATCTGAAACTCATCGTTCAGGCGGGACAAAAGGCAAAGGTTCCTATCCTCGTCGGTAGCGCCTGCGGCGCCGGAGCGACCCCGCATTTGGACTGGGCCATGGAGATTCTGGAGGAGATCGTCCAGGAGTTGGGTATTCACCCGAAAATTGCCCGAATTGATGCGGAACTGGAGAAAGAGGACGTGCTCCAGGCCTTTCGTGAGGGCCGGGTGGAAAACTTTGAAACCACGGGCCAGTTGCAGGAGGGGGATATCACCGACTGCACTCACATTGTGGCCCAGATGGGCATTCAGCCCTTCATTAAGGCCCTTGAGGGCGGTGCGGACATCATCCTGATTCCGGAGCACCCCTATGACATCAAGAAGGTGGCCGAAGCTGTTATGCGCCGCCAGAAGGCCGGCAAGAACTTTTCCATCCTGGCGGTTGCCGAAGGTGCGCTTTCCACCGAGGAATCCAAGATGAAGCGCAAAGAATGGACCGCCAAGCGCGCCGCTGCCGGTTACACCACCGCCACCAACCGCATTGCCAAGCAGGTGGAGGAGCTGACCGGCGCCGAGACCCGCATCTGTGTGCCGGGCCATATGCAGCGCGGCGGCAGCCCCAGCGCCTATGACCGCGTGCTGGCCACCCAGTTTGGCACCTATGCCGCACGCCTGGTGGCGGACGACCATTTTGGCGTGACCGTTGCCATGGTGAACAACCATGTTACCGCCAACCCGCTGGTAGACATCGCCGGCAAGACCCGCGGCGTGCCCGATGACTGCGATATGCTCAACGTTGCCCGCTCCATGGGCATCAGCCTGGGCTGAGTTTTGTTACGGGGGTTGTTGTTCCTTCTTTGAAAAGAAGGAACTTTAAAATAATAAATTACAGATAGAATATAAACAAGGCCCACTACACGGGATTATGGCGTGCAGTGGGTCTTTTCGTTTTGGATGGCACTCAAAATTGTTTTGTAGGGAACGGTCTTGACCGTTCCCTACAAATTGGGCGGGGTTTTCGCTTTTCACAGAAAGGTCGCCCCTCATCCGCCGGAACTATTTGCTGCATCGGTCTTTTTATATATTTTGCTGTATTCCGTCAAGGGAATATTATTCAGATTTTTTATTGACATACAGCAGGTGGTATGCTAGCATCTATATAGTAACTGTTTCTTTTACTTGTTGTGTCCGTTTCTGTATGTTTTATTTACTGCTTTACATGGGAAAGGTGGTCATTTGCCATGGAAAAATCTCACAAAATTTATAATCTGATCTTTGACTTTCTGCTGGCGGCGGGGGTATGTTTTTACAACGATCTGCGCTTTATGCGGGTCTGGTTCCTTGGCGGGCAGCTGTACCACAGTGTCGGGTTTGCGAACTACCGCTTCGGGCTTGTGGGCAAGGAGGTCTGCTGGGATTTTTCGCCGCTGAACATTCTGCATTGCCTGCAGGGGTATGACCCGCACGCTTACTTCAAGTTTCTCTGCTTTTTCTGCATCGGTGTTGTGATGTTTTTCCACCTTTCCTGAATAAGCAGCAATGCCACCAATATTATTTACTTTAGAATATCCCATTCGTTGCAACATCCCAATTAATATTCGCCTGTTTAAAGAAATCAAAAAAGCTCATTAGCGCACCTCCTTAAAGCATTTCTAAAATTGCATTCTTAGGTCTCGCACCTGAAACCTGTTGTACAATCTTCCCATTCTTCATAACCACCAAAGTTGGGATACTCATAATACTAAATTCACTTGCCAGTTCAGGCTGCTCATCCACATTGATTTTACCAACTTTGATATCAGGGCGTTCACCTGCAATCTCCTCTATGATAGGAACCACCATACGACAAGGAGCACACCAAGGCGCCCAAAAGTCTAAAAGAACGGTTTTCTCGGAATCCATTATTTCATTCTGAAAATTATTTTTATTGATATTAATAGCAGACATTTTACAGTCCTCCTTGTTTTTTCTTTTGTGGCTTTATTATAATCTGAAATTCATTTGTTTTCTGTGATATCATCACATTATTATCGTGATTAATTTTTTATCAAAAAAACCTCCGCAAACATTACGTCTGCGAAGGTCTATTTCTCTCAGCATTTGACTAATCTTGGATTAATTTACTTCTCACTCCTGTAGATCTTTATCTATAATCTCCCAGTAACCATTCTTTGGAGAACCATGTCCTATGAGAATACCATATTCTTTTAACTTCTTAATATTGTTCTCAATATTTCGACTGACAATCCCAATTTTTTCAGCTAACTTAACCGCTGATAATTGATGATCTTCTGAAAGCAACTTTATAATCTTTTGCTGTGTATCGCTAAGGTCTGTTCTCCACTCTACCTCCTTTCTTTTTCATTTGTCACCGGAAATGAATTACGGAACAGCTCTATCCGAAACATATTATCAAATCTATTACTTACAAAACTCAAATGCCACATAATACACATAATCATTTTTTGAAAGAAAATCTGTTTGGCTATTTATAAAATCGTCTAAAGTCGGAACACTCATTTCATCATTATCATAAACAAAGGCAATAAGTGGCTGCTGCTTATCGTATCTAATGTCTACGACATTTTTTATTTCAGTTGCTGTTCTGCCATAGTATTCTCTATTTTCTACATTTTCTAAAATAGGAATTTCTGTTGACAACCTACTACCACCTCCAGAAATAATTAACTTAATTACATAATTATCGAAATCAGGCACCATTACGATTTCACCACTTTTTGGCGAACCAATATCTTCAAATCCCATTTCTACTTTATCGTGATCACTCAATTTTCCTGATTCGTATCGATAAATATGTAATCTGAGTTTTTTATATTCATCCGTTGTGATAAACTTATAGACAAATGCTCCATCCGGTCCAGCAAGCAGTTCTGCTGTCTGCATTTCTATGCTATCCTTTGCAACAGGAGAAATATAATTCTGTGGTTTTTTCAGACGGTATATGGTAAATCCGATTACTGATACCGCACAGATAGATATAACTAATAATATACATTTCATAACCTTTAGACATTTCTGTTTATCTATATTATCTCTGATCACTTCAATAATATTTGTTTCTGACTTCTGAATCATATTCTCTTGAGCTATATCTTCTCCAGCCAAAAACTCATTGAGGCTAATACCAAGAATTGAACAAAGTTCTTTATAAACAGATACATCCGGCAGGCAAACTCCTCGCTCCCATTTAGAAACAGACTTATCACTCATACCTAATTTTTCTGCCAGTTGCTTTTGTGTCATCCCCAATGACTTTCGCTTACCTGCAATATATTTTCCAATTTTGATAAGATCCATCCATCTACCTCCTTTTTTTATTAATCGTACTCTATTTTAGATGAAAAGCATACCCCTCGAAGGTAGAATATGACTTTTAAGTCTGTCTAGTTTGCCAGATAGAATACAAAGCTTATATGTCCTGTCCCTTCGCACACCCACTTTGCATTTTTTTAGCAAACTCACTTGTAAAAACTTCCTTTTCCGGCGCTTCCGGGATACTGCACTATTTTTCTTCCCTTTTCTTTCAGGACTGAAAAAGCCCTGCGTCAGGACGTTCCCTGATGCAAGGCTTCTAATTTTTTTCTCTATGTTTCTGTGTCTTTTTTTGATGTTTTCTCTGGTGCTCCGTATGAACCGGATTTTCTGATTCTTACAAAGGGGATTATCAAAAAAGTGCCAAAGAGGAGTGCTAAAAAATGAAGAAATAAACTCCAAAATAACTCCATTTTACTCTTTATTATTTTGTTGTTCTTCTCTTGCGTAAAGAATGTCCAACGCCTGGAATATTACATTACTCATAGTCTGATAATGTCTCTCTGCATAAAATACTAGCTTTTCTTTTTGCTCTGGTGACATCCTGATTCTCAGACTAGAATCTTTGCCGTCTAATGATGGTTTTCTAGGCATCTTTCTCTCCTCCTTACATTTCATAGTTTAACACGAATTGATACAAGTGTCAATCTCGTTTTGTTAATATCACCCATTTCCCTTTTTGGCTACTTCCCTGCCTCTTCAGATAATTCTTTTCCTTCAATTTGGTTATATAATACTTCACACTAGCAAGATTCCAATCTAACGCATTAGCCATTTCTTTCTGCGTGATTGAAGGTTGCATACGTACAAGATTCAGAATTTCTATTTCTTTCTCACTCAGTACATTTTCATCTTCCACTTGGTCTAATCTCTCTAAATCTTGGTTAGCTTGGTTAGTAGCTTGGTTAGCTTGGTCAGTTATTGGATTGACTCGGAACAACTCTACCCGAAACATATTATCGAATTCCTGAAATTTCGGCTTCGGAAGTCCATACTCCTCTGCTGCATTAAGGATTCTTTTAATTCCGCTTCCCCATGCTTCTACGAGTCCCATCTGACTGAATATATTGGCAATTCCTTTATTCCGGATCTTAGAATGACCATTCATGATTTCCTCATAAGTCAATCCGTTATATAATCCGCCTGGAGAAGTCACTTCCAGTCTGTCATCATAAACTGCGACCTGAATACAGGATTCATCCAACAGGTTACGGTGACAATGGGCGTTAATGATCATTTCCCTAATTGCTTCCGGTGGTAGCTCATATTTCTCTTTTCGCACCAATCCGTCAATTGTTGCTCCAAGTCGAATATTTCTCAATACAAAATCTACTGCTTCTTCGATTTGTGTATAGATTGGTCCTGTAAATTCTCTCTTATCCAGAAACATTGCACGATCTGTTCCCTTGAATACCGCACATTGTGTTTTGGAGAATGAAAAATAATCTGATGTCAGCAACGCATAGGCATTCGTTGCCAGAAGCTGTCCCTCGCTCTGCTTCAAAATTTTCCAGTTTATCAGCTGCTCTTTCTTTACAGAATGTTCTGACATTCCTGCTTTCTTCCGGAACTTTTCGATATCCTGACAAAGTTTCTCTGTTGCTTCCTCTGAAACAGGATAACCCACACAAGTAAGCTCATCCCATGAGATTCTGGCCCCTTCCATTTCCAGTTCTTTTATCTTCTCCGGAAATGCCTGTCTTGATGTACCTGCTACACGGATATAAGTGCCATTATCTTTTCCCTTTGATTTTAGATAATACGGTCTGTTCTTTCCAGCTTCTACTGATACAACAATGACCGTTTTCCCGTCTACTGTCTGTGGCTCAATATCAGGAATGATCTGTGGCACACAGGAATCAGAAACTGCATTGGCAATTCCATCCATCAGCTGAAACAACACATCATTTTCCACACCAACAATCTGGTGTGTTTTATCATCTACTCCAACAATCAGCTTGCCACCTTGTGTATTGGCAAAAGCTACGATTGTCTTCATGTACTTTTCACTTTTATCAGGTAAGGATACCTTGTACTCAATATTTTTCGATTCCCCGGAAAACATAGTATCTTCTACCATTCTTTCACTCCTACTCTATACTCGCACCACTGGTACGAATAATTCTATTTCCAGAGCAATCTTCTCTGGATCATTAACACTATTATACGTTCTATTCTTCTTTTCTATCAAGCAAGAAAACAAAACAGTTCATTTCTTCTTACCATTTTCTTCTGTTCTTTTTTGATGCCAGATAAAGTCTCGTCATCTCATCCATGAAAATAGTTTTGTCCTCATTGGTCATAGTTCCACTGGCAAATAAAGCAGCTACCTGTTCAAGAATCTGCCTTGCCTGTTTAGCACCAGCATATTCACTTGGCTCATCATTACCCAAGCACACGGTTTCATTATCATTCATAAGATAAGAAACCTGACACTGAAATGCATCTGCCAGTTTTTGATATAAACTACTCTGCTTCGGATATCGTCCTTCAACTTCCCAAGATCGAATTGTTCTATGAGAAACGCCCACCATATCACCCAGCTTTTGTTGAGTCATTTTTTTCTCTTTTCGCAACTTCCTAATTTTATCACCAAATGTTGTCATAAGTATACATCTTTCTCCTATGAGTTTTGTACATGCTTTATTTTTCTAACCACAATAAAAGTATATCATTATGCAAATAAAAAGAGAACCCGACATCACAAGCAAATTTGATGATGCGGGTTCCCTTCCCTCTTTATAGATCAATACCTTTTATTTTTTCATCTTATGATCTGATGGCAGTCTCACTTCTCCGGTCCTTTTCTTCATAAGTCAGATGACAGATTTTCCTGCCCACCTGACAGGTATAACGGTATACGGTTCCGTCAGCTTTTCCTTCTGCTGTTCTGTATTACACACATTGTTTTTGAAAGTTTACCGTCGTTTTCTTGTGAGCCATAAAAATGTACAGGTAAAAATAATTCCCTTTACAATTGAGGTTGAAGAAATAGCCCACCATATTCCATCCAGACCCATAATACCTCCAAGAATGATCGACAGCGGAATTCTTGCACTGGTAAAAGCTATACTGATGATACTGCAGAGTCGGGTTCTGCCGAGCCCTGATAATGCACCGACTGTCGTCAGTTCCACACACATAAAAGCTTCACTGAAACCTATGATGATCAGATATTCAACTGATGTTGCGATTGCTTTGGGTTCATGAAAAAAGATTCTGGCAATCGGTTCCGGAATACATATAAATACAGCTGAGATCAACAGTCCCCAGATACCAACCGTCCACAAAGAAGCCTTATATCCTTTTTTGACACGGTCATTTTTGCCCGCACCATAGTTCTGTGCGATAAAGGCATTTAATGCCGCTGCAAAACCGTCTGCAGTATTCCATGATATCGATTCAATCTGCCCTCCGACTCTCTGCGTTGCAACAGCTTCTGCACCATACCCGGAGATCATACGTGTCAGCACCATGGAGATTGCACAATATGCCATTCCCTGTATTGCTGTCGGAATTCCGATCTTACAGATTCCCTGCAGATATTCCCGCGGGATTTTTGCCAAAAGCCTAGTTCCTTTTAGTACATTTTCTTTCTTTTGTATGACAATTCCGACTATCATGATACTCATAACGATCGCCTGTGCTGTCACTGTCGCAATTGCAGCCCCGACAACACCAAGCTTCGGAAACATCCCCACTCCAAGAATCAGCACAGGATCCAGAACCATATTTGTGGCCAGACCGACAAGATTCGCTATAAAAGGTGTCTTTGAATCTCCCTGTGCCGTATAAAGTCCAGTCAGTGTCAGCGTCATAAAAGAAAATACGATCAGCCCACAGGCAATCCTCGTATATGACATTGCCGCCGCATGAGCCTGTGCATCTGCAAGCTGAAAAAATCCTACCATCTGTCTGGTAAAAAGCAGCGAAAGAATTGCATATGCCATTCCCATAAATGCAGCAAGCTGTACTGCCGCCTGTGCAAATCCGTGTGCCCTTTCTCTGTCTCCACGTCCGATACACTGTGCCACATGCACCTGTCCACCCATCCTAGCCATAGCTGCAAGTCCCTGCGAAAGCCAGGTAAACATACCTCCAACACCTACACCTGCAACTGCCCTCGAACCAAGCAGACCAATCCATGCCATGTCCGTGATGTTGTACAAAGTTCCCAGAAACGATGATGCCATGATCGGAACCGCAAGTTTCGTCAGCGTTTTTAGAATAGGACCTTTTGTTAAATTTCCCTCCATTTTCATTCCTCATCCATTTTTATTTTTTATTATCCACAAATCCTATTATACATGGTTTAACATAGATTTTCATCAGGAATTATCCATATATATCAAAAATCCTTTTGAAGAAATATTATTCTCCAAAAGGGCTTTCTGTCTGAATCTTTTTATAATTTTTCTCCGCAGGATTCAATGACTTTTTTGTACCAGTAAAACATCAATCTGCCATCCCCATGCAGAAGTTTCAAGATATGGATTCTTAATATTTTCTCCTCCATTTGCCGCAGTAATTTTCCCTTTTTTGGTGACACTGACGCAGTTGCTGGAATAATAACTGATGGAAACAAAATCTACTGTACCATTCTTGAGAATTTCATCATCTTCCGGCATCATCAATAAATCACATACATAATACAGCATAAAAATGGTACAATGGTATAAAAGTGGTATTTTCTTCTTCCTCATCTTCCCTCTGTATGACAACAAAAAAAGTAATATCTTTCTTTTTCTTAGTTGATTTTTTCCCTGCTCTGGCATATAATGAACATAGCTAAGGAAACTGGTAAATTCCCATAGGCAAAATGAAAACCCTCAGAGCGGCAACTCTGAGGGTTTTCTTGTTCGTTACGGTGAACCAATCCGTTCAGGCTGTTACTGCCTATTCATCTCTATCCAGCCATTTGCATATGTAATAGCCAACTACACTTGCTATGACAGAGATAAGAAAACTGGTGAGTATTTCTTCCATTAGACTAACACCTCCCTTCTGCTGGAGGTTCGGCAGCTTAGGTATTATATCACATATCTTCACTTTACAGAATAATTTTTATGTTTTATTTATACTCAATTCATTTAGCATACTCAATCTATTGTTGGTGATACTCTATTTTAAAAGGAGTATCATTACATGATTTCATATCAACCATTCTATGAAACACTTTTAAGAGAAAATATCACGGAATGTGCTCTGATTTTCAAACACGGTATTCCAGCTAATACACTTCATCGTATGAAGCATGGAAAACCGATTACTACAACCACATTGGATACTTTATGTAGCATCTTGAATTGTAGCGTATCTGATATATTAGAATATATTCCACCAGAAAAAATATAGCGTTGGAAACAGAGGTAAGTTATCTGTTCTCAAACGCTATATTTTTATTCTTTGTATCAATCAATAATAGATATGGTATCAATAATTCTTGCAGGATTCTTTTACTTCTAATATCCTGACAATCTTTGTATTATCCTGACTTCCTAAAATCTTATTCTTCTCCATCAATCACCAGCCCCCAATCCTGTACACCAAGTCTTAACCAATATGTCCGGCTTGCATCCAAGAGTTTCACGGTCATAGGTTTCATAAGATATTTTTCCTCTACACACTCCCTCACCATGAGATGGTTTCCTGTTTTCACTTTTGGGAATTTTCAAGCCTGTTCCTGTAAAGCCTTTATTTATGCGGTTTCTGACGGATTTCAATTTTCCCCAAAATCACTTTTAGAAAAAACACTATGTTCATTCACACATTCCATTATCCACTTTTTCGCACTTTCTATTATCCAGTAAAAGCGAACTATATTCGCTCACAAAACATCTCTTTTCTCCCATAAAAATAAGGCTCCGAACCTACTATGTAGATTCAGAACCTTAAAGTGTATAGATTATTCATTTTTACAAAAACTGAATAATGAGGTTTGCGAACAAACACGTTTTATTCAAACTCGGCAAATCCAAAGGCGTTCTTAAATATATTTGTTTAAGTTTTGTATCTTTTTTGCCGTTATTTTATTTCTGTTACATATATTATTTTGACTTGCTGATTTTCTGTTGCCGATTTGTTGCCATTTCATTATAACCGTAGCATAAACGTTTCGCAATCGTTATTTTGAAAATATGCTTCAAACCACGCCTTTTTCGCATACAATGCATTCGCTACCGCACTTTCCACAGTCTCGCCACAAGTAATGCAACCTGGCATATCTGGATAAAAAACCACAAATCCCCCTTCATTCTTGTCTTCTGTAATTTCCATGCGATAGGACTTTTCCATATAATCATTCGGTATCTTCATTGTTCTTTTTCCCACAATCTATAACTTCCCAATATCCATTTTTAGGAGAACCATGCCGGATAAGAATACCAAGTTCTTTTAATTTTTTAATATTGCTTTCTATATTTCGACTGGCAACGCCAATCTTTTCTGCTAATTTTGCTGCTGATAACTGGTTATTCTCCAAAAGTAACTTTACTATTTCCTGCTGAGTACTATTAAGCTCAACTATTCCATGTTTCTCCGATGTTTCTCCGATGCTTCTCCGATGTTTCTCCGATGTGTTTATTTTCTGAAGTCATCGGTAAAAAATTACGGAATAATTCTACTCGAAACATATTATCAAATTCTTGAAATTTTGGTTCTGGAAGTCCATATTCCTTCGCAGCATTAAGAATTCTTTTTATCCCACTACCCCATGCTTCTACCAGTCCCATCTGGCTAAAAATATTGGCAATTGCTTTATTTCGGATTTTAGAATGACCATTCATGACTTCCTCGTATGTCAGTCCATTGTACAGTCCCCCCGGAGAAGTCACCTCCAGTCGATTATCATATATTGCAACTTGAATGCAAGATTCGTCCAATAAATTTCGATGACAATGTGCATTGATAATCATTTCTCTGATTGCTTCTGGCGGAAGTTCATATTTTTCCTTTCTCACCAAACCATCAATTGTTGCTCCAAGTCTTATGTTTCTCAAAACAAAATCTATTGCTGATTCAATCTGTGTATAGATTGATCCTATAAATTCTCTCTTATCCAGAAACATTGCACGATCTGTTCCCTTGAATACCGCACA
>ENA-OPCP01001765-OPCP01001765.1-human-gut-metagenome-genome-assembly--contig:-NODE-1765-length-12680-cov-2.718574_pt1 | contig 12680 bp, 10 predicted proteins | sample MGYA00241563_ERZ501477 | MGnify/ENA primary metagenome ERZ501477 (study PRJEB25962, sample SAMEA2042572) | human gut metagenome | biome: human gut; feature: human-associated habitat; material: faeces... | reverse complement strand
AGGTGCGTCCTTCAAAGTCGAGCGCCCCTGCCGCGGCCGATTCGGTAGAGCCCGAGGACGGTCAGCTGCAGCTGCCTCCGCTCAGCATGCTCCGTCACAATCCGCATTCCGCTGTCGCCGCTTCCTCGGACAAGGAGCTCGAGCAAACCGCAAACTCCCTGCAATCCACGTTGAACGAGTTTGGGCTCCACTCCCGCGTTGTCGGATGGATCTCCGGTCCCACCGTGACCACGTTCAAGGTCCAGCCGGGTGAGGGTGAGCGCGTCAGCCGTATCTCCAATCTCGAGGACGATATCGCGTTGTCTCTGGCCGCGCAGTCGGTCCGCATTTTCGCGCCGATTCCCGGCACCTCGCTCGTGGGCATTGAGATTCCCAACGCCAAGCGCCAAAACGTCAACCTCGGCGATGTTTTGCCTTATGTTCAGGGCGGACCGCTCGAACTTGCCATCGGCCGCGACGCGGAGGGCCAGCCCATCGTTGCCGACCTCGCGAAGATGCCCCACCTTCTCATCGCCGGCACCACCGGCTCCGGTAAGTCCGTCATGATCAACTCCATCATCATGGCGCTGCTCACGAGGAGCCTTCCCGAGGACGTTCGCCTCATCATGGTCGACCCCAAGCGCGTCGAACTTTCCGGCTATAACGGCTTGCCTCACCTGTACGTCCCGGTTGTCACCGAGCCCAAGCAGGCGGCGAGCGCTCTGCAGTGGGCGGTGTCCGAGATGGAGCGCCGCCTCAAGGTCTTCGAGCGCATCGGCGTCCGCAAGATCTCGACCTTCAACGAAAAGCAGGCTGCCGGCGAGTTTGACCATTACGACAATCCGCCCGCCAAGATGCCCTACCTCGTCATCATCATCGACGAGCTCTCCGACCTTATGATGGTCGCCGGGAAGGATGTCGAGGCGAGCATCGTTCGCATCGCGCAGCTCGGCCGTGCGGCGGGTATCCACCTCATCGTGGCCACGCAGCGCCCGAGCTCCAACGTCGTGACCGGCCTCATCAAGGCGAACATCACCAACCGTATCGCCTTCAACGTCGCCACCGGCATCGACAGCCGCGTCATCATCGATCAGATGGGCGCCGAGAAGCTCACCGGCTATGGAGACATGCTGTTCTCCAAGGTCGACTGGGGCAAGCCCAAGCGCATCCAGGGATGCTTCGTGTCCGATGACGAGATCAACGGTGTCGTCGATTTCGTCAAGGAACAGGGCGCGCCCGATTACCACGAGGAGATCCTGTCTGCCGTGGCGCCCGCAACCATGTCCGGCGGGGGAGGGGGCGGCTTCTACAACGAGGCTCCCACCGAGGAGGACCCGCTATTGTGGGATGCGGCGAAGATCGTGGTCGAGTCGCAGCTCGGTTCCACCTCCGGTCTGCAACGCCGTCTTAAGGTCGGCTATGCGCGCGCCGGTCGCATCATGGACATGCTCGAGGAAAAGGGCATCGTCGGTCCGCCGGATGGCTCTAAGCCGCGCGAGGTGCTCTACGATGAGGAGGGGCTTGCGGCGTTGCGCGCCGTGGAGGAGCCTCTGTCTGAGGAAGAGATTTTTGGAGGGATGTAGATGGCCCGTCATTTCGGTGAGATGCTGCTCGAGCGCCGTCGTCAGATGGGCGCTTCGATTCAGCAGGTCGCCAACGTCATCAAAATCCGGCCGCAGATCATCGAGTACTTCGAGACCGAGAACTTCGCTGCCATGCCTCCGCGCGGGTATTCCCAGGGAATCATCGCCAGCTACGCGCGATTCCTCGGCCTGAATCCGCGCGAGGTGGTCGATGCCTATTTCGACGCCCTGCACGAGTACGAGCGCAACGGTTCCGGTGGCCGTGCCGGCCGTTTCCAGGATGCCGCCGATGCCAACCCCCGCAGCTCCAATGCGGCGGGTCGATACATGATGGTCAATTCCGTTCCCGCATCACGTTATGGCCAGCGCCCGCCTCAGGCCGGATACGTGTCCGAATTCTCATCCGCACATGAGCCCGTTTCCGCTTCGAGACTTCGACCGGTCAACACCGCGGACTCCCCCCGCCGTCCCTCGCAGGGCGGGTACGATTCCACGTTGCGTTCGCGCACCCGTCGTTCCGACGGCTACCCGGCCTCCAACCAACGCGATCCTCGCGCCCACGCTTCTCGTTCACAGGACGGGCGCCCCTATCACGACCCTCGCGGACCGCGTGGCACCTATCCCGATCAGCGGCCCGTTCGTCGCGCGCCCGGCGGGCAGCCTCCGCGTGGGGGCGCCGGACGGGGACAGGCTCCTCGCGGTGGGTCTCGTCCGCCCCAACAGGGCCCCGATATGAAATTCCTGGCCATTATGGCTCTCGGTATCTTGATCCTCATCGCGTTGGTCATGGTGCTGCTGCGCGGTTGTGCGCCCAAGCCCGAAGCAGCCGACAGCGCATCTTCGACACCCTCTGCCCAGAAGGCGGATTCCAAAGACACCTCAGAGGATTCAACCGATGTCGACGAGGGAACCGATTCGTCCACGGATAAGGGTGACGATGCGGACGAGCCGTCCTCATCCAAAGACAAGGCCGACAAGTCCTCCAAGGACGAAGAGCCCAAGGAGACCATCGTCAAGGTCAAGCTCAAGGAGAAGGGCGCAGTTGCCTGGATCGAGGTCAAGCTCGACGGCAAGATTGTCTTGGGCAAGCAAGTCGTCGGTCCCTTCGAGGAGGAATTCAAGGTCGAGACCCAAATCGATATCACCACCAACACGCCGAGCGCCGTCGCCATCTATAAAAACGGCGACAAGGTCCGCTACGATACGAAGGTCTCAGGCGTTGGCAAGGTCTCGATTCTCGCGCCCAAGAAGGAGGAGCCCGAGAAGGTCGTCGACAGCGATGGCGACGGCACGCCCGATATGACCATCGACGAGGCGAAGGAAGCGGGTGTCACCATCCCAGAAGACGTCCTTGCCGCCGCCGAGAAGACCGACGAGCCAACGACCGAACAGTAATCGACCGGTCCGCGTGGACCGAATTGAAAGGAGCCTACTATGGCAAAAGACTCGAGCTTCGACGTTGTGTCCGAAGTCAACATGCAGGAGGTCGACAACGCCTATCAGCAGACGGCCCGTGAGCTTTCCCAGCGCTATGACCTGAAGGACTCCGGTGCCACGATCGAGCTGTCCAAGGCGGACAAGCTCTTCATCATCAACGCTCCGGCCGACTTCGTCTCCCGCCAGATCATCGACGTCCTTTCGTCCAAGCTCATCAAGCGCGGTATCGACATCAAGACCGTCAAGTGGGACGATCCGCAGGCCGCGAGCGGCGGCACCGTTCGCGTGCTCGGCCATATCGTTGAAGGTATCGATCAGGCGACCGCCAAGAAGATCAACAAGGACATCAAGGATCAGAAGCTCAAGGTCAAGGTGACCATCGAGGCTGACAAGCTGCGCGTCACCAGCGCATCCAAGGACGCCCTGCAGCAGGTCATCGCTTTCCTGCGCGATCAGGATTACGGCCAGCCCCTCCAGTTCACGAACTACCGTTAAGGAGCGCCCATGGCTCACGGATCCATTCTCTACATCACGCTCGGCTGCGCTAAAAACGAAGTCGATACCGACCGCATGCGCGCCCTTCTCAACGGGGCTGGCTACGACGAAGTCTTTTCCGCCGAGGACGCCGATGCGGTGATTATCAACACGTGTTCGTTCCTCGCCTCCGCGACGTCCGAGAGCATCGAGACCACGCTTACGCTCGCCGAGGAGATCTCCGAGGGCGTTCGCGGGACTCGCATCGTCATGTGCGGTTGCGTGCCCTCTCGATACGGTTCCGAGCTCCCGGATGAGCTCCCCGAAGTCGCCGCATTCGTTCGCACCGACGAGGAGGACGGCATCGTCTCCGTCATGGACGAGGTGCTTGGCATCGAGCGCGTCGACCCTCCGTTTATTCCGAATGTCAAGCGCACGGTTGAGAGCGCCGTCGCCTATGTCAAGATTTCCGATGGCTGCGACCGCTACTGCAGCTTCTGCGCGATTCCCTACATCCGCGGTCGCTATCATTCCCGCTCCGCCGAGAGCATCCTCTCCGAAGTTCGCGATTTGGTCGCCGGCGGTGTTCGCGAGATCGTTCTCATCGGTCAGGACACGGGCATCTGGGGCACTGATTTCAAGGACGAGGTCGACGGTCCCACCAACTTGGCGCAGCTCATGATCGCCGTCGCTGAGGCGGTCCGTCCCGAGCATGTCTGGATCCGCGTCCTCTACCTGCAGCCCGAAGGAATGACCGACGAGCTCATCGCCGCCATCCGCGACACACCCGAGGTCCTGCCCTATATCGACATCCCCGTGCAGCACTGCAACGCGCGCGTCCTGAAGGCAATGCATCGTTCCGGCTCCGCCGAGCAGCTTTCCGACCTCTTCGCGAAGCTTCGCGCCGAGATCCCCGCGATGGTTATCCGCACCACCAGTCTCGTCGGCTTCCCCGGTGAGACCGATGACGAAGCGGCCGAGATGCTCGCGTTCATGGATCGCGAGGGTTTCGATTACACGAGCGTGTTCCCGTATTCTCAGGAGGAGGGGACGTTCGCCGCGAAGATGGACGGTCAGGTTGACGAGGACGTGAAGCTCGAGCGCACTCAGGCCGCCATGGACTTGGCAGAGGCTCTCGGCTTTGCCGCCACCGCTGCCCATGTCGGCGAGGTGGCCGAGGTCATCGTTGACGGTATCGAGGAAACCGACGAGGGCCCCGAGCTCATCGGTCACGCTTGGTTCCAGGCCCCCGATTCCGATGGTGCCGTTCACCTCGAGGTGACCGACGCCGCCGTGGGCGATATCTTGCAGGTCAAATTTACCGACAGCTTCTGCTATGAGCTCGTCGGCGAGGTCGTAGAGGAGTAGTAGGCATGGCCGTCAACGCCAAGGGCGAGGAGATCACGAGCATTTGGACGCCCGCCAACATCGTCACGTGCGTTCGCATTCTGTTCATCCCGCTGTTCATGATTGCGAGTGAGTTCGCGTTCAGCGGTTTTGCCGCCGGCGGCAACCACTTCGGTATCACCGCAGGCGCCTGGGCAGTCGCCGCCTTCGTTCTGTACTTCGTGCTCAGCGCCACCGACAAGATCGACGGCGATCTTGCCCGCAAGCGCGGTGAGGTGACTGACTTCGGTAAGTTCCTCGACCCGATCGCCGACAAGCTGCTTGTCTTCTCGGCGCTTCTCATCTTGCTCGAGCACGGTCTGGTCAACGTCTGGTTCGTGTTCATCATCTTGCTTCGCGAGTTCCTCGTAAGCGCCCTTCGTATGGTGGCGAGCGCTAACGGCGAGGTCATCGCAGCCGACAATCTCGGAAAGGCCAAGACCGCGGTCACCATGGTATCGCTGTGCGCGTACCTGCTCGGTATCGCGCTTGAGTTCCTCGCGCTTCCCGGCATGGTTCAGTCCACCTCCATCGTGCTCACGGTTGCATGGGCGACGATGGTCGCCGCGGTCGTGCTTACGGTCGTCTCGGGCGCACAGTACTTCTGGAACGCCCGTCACGTCATATTCCGCGTGTAGCGCTCTTTCTCATCGACCCTCGCAAGCTCGCTGGTTTCCCTGCGCGTTTGCGAGGGTCGCTTGGTTTTACTTGGGGGTTCCAGCATGAATGATATGAATGAGACGACCCTGAACGCCGCCTGTGTGCGCGCCGCTGAGGGGCTCGTGCGCCTGGCGACCGAGCGTGATATGCGCGTAAGCACCGCCGAGTCCTGCACTGCTGGCATGGTCTCGTCCTACATCGCCGGGGTGCCGGGGGCCAGCGCCGTCCTGCTCGGCGGGGCCGTCACGTATTGCGACGATATCAAGAATCACGTGCTCGACGTGCCCGCAAAAACGCTTGAAAATCATACGGCTGTGAGCGGGGAGACCGCGTCCGCCATGGCGGACGGCAGCCGTAAGCTTTTTGGCTCTGACGTTGCGGTGAGCATCACCGGGTATGCGGGCCCTGGCGGAGGTAGTTCCGCCGATCCGGTCGGAACCGTCTATATTGGAGTGGCGACCCAGCGAGGCACTCGGTATGAGCGCCATCTGTTCGAGGGTGATCGCATGTCCGTTCGTCTGCAAGCCGCGCTTGGCGCGCTTAAGCTCCTCGCCGATGCCGTCGTCGATGATGGGGCTTCCGCGTAACTGGTGCACAGGGCTCCCATGATGGGGTTTCCGTGCCGTTATCGCGCGAGGCTCCCCGTTCCTCCACCTGCGAAACCCACGCCTCCTCGTGAAATCAGATGCCTTACGATCTGCGTTCAGATTCCGGTTACATGCTTTCCGATAAATGAGGAATAACACGGAGTAGCATTTCTCACAGGTCGCTTGACCACGAACACCCGTTCGGATACTATCGACTTGTCAAAATCAAGGAGGAGCAATGGCCAAGAATTCCGGCCCTGCGCGCATCATTCACGAGCGCACCACGGGCGAAGAGCGCGAGAAGATGATTGAAGTCACCAAGGCCGATATCATCAAGAAATTCGGCGACGGCGCGATCATGCGCTACGGAGATGGCGGTCCCGAACTCGAGGTAGAGGCTATTCCAACTGGAGCCATCGCCCTGGATGCCGCATTGGGCATCGGCGGTGTCCCGCGCGGCCGCATCATCGAGATCTACGGTCCCGAGTCTTCCGGCAAGACCACGCTTTCGCTGGAAATCGTCGCGGAGGCACAGGCCATGGGTGGCGTCGCAGCGTTCATCGACGCCGAGCACGCCCTGGATCCCACGTATGCTGCTCGCATCGGTGTCGATATCGACGAGGTGCTCATCTCACAGCCCGATACCGGTGAGCAGGCGCTTGAGATCTGTGACATGCTCGTCCGCTCCGGAGCCATCGATGTCGTCGTCATCGACTCCGTCGCCGCCCTGGTGCCTCGTGCCGAAATCGAGGGTGAGATCGGCGAAACGACGGTGGGTCTCCAGGCCCGCCTGATGAGCCAGGCCCTGCGCAAGCTTGCCGGCTCCCTCGCAAAATCAAACACGACCTGTATCTTCATCAACCAGCTTCGCGAGAAAATCGGCGTCATGTTCGGCAACCCCGAGACGACGACCGGTGGTCGCGCTCTCAAGTTCTTCTCTTCCGTCCGCATCGACATCCGCCGAATCGAGAGCATCAAGGTCAAGGATGAGATCGTGGGCAACCGCGTGCGCGCCAAGGTTGTGAAGAACAAGGTTGCCGCTCCGTTCAGGACTGCGGAATTCGACATCATGTACGGTACGGGCATTTCCAAGGAAGGCTCGGTGCTCGACATGGCCGTCCAGTTCAATTTCGTCACCAAGGCCGGTGCCTGGTTCACGTATGACGGTGAACGGCTCGGTCAGGGTCGCGAGGCCGCAAAGGAGAAGCTGCGCAAGACCCCCGAGCTCTTGGCCGAGCTCGAGCACAAGGTCCGTGTCGCATGCGGCCTTGAGTTCGAAGATGAACCCGTGGGTACCATCGTCGATGATGTCGAATTCGATAGTTCGTCCGAGGCCTAGCAAGTACGCATGCTATGACGTTGCTCATGACTGAGCTCGAGGTGCGCCTTCCCGATCGAAGGAGCGCCTCGAGCTTTTCCACCTCAAAAAAGCCCATGGCAGAAGTCTCCTGCATCATGGATAACGGCCGATCAAGGGAAATCGTCGTCCCCGTTCGCGTGGGACGCTTGCTCATGACCGATGCCATAGCTCTGCCGCTTCCCGAAGAGGAGGCGTTCGATGCCATCCATGCACTTGAGGGCAAGATTTGTTTTGCTCAGCTGACTGAGATGTTATCGAGGCGCGACTATGCCGTCCTCGAGGCGCGGGAACGACTACTTAATTACGGATATCGTGAGATCGAAATCGATTCGGCCCTATCCAAGGCAATCGATGTCAGGTTCCTTGATGACAGTAGGTTTGCGACCTATTTCATCTCCGAACGCATTCGGCGCGGTTGGGGACGGCGGAAAATCGAAATCGAATTAAAGCGCAAAGGCGTCGATGCTGACGACCTGCCTGGCTACCCTGAGGACTTCTTCTCTGACGATGACGAGCTCGATCGCGCGATCGAACTGCTGTCTCGCAAGTCGATTCCGTCAATGAGGCCCCAGGAGAAGCTCATCCGACACCTCATGGCCAAGGGGTTTTCATATTCCGTGTCGGCCGAAGCCGCTCGACGCCGTTTATCGTCCGATACCTTATGAAACTTTGACAAATCCCCTGCCACCTCGTAGGATGGATTTGTCATTTGTTTGTTATGCGCTCATCCTCGCAGATGAGATTGACGATATTTTCTATCGGAACGATTTCATAGGCCCTTCGGTGGACCATACCCGGCAAATGTCCTGCGCCTTCCTTATCGGTGGGTGCAGTTTTCTTGCATCTTTAACCACTAAAAGGAGTCCATCATGCCAATGGAGCTTGTTCTCGTCGGCATCGTGTGCCTGGCAATCGGCGCTTTTGCCGCCATCTTGGCCATGCGCAACGCCAAGGCCGGAAGCATTCGCGAGGCCGAATCGAAGGTTACCGCCGCTCATTCTGAAGCTGAGCAGGTGATGGCCGATGCCAAGCGTGCTGCCGAGACACTTAAGAAGGAGGCCCTCCTCGAGGCCAAGGAGGAGATCATCCAGAATAAGCAGGCCGCCGAGGCAGAGGAGGCTCAGCGTAAGAAGGAGATCCGCGCCCTCGAGAACCGTGTGATGCAGCGTGAGGAGTCCCTTGATCGCCGCAATGAGGCCCTTGATAAGCGTGAGCACCAGCTTTCCAGCCAGCAGGGTCAAATCGACAAGCGCTCTCGTGAGCTTGAGGAGCTTTATGCCCGTCAGACGGACGAGCTCGAGCGCATCTCTGAGCTCACCCGCGAGGACGCCCACACCGAGCTTCTCGACAAGGTTCGCGGCGAGGTGACCCACGAAGCCGCCACGATCATTCGCGAGTCCGAGCAGAAGGTCAAGGCCGAGTGCCATAAGACCGCTCAGGAGATCATCTCCCTCGCCATCCAGCGTTGCGCTTCCGATCACACCGCCGAGGTCACCGTCACGTCCGTTCACATTCCCTCTGACGACCTCAAGGGCCGCATCATCGGACGCGAAGGCCGCAACATCCGCACGTTCGAGCAGGTTTCCGGCGTCAATCTCGTCATTGACGACACCCCTGAGACCGTCGTCCTCTCCAGCTTTGATCCGGTTCGTCGCGAGACCGCACGTGTCGCCCTTGAGAACCTGATCGCCGACGGCCGCATTCACCCAGCCCGCATCGAGGAGATGTACCAGAAAGCCTCCGACCTTGTGCAGCAGCGCGTCCGCGAGGCTGGCGAGCAGGCGGCATTCGATATGGGCATCCACGACCTGCACCCCGAGATCGTCAAGACCCTCGGTGCCCTTCGCTATCGCACCTCCTTTGGCCAGAACGTTCTCCGTCACTCCCTCGAGGTGGCCGACCTTTGTGCCATCATGGCCGCTGAGCTCGGTATCGATGTCGTGACCGCGAAGCGCGCCGGCCTTCTGCATGATCTCGGCAAGGCCATCGATCATGAGGTCGAGGGTCCGCATGCCGTCATCGGCGCCGAACTTGCCCGTCGTTATGGCGAGAAGCCCGCAATCGTTCACGCGATTGAGGCGCATCACGGCGATACCGATCCCAACACCGTCCTGGACGTGCTCGTTCAGGCCGGCGATGCCATTTCTGCCTCCCGTCCCGGCGCTCGCCGCGAGTCCGCTGAGAACTACATCAAACGTCTCGAGAAGCTCGAGGAGATCGCGAACTCCCACGAGGGCGTGGAGCGCACCTACGCCATGCAGGCCGGTCGTGAGGTCCACGTCATGGTTCAGCCCGACAAGGTCTCCGACGCCGAGTCCGCGGTCCTGGCGCACGATATCGCCCAGCAGATCGAGGAAGAGATGGAGTATCCCGGCCAGGTTCGCGTCGTGGTCATTCGCGAGAGCCGCGCCGTTGATATTGCAAAGTAGTGTGACCCATGTCTGACGGCAACGACCTTATTTCGTTCATCGCCTCCATGTCCGGCGAGGGAAACCTTCGTGTCGAGGAGAACCTCGGCGACGGCTTCGTTCGTCTGCGCGTTTCCGAGGCTGAGCGCCGTCAGGCAAAACACGATATCCAACATGTCGAGGACATCGTCGTCGAAATGCTGCGAAACGCACGCGACGCAGGTGCTCGCAATATCTACCTCGCCACGAGTAAGGAGGAGGGTGTTCGCACCCTCCTTTTCCTCGATGACGGATCGGGAGTGCCAGAGGATATGCGTGATCGCATCTTCGATGCGCGTGTCACATCCAAGCTCGAAAGCATGCGTATGGACAAATGGGGTGTCCATGGACGCGGTATGGCCCTTTTCTCAATTCGTCAGAACACTCAAACGGCCGAGGTCGTCACTTCTGCTCAAGGTGGCGGCTCGTCATTCCGCGTCGTCGTCGATACCGCTTCTCTCGGTGAGCGTGCCGACCAATCGACCTGGCCGACCGCCTCAAAAGACGAGGATGGCATTCTTTCCTGCGTGAAAGGCCCTCACAACATCAATCGTGCTGTTTGCGAGTTCGCATGTGAAGAGCTGCATGGTTGTGACGTATATCTTGGCACCCCCACCGAAATCGCCGCTACGCTATACGCTCACGCAGCATCTCGTGTCGATGCCACACGTTTGCTTTTCTTGGATTCTGAACAATCGTTGCCGGTCGTCGATCGTCTGACCTGCGCGGCGGATGCCGGCGACTTCATCCGAATCGCATCCGACATGGGCATAGAGATTTCCGAGCGCACCGCCCATCGCATTCTCGGCGGTTCCATCGCGCCGCTCAAGAGCATCGCCTCTCGTCTTCTGCGCGAAAAGGAGCCTGCGATAGGGGAGCCAGCTCAAATCGATCTTACGCGCGACCGACGCGGTCTCAAGATCTCGAAGGAAGATATCGCTTCTTTTTCTCGTACGATGGAACGAGATTTTACCGATCTGGCATCTCGATATTTCCTGACGTTGTCGCGCGAGCCGAAAGTCCGCGTCACAAAAGACCGCATCACTGTCACCTTTGATATCGACAAGGAAGACACCTAGCCCGTGCACTTGCCCATGTGTAGTCCATGGGGTATCTTTACACCAACTAAAACACACCAAAATATGCACTTTATTCGCTGGAGAAATGTACATGGAGTTCCTCAAGGTCTCGAGTAAATCATCGCCCGCCTCGGTGGCAGGCGCTATAGCCGGCATGGTCAAAGATGGCGTCCCCGTCAACATGCAGTGCGTCGGCGCCGGCGCCGTCAACCAAGCCATCAAGGCGATGGCAATCGCCCGCGGGTTTCTGATCCCCACCGGGTTCGATATCTCTTGCGCTCCGGTCTTCTCGGACATCCTTATAAACGGTGAATCTCGTACAGCCATACGTCTGTCCGTGTATGTGCACCATATCTCGTACAACTCCGCCGATATCCCCGATTTTCCCGACGATTTTAAGCAGGTTTGCTAACATGTCCAACCTTTCTATCCTTTCCGGAAAGACCTATTTCATCCGCACGTTCGGATGCCAGATGAATTTGCACGATTCCGAACGTGTAAGCGGCTTGTTGGATTCCTGCGGCTGCTTGGTTGCTTCAAGTCCCGCAGATGCCGATATCGTCATCTTCATGACATGCTGTGTGCGCGAGGCTGCGGATACCCGCCTGTACGGTCAGTGCTCCTCTTGCAAAAGCCTTCCTGCATCGCCTTCCGGCAAGCGCGTCATCGCCGTAGGCGGCTGCATCGCCCAGCGTGATGGCGAGGGCCTGCTCACCAATCTCGATAACGTCGACGTCATTTTCGGAACTCACTCAATCGCCCATGTCGCCGATCTCCTGGCCGATGCCTTCGCAGACGGCGACCATCATGTCCGTGTCGAGGAGATCGACACCGGCGCTGCCACCGATATGCCCTGGCATCGTGAGACCGCTTATCACGCATGGGTTCCGATCATGACCGGCTGCAATAATTTCTGCAGCTATTGCATCGTTCCATACGTTCGTGGACGCGAGAAGAGCCGTCCCATGGACGAAATCGTCGATGAGGTGACCGGGCTTGTCCGCCAAGGCGTTCGATCCATCACGCTTCTTGGCCAGAACGTCAACTCCTATGGGCGCGACCACGATCACGACCCACGTTTTGCCGAGCTGCTCCGCCGCGTGGGCGACACCGGAATCGAGCGCATCTACTTTACCTCGTCTCATCCGAAGGATCTCCTTCCCGAGACGATTGATGCCATGGCCGAAGTTCCCGCTGTCATGCCGCAGCTGCACCTGGCCGTACAGTCTGGATCTTCACGCATCTTGAAACTCATGAATCGCAAGTACACGCGCGAACAATATCTTGACCTGGTGCAGCGTGTACGCGATCGCATTCCCAATATCGCCCTCACCACGGATATCATCGTCGGTTTCCCCGGTGAGATGGAAGAGGATTTCGAGCAGACCGTCTCCCTCGTCGATGAAGCGAAATTCGCTCAGGCGTTCACGTTCATCTACTCCAAGCGTGAGGGAACGCCTGCTGCGAAAATCGTCGACCCCACTCCTCGTTCGGTTATTCAAGAGCGCTTCGATCGCCTCGTAAAGCATGTCGAGCAGACCGCCTTCGACTTCAACCAAGGCTCACTGGACACCACCGTCCCCATGCTCATCGAAGGCACGTCCAAGAAAGACCCCAACGTTTTGCAGGGCAAGAGCCCTTGGAACCAAACCGTGCACTGCCCTGTGCCTGCGGGCGTGGACCCCACG
>ENA-OPCP01001763-OPCP01001763.1-human-gut-metagenome-genome-assembly--contig:-NODE-1763-length-12685-cov-2.186540_pt1 | contig 12685 bp, 9 predicted proteins | sample MGYA00241563_ERZ501477 | MGnify/ENA primary metagenome ERZ501477 (study PRJEB25962, sample SAMEA2042572) | human gut metagenome | biome: human gut; feature: human-associated habitat; material: faeces... | reverse complement strand
CACGAGCGGCTACGAGCGCGAGGAGGCCATCGCCGAGCTTGCCGAGTTGGTCGACGTCTGGCTCGTGGACTACAAATACGCTGACGCCGACTTGGGCCGTGCACTGTCCCATGTCGTCGATTATCCCGAGACGGCGGCGCGTGCCCTATCTCGCATGTGCGCCGCGGTGGCCGCCCGCGGGGGAGAGCTCGTAGATGCGGACGGCATGATGCAGCGCGGGGTGATCGTGCGCCACTTGGTGCTTCCCGGTCACGCGGATGATTCGTGCCGCGTGCTCGATCGTATTTGGGGTGCGGCCGGCGATGTGCCGATTTCTGTTATGAACCAGTACACGCCGAATGAGCGGATGCGAGCATCGGGTGGGGAGCTTTCTTGCGCGGTTACGGAAGACGAATACGAGTTCGTGCTCGACCATGCCGACGATGTGGGGTTCACGCAGATGTTCTGGCAGGAGGGCGGCGCGGTGGATGAGAGCTTCACGCCCGCGTTCGACACCACGGGTGTGCTGCGCTCGGCGTCTGCAGGCTAGGGGTGCGAACGGGTATACTGCAACCCATCCATACATGCATGAGGGGTGCGCGGCGCGGTCGCCTACCCTTGATATCAGGAGGAATCCGCTATGGCCGACCAAACTGCCATGCCGCTGTCGGACGAGGAGCGCGAGGAGCTCGAGGCCCTGCGCGCCGAGAAGGCGCGCCGCGCTGAGGAGGAGCGCGCTCGCGTGGAGCGCGAGGAGCTCGAGGCCCTGCGTGCAGAGCAGGAGCGCGTCGATGCCGAGATCTTGGCTGAGCGCGCCGCCGAGGAGCGCGCGGCTAGGAAGGCGCCCGCGGCCAAGGATGCTTCGTCTCGTCCGGCGCCTCAACCCGCGCCCACGCCCAGTCCCAAGGAGAAGACCTTCGGTGAGCGCATGGTGACCTCCAGCACCGTGGATGACGATGGCATTCCCACCATGCCCGTCGCGCAGAAGATCATCATCGCCGTCGCCCTTGTCGCCGTGGTCGCTTTCATCATCTACACCGCCACGCGCTAGCCGTGTCGATGCTTCCGCTTCTGCCGCGTCGAGCACGAATCTCGGCGCGGCGCACGTCATTTCGGAAAGGGGCCTTCTCGTGGCTTTGACCGATGCCACGCGTCCAACCGACGCGTCCATGAACACCGACTTATATGAGTTGACTATGGCCCAAGGGCTGTGGGAGAACGATAAGACCGAGGAGCAGGGGTGCTTCACGGCGTTCTTCCGGGAGGCGCCGTTCGGCAACTCCTATGCGGTCATGTGCGGTACCGCCGAGCTCGGGGAATTCGTTGAAAACTTCCGGTTCACCGAGGAGGACATCGCCTATCTCTCCGAGCTCGAGGCGCCTGGCGGCGGCTTGCTGTTCAAATCGGGATTCCTGCGATTCCTTGCCGACTTCCGTCCCCGGGTGGATATCGACGCGATTCCCGAGGGCGAGTTGGTGTTCGCACGCGAACCGATGGTTCGCGTGACGGGCCCCATGCTCGATTGCCAGCTTTTGGAGACGGCACTGCTCAACATCATCGGCTTCCAGACGCTGGTCGCCACCAAGACCGCGCGGGTGGTGCAGGCGGCGCAGGGCCGTCCGGTTGCGGAGTTCGGCTTGCGCCGGGCCCAGGGTCCCGATGGCGGCGTCGCGGTCGCGCGCGCGAGCTACGTTGCGGGATGCGCTTCGACCTCGAACGTCCTTGCGGGGCGTCGCTACGGCATCCCCGTTTCGGGAACGCACGCGCACAGTTGGGTCCTGAGCTTCCCGACGGAGCTCGAGGCCTTCCGCGCGTTCGCGAAGAGCTCCCCCAAGAACTGCACACTGCTCGTCGACACCTATGACGTGCGCGAGGGCGTTGAGAACGCCATAGCCGTGGCGCGCGAGATGGAGGCCTCCGGCGAGCGCCTCTCCGGCATCCGCATCGATTCGGGCGACCTGGCGAAGCTCTCCGCCTACGCGCGCCGTCGCTTCGATGAGGAGGGTCTCGACTACGTGAAGATCGTCGTGTCGAACGATCTCGACGAGCATACGATCAGCTCCCTGTTGGGCCAGAGCGCTCCAGTCGATGCATTCGGCGTGGGCACCAAGCTTGCCACCTGCTACGACCAGCCTGCGCTCGGGTGCGTGTACAAGCTCTCGGCGCGTCGCGATAGCGTCTCGGAAGCCTGGACTCCCGTCATGAAGTTTTCCGAGCAGCCCTACAAACGCACGATTCCCGGTGTTCAGCAGGTGCGTCGCTACGTGGATCGCACGGGAAGCCCCGTGTGCGACATGATTTGGGACGAGTCCTCCCAGCCTGGCGATGGGACGTTCGGTCACACGCTCGTGGCGGTGAACGACGCGGCGTTGGTGACCGATGTGTCGGGATTCAGTTTCCGAGAGTTGCTGGAGCCGGTCGTGCGCGAGGGCTCCGCGGTCGCCCCACGTGAGAACATCGAGCTCGCCCGCGCCCGTTGCGCCGCATCTCTCGCTTCGCTTGATGACGCGTACAAGCGCTTTTTGTATCCGCAATCCTACGTGGTGGGCATGGAGCGCGGACTCGCCGCCCTGCGCGACGGCCTCGTGCGCGAGCGCATGGCCGCCACGTCCTCCGTACTTCCCTGGAAGGCGAAATGATGAACGAACGCAAGACCATGGTGGTGAAGATCGGCTCCTCAACGTTGGTAGAGGCGGGTGAGCTTCGCCGTGATTTCATAGCGTCCCTCGCCGCGCAGGCTCGCGATCTGCGTGATGCCGGCTGGGACCTCGTGGTGGTGAGCTCGGGCGCGATCGCTTGCGGCGCCCCCTTGCTAGGATTCGATAAGCGCCCGACCGATATGCCAAGCCTGCAGGCTTGCGCTTCGGTGGGGCAGTGCGTGCTGTCCGCCGTGTATGACGAGGAGTTTCGCGCCGTAGACATGCTGACCTCGCTGGTGCTGCTCACGCGCAGCGATACCGCTCGCCGCTCCTCCTATCTGCACGCCCGCGATGCACTCACGCGCCTGCTCGAGCTGGGCGTGGTGCCCGTGGTGAACGAGAACGACACCACCGCCGTCGACGAGATCAAGTTCGGCGATAACGACACGCTCGCCGCCCTTGTGAGCTGCCTGGTATCCGCTGATCTGTGCGTGACGCTCTCCGACATCGACGGTCTGTACACGGCTAACCCCTCGCTCGATCCGAATGCCGAGTTCATCCCGCTCGTGGACAAGATCGACGCCGCGATCATCGGTTCCGCCGGCGACTCCACCACCTCGGTCGGCACGGGCGGCATGATCACCAAGATCCGCAGCTGCCGCATCCTCATGACGGCCGGCATTGAGAGCGTCATCTGCTCGGGTGCCGAGGAGCGCCCACTGGTGCGCCTTGCCATGGGCGAGCAGGTGGGCACGCGGTTCGTGCCGCCTGCGGGTCGTTTGGAGATCGCGCCTCGTAAGCTGTGGATTGCGCTGGGTGATTCGGCTCACGGTACGGTGACAGTCGATGCCGGCGCCGCAAGGGCCCTGGTCGATGGCGGCGGATCGCTGTTGCCGGTCGGCATCAAGGCCGTCGATGGCGATTTTTCTGCAGGTGATATCTTGGACGTTCGCGATGCGGATGGGTTCGTGCTTGCCCGTGGCATCGCCGAAGCCGACCGGGACGTGCTCGAGCTCGCCGCGGGCCGTCGTCAGGAGGACATCGCCGGCAATCGTCTGCTCGTCGCGCTCGCTGATAAGCCCGCCATCCATCGCGACAACCTGATCGTATTCGCGTAGCGCCGCGACCTGCCCGATGTGCAATTGGGGACGGGTGCATTTTACACATGTGAGGAGTTCGCCATGAACGATATCGCCGTATATGTTGAAGGTCTCGCCCGCGAGGCAAAGGCCGCCTCGCGCTCATTGGGATTTGCCTCCGACGAGGCGCGCTGTGCCGCGGTGCGCGCCATGGCCACCGCGCTTCGCCAGCGTGCCGACGAGGTTCTCGAGGCGAACGCCATCGATATGGATGCCGCTCGCGCCGCGGGTACATCCGAGGGCTTGCTCGACCGCTTGCTGCTCACGCCGGAGCGCGTCGAGGGTATGGCCGCAGGCCTCGATAAACTCGCCGATTTGCCCGATCCCGTGGGGCGCGTGCTCGATGAGCGCGACATCAGCGAGGGAGTTCATCTGAGGCGCGTGAGCGTGCCTTTGGGGCTTGTCGCGATGGTGTACGAGGCGCGTCCCAACGTGACCGCCGATGCCGCCGGCATTTGCATTCGCACGGGCAACGCCTGCATTTTGCGCGGAGGTTCCATCGCTCAGAACAGCTGTGTCGCAATCGCCCGCATCTTGGCGGATGCCGTCGAGGCGAGTGGATTCGACCGGGCGGCGGTTTCCATCATCGAGACGACCGATCGCGCTGCAACGGGGGCGCTCATGGCGTTGCGCGGCGTGGTTGATGTTCTGATTCCGCGCGGTGGTGCCGGCCTCATCCAGCGCTGCGTGCGCGAGAGCCTGGTGCCGGTTATCGAGACGGGCACGGGCAACTGTCACATCTACGTTCATGAGAGTGCCGATTTTGCCAAGGCTCGCGCGATTATCATGAACGCCAAGACCCAACGCGTGGGCGTGTGCAATGCGTGCGAGTCCCTGCTTGTGGACGAGTCAATCGCCGATGCCTTCCTGCCCGAGGCGCTCTCGGAGCTTGGATCCGCCGGTGTGGTGATCCATGGAGATGAACGCGTTCGCGGCGTCGCCTTTGCCGGCGAGTTCGTCGACGCGACGGAAGAGGACTGGGGGCGCGAGTATCTCGCTCTTGAGATCAGCGTGAAGGTCGTGGGCGGTATCGACGAGGCCATCGCGCACGTGAACCGCTACGGCACGGGCCACTCCGAGGCGATTGTCGCCGAGGATGAGGAGGCTTGCGAGCGCTTCTTGCGTGAGGTGGATGCCGCCGCCGTGTACGCGAATGCGAGCACGCGCTTTACCGATGGCGGTGAGTTTGGCTTGGGTGCCGAGATTGGCATCTCGACTCAGAAGCTGCACGCTCGTGGTCCGTTTGCCGCTGAGGCGCTCACGACCTACAAGTATGAGCTTCGAGGCACGGGGCAGGTGCGCCCGTAAACCTCAATTTACAATGATGAGCAAAGACGAAAGGCCTCGCGAGCGGTATCGCGAGGCCTTTTTCTTGGGCGGAGTGTTCGCGTTAGCTTGAATCTGCGTCCGATCAGCCCACGCGTCCCCCTTATTCGGCGTGGAGCGTGTCGCGATCGGGGGCGAAGGACTGCATGGCCTCGATGGTGCGCGCGAACAGTTCATCGAGCTCCCAGCCGAGCATCTCGGCGCCGGAGCGGATGACATCGCGCGAAACGCCGGCGGCGAAACGCTTGTCCTTGAATTTCTTCTTGAGGGACTTCACGTTGAAGTCCATGACGCTCTTGGAGGGACGCATCACCACGGCTGCGCCGATGAGACCCGTGAGCTCCTCGGTGGCGAACAGAATCTTCTCCATCATCAGCTCCGGCTTGGGCAACTCGGCGTTGAAATCGCTCGTGTGCGTCTGGATGGCGCGGATGAGCTCGGCGGATCCACCAGCGGCCTCGATGTCTTTCGCAGCATAGATGGTGTGGTTCATCGGGTCGTCGTCGTGCTCTTCCCAGTCGAGGTCGTGCAGCAGGCCCACGAGACCCCAGACCTCAACGTTCTCGGGATCGTATTCACGCGCGAAGTAACGCATGGTCTGCTCGACCGTCTCGGCGTGCTCGATGTGGAACGGATCCTTGTTGTGTTCGCTGAGCAGGGCGAATGCTGCTTCGCGGGTCATGCCGGCGTTGAGCTGTGCCATGGTTCCTCCTAGATAACGGCTGCGATTGCAAAAAAGGTGCCCGAGACCCCCGCCTTATGGCGCGCGTGCGCACCGTACCTACGGTCGGGGGTCGGACACCTTGATTCCCCCATCCGGTGAAGGGGGAGGCTTGCTACACCACACTATAGCACGATGGAGTGCGGGCCTTACCGTTGTGCTGCACCTCGATTCCGCGCCTCAATTTGGGGACTGTCCCTAAATTGAGGCGGGGCGTCGATCAGTTGAGTGTCGGGATTTCGCCCGCTTGGATGATGGCTGCCTTGAATCGCTCTTCTACAGCGTCTTCGTCGGCTCCGAGGGCGACGGAGAACTCTTCGAGCGTGCGGCGGCGCGCCTCCTTGAGCATACGGGAATAGTAGCTGCTCGGTTTCTTTCCATGGGCTTCCGCTTCTGCGATGCGGTGACGCATGGTCTTTGCAACACGCACCGTCTCGGGGGCTCCGAGTTTGAGCTGTTGCTTGAAATGCGTTTCCTCGAGTGCGCTGTTGCGTTCGGTAAATGAATCGACCGTCAGGTCGGCGTAGGAGTCGATGAGGTCTTCGGCGTCCTCGCGCGAGATGATTGCATGGAGGCGGCTCTGCTGGGCAAGGGGATACATGAGGTGGGTTTCCGCATGGCCGGATTTGGCGCGGAGCAAAATCATGGGGTGCGCGACGTCCTCGGTGAATCCGGTGACCGTGCAGACTCCTTGGCCGGGATGAATAACGTGCTGTCCGATTTCAAACATGCTTCCTCCAAATGAATACGCGATACGCTCAGTAACAACAATAATACCATGTTTATATGGGAAAACCTACAGAGGACTCATTGCAGGACGTGAATAATGATGCATACGGTATTGGAAAAATGCCTGAATGAGCTATTCTCGCAATTTAAATTCCGTATCTTTCTATGCGTTTTCCTGTAGATTTGAACTCGGAAAAAGCGGGCTATCGCATGTTTTCGGGGATTTCACGCCCCTAAGCTGCTGCACTGTGCTAGAGTACAGTGCGTCTGTACGTGAGCCCTGCGAGAAGGACATTTCAGGGCCATAGGATGAGGAGGACCTCTATGCCGGAGAAGATTGAAGAGTTGGTGCGCACTGCCCTCGCCGCCGCTCAGGAGGCTGGCGACCTGCCCGCGTTCGAGCTCGAGGATTGTGGCATGGAGCGACCGGCTGACACTTCTCACGGTGAGTGGACCTCCACTTGCGCGATGAAGTCCGCCAAGCTGGCCCACTGCGCACCCAAGAAGATCGCCGACGCCATCGTGGCCCACATGCCCGAGAGCGCCGAGATCGCCAAGGTCGAGGTCGCCGGCCCCGGCTTCATCAACTTCTACCTGAACGCCGCCGCCAACAACGCCATTCTGGACGTCGCTCGCAAGGAGGGCATGGACTTTGCCAAGTCCAACGTCGGCCAGGGCCTGAAGACCCAGGTCGAGTTCGTTTCCGCCAACCCCGTCGGTCCGATGCACGTCGGCCACGGCCGTTGGGCTGCGCTCGGCGACTCCCTCTGCCGCGTCATGAGCCACGCCGGCTATGACATCCAGCGCGAGTTCTACATCAACGACCACGGTTCTCAGATGGACGTGTTCGGCAACTCCATCTCTTACCGCTACATGCAGCTCATCGAGATCATGGAGAAGGAGGGTCTCGATATCGACGGCGCTCGCGACTTCCTGGCTCAGGACCGCGACAACTTCGTTCAGGATGAGGCCGACGAGCACCTGGATTCCCATCCCTACATGGACGCCTTCACCGAGGGCCTGGGTGGCAACGCTTACGGCGGCACCTACATCATCGACGAGGCCGCTGCCTTCTATAAGAAGGACGGCGACAAGTGGGCCCACGTCACGGACGAGGAGCGCATGCTCTACTTCCGTGAGGAGGGCTACGCCAAGATGGTCGAGAACATGCGCCAGCTGTGCCACGACGTGCGCTGCGATTTTGATAAGTGGTTCTCCGAGCGCACCGTCTACATCAAGGACACCGAGGGCGAGCACGCCGGCACCTCCGCCGTCGACCGCGCCTTTGCCAAGCTCGACGAGATGGGCTATCTCTACAACAAGGACGGCGCCCTGTGGTTCCGTTCCACCGATTTGGGCGACGACAAAGATCGCGTTCTGGTGAAGGCCAATGGTGAGTACACTTACTTCGCCTCCGACGTTGCCTATCACTGGGATAAGTTCCAGCGCGTCGACCATGTCATCGACATCTGGGGTTGCGACCACCACGGTTACATCAACCGCGTGCGCTGCGTTTGCGACGCCCTGGGTTACCCCGGCCAGTTCGAGGTCCTGCTCGGCCAGTTCGTGAATCTGCTCCGCAACGGCAAGCCGATTCGCATGTCTAAGCGCAAGGGCACCATGGTCACCTTCCAGGAGCTCGTTGACGAGGTCGGTGCCGACGCCACTCGTTACACCCTGATCTCCCGCTCTTCCAACCAGGCCATCGATTTCGATATCGAGGCCGTCAAGGAGAAGAGCCAGAACAACCCCGTGTACTACGTCCAGTACGCGCACGCCCGCATCTGCTCCATCCTGCGCAAGGCCGCCGGCGTCACGCCGGAGGAGGCCGCTGAGATGGGCATGGACGCCGTGGCCGCCAAGGCCATCGGCGAGAACGTCGACTACGCGCTGCTGACCGATCCCACCGAGCTCGCGCTCTCCCGCAAGATCTCCGAGCTCGAGGACCTCATCGCCTCCTGCGCCCGCGACCGTGCGCCTTTCCGCCTGACCCACTTCGCCGAGGAGCTGGCCGCCGGCTTCCACAGCCTCTACCAGGCCTGCCAGGTTCTGCCGAGCGAGGGCCGTCCGGTCGACGCCGAGCTGTCCCGCGCACGTCTGGCCGCCTGCGACGCCGTCCGCTCCGTGCTCGAGCTGGTTCTGAGCCTTATCGGTGTTTCCGCGCCCACCACGATGTAAATCGGCGTCTGCGCTGGTTCCCAATCGAATGAAAATGCCCGGATGCCTTTGTGTCCGGGCATTTTTCTATGCCGAACGGTTGCAATGTGGTATATTCAACCCAGCGCGACCTGCGCTTTCATTTTCCTTACCTACATTTTTCAAACAAGTGATATATCGGCGCGTATCGACGCCGTGCTTGTACTAACGCGAGAAGAAAGTAGAACCGCGTGTCTGAAGAAGCGAATATCGAGAAGGCTCCGAATAGGGACGATCGTGCGCCTGAAGTTGCGCCTACCCCCGTGGTCGACGCTCCCGGTACCCGAGAGACGAGCGCACCTGTCAAGGCCCGTGCCGCCCAGACCGAAGTTGCCCCCGAGTCTGTGGTCGTTTCGGCTGCTCAGGAGCCTGAGGCAAAGCCCAAGCGCCGTACCCGTAAGACGGCGGATTCAACTGCGGCACCCGCAGCGCCCCGTCGTCGTGCGCGTGCCGTCGCGGAGTCTGAGGATGTAGAGGCGCCGGCTAAGCGCCGTACCCGCAAACCAAAGGCTGCTGCCGGGGATGCCGAGGCCCCCGCGGCAACCGCGGAGGTCATGCAGGCCCGCGCTCTCGCACAGATCAGCCAGGCCTCTGTCGTCCGCAGGCAGCGCCGCGCCGCCGAGCGTGCGGCAGAGGTGCTTTCCGCTGTCGAGCCGGCTGTGGATGCGCAGGAAGTCAAGGTGGAGGCACCGTTGATCGATCCCGCGCTGCGTCCGCACCGTCGTGGCCGCAAGCCGAAGGCGTACGTTGAGGCCGAGAAGGCCGCCGCTGCCGCCCTGGCGGCTCAGCAGGCTGCCTTGATGGCGGCTCGCGACGAGTCGAAGGCTGATGGGCCTGCGGAGAAGGATTCTCAGAAGTCCGATCGCGAGCCGGGCATTCAGGCTGAGAGGGTCGAGGAGACTTCCGTCGAATCCGCGCAGCCCGCCCCTGCCTCATCTACCGAGGAGGCCTCTGAGAAAGAGGCCGCGGTCAAGAGGGACGCCCGTCCCGGACGCGCCTCCCGCGCGAGAAAAGCGGTGCGTGAAGACGCCCCCAAGTCGGGTGCTGACGAGGATGGTTCCAAGCCCAAAAGCGAGGAGGCGTCCGATAAGGCCGACCAACCTGCGGACAAGGCCGAGGTGAAGGCCGAGGAGAAGCCTTCCGGCAAGCAATCCCGTCGCAACCATAAGGATCGCCGCGACGCTGAGCGCGCCGAGGGCCCGTCTTCCAAGGCCGATGCCCGTCGCGAGCGTCGTGAGCGCCAGAAGGAGAACCGCAAGCAGCGCAACAACCGCTTTGCCCCGACCGAGCCCCCGCTCACGCGCGAGGAGCTCACGGCCATGAAGGTCGCCGAGCTTCGCGAAAAGGCCCGCTCCCTCGAACTTGACCCGACGGGCGTCAAAAAGGCCGACCTGGTCGAAATGATCTATGCCGCCGCCGCCCGCGCCGAGGGATTCCGCGACATCGAGGGCATTCTCGACATGGATAACCAGGGATTCGGCTACATTCGCGCATACGGCTATATGCCCAGTCGCGACGACGCATTCGTCCCCGCGCAGATGATCCGCGCCGCAGGGCTTCGCGCCGGCGACTTGGTTGCCGGTACGCTGCGCCCGATGCGCGCCAACGACAAGCTTCCGGGACTCGCCAAGATCCGCTCGGTCAACGGCCTCGAGCCCGAGCAGATCAAGCATCGTCCCAAGTTCGCCGATCTCACGCCGATCTATCCCAACGAGCCGCTCAAGATGGAGCATGGCAAGGACTCGATTACGGGCCGCGCGATCGACATCGTGAGCCCCATCGGCAAGGGCCAGCGTGGCTTGATCGTCTCGCCTCCCAAGGCGGGCAAGACCACGATCTTGAAGAAGATCTGCCAGTCGATCTCGATCAACAACCCCGAGGTGCATCTCATCTGCCTGCTGGTCGATGAGCGCCCCGAGGAGGTCACCGATATGCAGCGCTCCATCAAGGGCGATGTGGTGGCTTCGACCTTCGATATGCCTGCCGACAACCATACACGCGTCTCAGAGCTCGTGATCGAGCGTGCCAAGCGCATCGTCGAGCTTGGTGGCGACGTTGTGGTGGTGCTCGACTCCATCACCCGTCTCGCCCGCGCGTACAATCTCGCCGCGCCTGCATCGGGTCGCATTCTCTCCGGTGGCGTTGATTCTGCCGCTCTGTATCCGCCCAAGCGCTTCCTGGGCGCCGCGCGCAATATCGAGAACGGCGGTTCACTCACGATTCTGGCCTCTGCACTCGTGGACACCGGTTCCAAGATGGACGAAGTGATCTTCGAGGAGTTCAAGGGCACTGGCAATATGGAACTCAAGCTCGACCGCGACCTCGCCGATCGCCGCATTTTCCCGGCTATCGATCCGGTCGCCTCGGGTACGCGCAACGAGGACTTGCTGGTCGACGAGCAGATGCGTCCGTTCATGTGGGGCATCCGCCGTATCCTCGCCGGTATGAACAATACGGAGCGCGCTGCGGCGTCCTTCATCAAGGGGCTCAAGGGCACGAACTCCAACCAGGATTTCCTGATTCGCACAGCCAAGAAGGCCGCTGATCATCCCGAGGCGCTGTAGAGATAGCCGCCCAACCCGTCACAATGAAAATCCTCCTTGCCGTTTGCATGTGGGCAAGGAGGATTTTTTGTTCGATTCGTCGCGCGTTTGGGTGCGGCGCTGCGTTTAGAGGATTCCCAGGGCGCGCTCGACGGCCAATGCCGCCTTGTAGGGGAGGATGCGCGACGCCGCGTAATAGGCCTTCATATCGAGGGAGGGGATGCAGAGATCCTTTCCACGGTTGCTGGCGCGCAGGGCCGACTTGGCGACATCCTCGGCGCGCTCGAATCCGATGGCGCACATGGCGTTCGCGGCTGCCTGATCGCCGGGCTGATCCAGGAATTCGGTGCGCATGAATTTGGGGCACAGAGCGGTGACGTGGATGTCGGCTTCTCCCAGCTCGGCGTTGAGCGAGCGGGACAGGTCGAGGATGAAGCGCTTTGCCGCCGAATAGACGGCGAGCTTGGGTTGTGGGAGGAACGCCGCCACGCTTGCGACGTTGATGACGCGCGAGCCCGCGCGGTAATAGGGGAGTGTGCGGTAGATCAGCTCGACTGGGGCGACCATGAGCAGCTTTGCCATGCTTGCCCCATCCTTGGGCCTTTGCGCGGCGATCGGCCCAAACGTTCCAAAGCCCGCATTGTTGATGAGCAGTGCGACTTCGGCGGTCGGGGTCTCGGAGAGGGCCCCATCGATCACATCGAACGAGGCGGGGTCGGTCAGGTCCAGGCAGAAGGGGCGCACGGGCGTGTCACAGGTGCGGCGTAGGGCCTCGAGCCGATCGGCTCGGCGGGCGACAACCCAAATCTCATCGAGCTTCCCGGCTGCGCCGGCATCCAGCTGCTTGACGAACTCGCGACCCAGGCCCGAACTCGCCCCAGTGACGATGGCGATGCGTGTCATGCTCGCTCCTTTACTCAAACGATCCGTTTGCGGATAAGACGGAATGCCGAGGTACTTGTTCCCTAAAGTTCCCGTTTGCAACAGATGGCCCGATTTGTCGCCGTCGGCGGTTGATACTTGCAAATACCTGGGAGTTCTCTTTATAATGCAACGAAGATCGCGACGGAAAACGCAGATGAAACGCACTACCAACCGTTGTCGGGGTCATTCCCTGCGCGCCACACTTCATCTTTTCCATCCGACTTATTGCGAACCGGTGCATCCGCGCCGGTCATCGTTGTTTAGAGCACGTTTGCGAGGGTGACGAAGGAGCGCGTCATGGCTGTCGAGAGCATGGGGTATCGCAAAGGGGCAATCGCCATCTCAGCGGGGCTGGGCGTGGCGCTGCCGTTGGCCGCATATGCCGCGACTCTGCCGTTCGATGGAGTCAACGAGGCGATTCGCTCCGATATCTTGCCGCTTGTCGCCGGCTCGCTCGCTGGAGTCGGCCTGCTCGCCATATCCGGCCCC
>ENA-OPCP01001757-OPCP01001757.1-human-gut-metagenome-genome-assembly--contig:-NODE-1757-length-12726-cov-3.375187_pt1 | contig 12726 bp, 11 predicted proteins | sample MGYA00241563_ERZ501477 | MGnify/ENA primary metagenome ERZ501477 (study PRJEB25962, sample SAMEA2042572) | human gut metagenome | biome: human gut; feature: human-associated habitat; material: faeces... | reverse complement strand
CACTTATCGGAGTTCTTGGACACGACGACCACCAGGTTGCCGTCATTCGAGGCCACGGCAAGCATCACTGTGTTCGGCTTGGGATTCATGGACTCCATCACGGTTGCCGCCCAGTCTCCCGGTTTCTGTTGACTATTGAAACTGGAAAGATACAGCAGATGCACGTGTACACCGGTTTCCTTCTCGGTTTTGGCGATGGCATCCGTGACTTCGGCCGCATGGGAGCCCAGGAGATTTTCCGTATCCGTGATGTTCTCGGTGATGGTCACGCCGCTGTCGGTGCTGCTGCTGGAGCTGTCAGAGCTGTCGCTCGAGTTATCCCCATAGGCATTTGCAGTTATCCACATTGCGTTCATCGCTACTGCAGCAAGGGCGCAAATGGCGCAAACAAGCCATTTTCGGACCATATTCCCGAAGGCCGAATAGGACGGCTCCGAAGCTAGGACCACAATAGTTGTTTTTCCGTCTTCCCGATTCGTTGTTGACATATCCTCCACCTTAACGGCCGGTATTGGCAATCGGCCGCCATACATACCATTAACCCTCTAGAAAAGGAGCAACGATGCCCCAATATCAGGTAGATTCCGAGCGAATCCAATCATCCTCGGCCGCAGTGGCCACTTCGATCTCGCAAATCAGGCAGGCCGTGGGCGGCATGTACACCAATCTCAATGCCTTGCAGGACGCATGGCGAGGTTCGGCGGCCACCCAGTTCACCGCGGTAGCCGAACAGTGGCGTGCGGCCCAACAGCAGATGGAGGCCTCACTCGAGTCCATCCAACGCTCGCTGACGCAAGCCTCCACCGTGTACGCTGACGCCGAAATCCAAGCTTCGCGCCTGTTTGCCAGCTAGTTTCTTGGCTCCCCTCAAAGAGGGGAGCCAGAATACAAAAAAGGGACTCCCGAAGGAGTCCCCTTTCAGCTCAATCAGCTAGCGATCGTTTGCGGATCAGTAGCCCATGTCGGCACCGGCGGCCGGGGCAGCAGACTTCGGCTCCGGCTTGTTGGCAACGACGGCCTCGGTGGTCAGGAACAGACCAGCGATGGAGGCGGCGTTCTGCAGAGCGGAGCGGGTCACCTTGACCGGGTCGGTCACACCGGCGGCCAGCAGGTCTTCGTAGGTGTCGGTGGCGGCGTTGAAGCCTTCGCCATCAGGCAGGGAGCGGACGGTGTTGATGACCACGTCACCGGACACGCCGGCGTTCTCGGCGATCTGCTTGATCGGGGCCTCGATGGCGCGGAACACGATGGCGGCACCGGTAGCCTCTTCGCCGGTCAGGGAGGTGACGGCCTCGGTCTTCTCGGCCTTGGCAGCAGCCTGAACGAGGGCCACGCCACCGCCAGGCAGCAGGCCTTCCTCGATGGCGGCCTTGGCGTTACGCACGGCATCTTCGATGCGGTGCTTGCGCTCCTTGGCCTCGACCTCGGTGGCAGCGCCGACCTTGATGACAGCCACGCCGCCAGCCAGCTTGGCCAGACGCTCCTGCAGCTTCTCACGATCGTAGTCTGAATCGGTGTTGGCGATTTCGGCACGGATCTGAGCCACGCGGGCAGCCACGTCTTCCTTGGAGCCGCCGCCGGCCACGATGGTGGTCTCGTCCTTGGAGACGATGACCTTCTTGGCGGTGCCGAGCACGGACATGTCGACGGAGTCGAGCTTGAGGCCGAGTTCGTCGGACACAACCTGGGCGCCGGTCAGGATGGCCATATCCTGCAGCATGGCCTTACGGCGATCGCCGAAGCCCGGAGCCTTGACGGCGCAGGACTTGAAGGTGCCGCGGATGTTGTTCAGAATCAAGGTCGGCAGAGCCTCGCCATCAACGTCTTCAGCGATGATCAGCAGCGGCTTGCCGGTCTTCATGACCAGCTCGGCGATGTGCACGACGTCCTGCTGAGAGCTCACCTTGCCGGAGGTCAGCAGGATGTACGGCTCTTCGAGCACTGCGGTCTGATCTTCGGCGTTGGTCACGAAGTACGGAGCGATATAGCCCTTGTCGAAACGCATGCCTTCGGTGAAGTCCAGATCCAGGCCGAAGCGGTTGTTGTCCTCAACGGTCACGACGCCGTCCTGGCCAACCTTGTCAAGAGCTTCGGCGATCTTCTCGCCGACTTCCGGATCGGCGGCGGAAATCGTTGCGGTAGCAGCGATCTGATCCTTGGTCTCAACGTCCTTGGCAGCTGCGATAAGCTCCTTGACGATGGCTTCGGAAGCCTTCTCGATACCACGACGCAAAGCGATCGGGTTGGAGCCGGCGGTGACGTTCTTCAGGCCTTCGTGCACCAGGGACTGGGCGAGCACGGTTGCGGTGGTGGTGCCGTCGCCAGCGACGTCATCGGTCTTCTTGGCGACTTCCTTGACCAGTTCGGCGCCGATGCGCTCGTACGGGTCGTCCAGGTCGATTTCCTTGGCGATGGAGACACCATCGTTGGTGATGGTCGGAGCGCCGTAGGTCTTGTCGAGGACCACGTTGCGGCCCTTCGGACCGAGGGTGACCTTGACGGTATCAGCGAGCTTGTCGAGGCCCGCGAGCATTCCCTGACGAGCTTCGTCGTCGTATGCAATGATCTTTGCCATTGTTCCTCCACATATGGCTACACGGTATTATTCCCACCTTCGAAGCGAAGAACGCACCAGCCGTCAGCTGCCAGTTATCACTCTCGCTCCTCGAGTGCTAATTGGCAGATTAGCACTCTCAGGCCGAGAGTGCCAAACTCCATGTCGCCAGTTGCGCTGTAAGCAAGAAGAATTGTTCGTCTAAATAAGCCATCAACGTTGGAATTCCAAGGAAAACAAAAAAGCCTTGTTCTTGGGGAAAAGAACAAGGCTTTTTTGTTTCGCTCACGGCGTTTTTCAGTCAAGCAACACCACAACGATTGGCGTGACGAGTCCATCGCTTTGCTGCACATTCGAAATTCCCAGCGTCTGTGCGACGTTTTCGGCGGTCGCCTTATCGGTCTCGTTCTGATACCAGACCACGGTCTGCGAAGGAACGTTTCCCGTCGGATTGCTGGCAGAAACACTGGTATACCCGGCTTGGGTCAGCACGTCGGCCTTGCTTTGCGCATAACCGGTGATATTCGTCGCGTTCACGACGCGAACCTCAGTACCCGTGTTCACAGCCTGCTGCGCAGTGGCGTTATCCGTCTGCTCGGCATTCTGGTCGGCGTTCTGATCATTTTGCTGCGAGTCGGTCGGCGAATCGGCATTGGATGCGTCCGTCTTATTGCCGGAAGCGGAGTCGGATTGGGACTTGGACTTGCTCTCGCCGCTCTTGCTCTTTTCGGCACTTGAAGTAGTCGAACTCTCCTGCGACGACCACGGCATCTTCAGATTGTTGATCTCACCTGAATAAATGCTCCAGAACAGCAAACCAGCAAGCAGCGCCACAATGATGACAATGACGTACGGCATGGCCCGGGACGCCGCGGAACGCGCGCCACGGTGAACACCCATAGGTCCCGCCGGAGGATTGTCGTACACATCCTTCTCGTAGGAATCGTAGGTCTCCTTGTCCTGCTTAGCCATATTGCAAACCTCGTTTCTCACACACTTATCTGCCAAGTGTACCGACCACCTCAGTCAGAACACAATCGAGCCGCATTCCTACCCCTATTCCGAACGTTCGTGAAACCATCCCGTGAAAACCAAACCACCCCTGTCATCAGGACCGCAACACGTCGTACAGTAAGGTGCATGACACAATCGAACATCAAGCCGTTGAAAGATCTCGTGGAGCCCGGATGGGCGAATGCCCTCGCCGAGGTCGAGCCACAGGTGCACCGCATGGGCGATTTCCTTCGAGGCGAAATCGCAGCCGGACGCCGGTATCTTCCCGCCAGCGCGAACATTCTGCGCGCCTTCACCATCCCATTCGACAGCATCAAGGTGCTTATCGTGGGCCAAGACCCCTACCCAACCCCCGGTCATCCGGTGGGACTGAGCTTCTGCGTGGCGCCCGATGTCCAGCCCATTCCTCGTAGTCTGACCAATATATACAAGGAGCTGACGGATGACCTCGGCGTACCCATGCCCACGAACGGCGATCTAACGCCTTGGACGAATCAAGGCGTTATGCTGCTCAACAGATGCCTGACCGTCGAAGCGGGCAAGCCCGGCAGCCATCAGGACAAGGGGTGGGAGATCGTTACCGACGCGGCGATCAAAGCGCTTAACAACCGCCGCAATCCCGATGGCAGCATCAAACCCTTGGTCGCCATCCTGTGGGGGCGCAAGGCGCAGACGCTGGGACCGCTGCTCACCAACGCATATATTATCGCCTCACCTCATCCGAGTCCTATGTCCGCGCGATACGGATTCTTCGGTTCAAAACCGTTCTCCCGCGCCAACCAAGCGCTCATCGCCGCAGGCGAGAAGCCTGTGGACTGGTCCCTCCCGTCAGCTTGACCCGTTACAGTAGCAACTATGGCTTTATTCCCTCCGAAGAATCCGGTACCGACACCAACCCCCGTTCCAATGCCGGCCGTCACCAAACCGAGCACGTTGCCCCCAGAGGACATCAACCGGGCGAAACAGCTCGGCACGTGCATCCGCGCACGCTTCGCGCAGACCCTAGTTGGACAGGACAACCTGCGTGAATCGCTGATCACCACGCTGGTGGCAGGCGGACATATTCTCATCGAATCCGTACCGGGTCTGGCCAAGACCACGGCCGCGCAGACGCTGGCGACTTCCGTGTCCGGATCGTTCAAGCGAGTGCAATGCACGCCTGATCTGATGCCATCCGATCTGGTGGGCACCCAGGTCTTCGATTTCGCGACGCAGAAGTTCTCCACGCAGATCGGCCCGATCCACGCCAACTTCGTGCTGCTCGACGAAATCAACCGTTCAAACGCAAAAACCCAATCGGCCATGCTTGAAGCCATGGCCGAAGGAGCCACCACCATCGGCGGCCAGTGCATCGCACTGCCGAAACCGTTCATGGTCATCGCTACACAGAATCCAATCGAGGAGGAAGGCACGTTCAACCTTCCTGAGGCGCAAATGGACCGTTTCATGATGAAAGCCGTCATGACGTATCCGACCGCGCAGGAGGAACAGCGCATGCTCACCATGCTCACCCACCGCGGCTCCGACACTTTTGATTCACGAACGCTCACCGGTGACGTCGTGTCCATCAGCGATGTCGAATTCCTGCGCGCCGCGGCCCGTCGCGTGCATGTGTCCGACGCAATCATGAAATACGCGGTCGATATCACTGCCACATCCCGAGGAGCCGGCACCAAGCCGGTGCAGGGATTGTCCACACTAGTGCGTCTCGGAGCCTCGCCACGCGCGTCCATCGCGCTGACTCGCATCGGACAGGCCAACGCGTTGATGCAAGGCCGCGACTATGTGATTCCGGAAGACGTCAAAGCCTTCACACATGAAGTGCTTCGCCACCGCATCCTGCTCACGTTCGAGGCCCTTGCCGACGGCGTCACCAGCGATCAGGTCGTGGACTCGATCGTTCAGGCGGTTCCCGTTCCATGATCGACGCAATTCGTTCCGAAGATCCGATCCGCAGTAAGATCGAAGCCCTCGGAACCACGTTGAGCCTGCCGACTGTTCGCAAGGCGCTCGGTATTCTTGAGGGTGCGCACGCATCAGACAAGCGTTTCGGCGCCGACGATGTCATGGATATCCGCATCTATGAGCCTGGAGACGAGGCAAAACGGATTGATTGGAAGACCAGCGCCCGTGTGGGCCGCCCCATGGTGGTGCAGCGCGAACGCCCATCCACTTCACGCGCCTGGCTTTTGCTCGATGTCGGACAGGAAATGACCGGTACCTGCGTTTCCGGCGAACAGGTTCATCAGGTCGCAGCCAACGCCCTATGCATGTTCGCGGCGCTCAGCCTGCGTCGTGGTGACGAAGTGTCCATAGTATTCGGCGATTCAGGCTCGATCACCCGTGTGCCATTCAATGGCGGACTTACGCAATTCGAACAGACGTTGGACAATGCGCTGCAGCGTGATTGGAACAAACCTCGCAATATCGACGCTTTGCTGGAGTACGCCCGTCGCATTCGCGACAGGGATGCGTTGGTGGTGATCGCCACCGATGAGCACGCACTTAAGGAACGTCACGTGGAGTCCATTCGCAGGATCGCAAGGACCCATCCGATGGTGCTCATCGATGTCGCAACCATTAATCCGTTCGACAATAGCCATGCGCGCGACGTATTCGACGCGGGCAGCGACCGCCGCATTCCGGCATTCCTGCGCACCGGCAAAACGGCGCAGGAGGTTCGCACGCATCGCGAATATCTGTCCGCGTCCATCAGACATGAGCTGAATCGTTGCGGTTCCACAGTGATCCGTGCCGATTCAAGCGAACGTATGTTCCGGGAATTCGTACGGATGGTATCCGCATCCCTATCTCGCTCCACACGCAATCAGCTCAAAGCACCGTCCTCACTCACCTTGGGAGGCAAAGCATGAATCACATCGCCTTGTCTCGCAACGATTTCGACACACTGGACCCGATTCATATCGAAACGGGGCTGGGCATCGTTGTCGCGGTATGCCTCATCCTTGCCGTGGCACTTGTCGTCTTGGTGGTATGGCTGTCGAAACCAACTCTCAAGCCAACGAAGAAAACCAATCGCGGACGTCACGACGCATCGACGGGCACGTCGATATGGCATGAACGCATCAACGATGTGGTGGACCGTCATGCCAACGGCGATCTCGGAAGAGAGGAAGCGTTCGCCCTGCTCGCATCGATCGCCAGAGATTTCGTCTCCACGGCCACCGGCAGCGATGTGCGCAATCAGACGCTCACCGATATTGAAGCGACACCTCGCACGACCGGCAACCAGCATGGGCTCACCCTGCTCAGGCAGACCATCGAGGCATTGTATCCGCCGGAATTCGCGGATGCCGAACGCAATCACACGGCCAGAGAGGCCACGGTTGAACAGGCTGGAGAGTGGGTTGCCAATCTTGTGGAAAGGTGGCGATGAATGGAATTGTCATGGCACTGGCCGTGGGTAGGCCTTGCAGGCCTGATTGCGTCATTGGCCGTCATCGCCATCATGGTATTGGCGTCCGCAAAACGCAGGCATAACGACTCAGGATCCGTGCGGACGTTCAGTTTGGATGACGATCTCAACACCGAAACCGCATCGAGATTATTTCGGCAGTGGCGTACCATGTCACGTGCCGCCGTCGTTCTGTTGGTGATGGCACTGGTGCTGGCGATAGCGCTGGTGGCACGCCCCAGCACCGTGGATGAGGGAGAGGAGCGTGCGAGCAGCCGCGACATCGTGCTGTGCTTGGACGTATCTGGTTCGGCGTTGCCATACGACCGCGAAGTGATCGATACCTACCGCACATTGGTGGATAATTTCAAGGGCGAGCGCATCGGATTGAGCATTTTCAATTCCACGTCACGTACCGTGTTTCCGTTGACCGACGATTACGAATTGGTGTCCGAACAGCTCGACAAGACCAGCACGATACTGAAAGGCGTCGAATCGCAGGATGATATCGACAAGATGAAAGACAGCGATTACCAAGCGATTTCCGACTGGCTGGAAGGTACGCAGAATCGTAAAGAGGCCACTTCCCTGATCGGCGACGGCGTGGTGAGTTGCGCAGCCATGCTGCCAGGTTTCGCCTACGGCAGTTCCAACGCCGAGACCGCATCCCGTCAATGTGCCGCTTCCATTGTGCTCGCCACCGACAATGTCGTTTCCGGAGATCCGACATACACGCTTCAGGAGGCTCTTGACCTGACCAAACAGGCGGAAATCACCGTGGACGGACTGTTCTCCGGACCGCAGCAAAGCGAATCGGAACAGACGACCAAACAGTTCGAATCCGAAATCGAATCGCATGGCGGCGTGTTTCTCACGCAATCGAACGGCGCTTCCGTGGCTGAGCTGGTCAAGCAAATCGAATCGCGGCGCAACCATGACAGCGCGGCAAGCAGCAAGGCCGCAATATCGGACGCACCGGGATGGTGGACGCTGGCATTGGCAGTGGCGATAGTGATTTGGCTGCTCTTGGCTTGGAGGTTGAGGCGATGACCAATCTGACGCTCTCCCCTGCTTTAGGATGGCCTTTAGGCACGGCGATCTGCGTGATCATGCTGGTTTGCGCAGTCGCGCAGATTGTGCTTCATATCCGTAGACGCAGCCAAAGCGATGAAACCGTCTGGGCTTGCGCAAGACGATCGATGATTTGTGCGCTGGTGGCCATCATGGCATTGACGCCAAGCATCGTCTCGTCCACGAACAGCCGTGCGATTAACACCACCGATGTGGTGGTGGCGGTAGATGTGACCGGTTCCATGGCGGTCGCGGACGCGCAGTATGGTTCCGACGAACAGCTCAGCCGCTTGGATGTTGCCAAGCAGGCGGTGAAGGATATTGCCGCCATGTATCCGAATTCCAGTTTCGCGGCATTGCGATTCGGCGCTTCGGGAACGTTGGATGTTCCGTTGACGCCTGATTCGAAGGCGATCGATAATTGGGCGGACACGCTTGCACCGGAATCGACTTCCATTTCGGCCGGTTCGACCTTGGATGTGCCGATTGACCAGTTGTTGCTCACATGCAAGTCGATTCACGATCAGCATCCCGATGATGCGATCGTGCTGTACCTGATTTCGGATGGCGAGCAGACCTCGTCGAAAACACGCCGAACGTTCTCATCATTGCGACGCTACCTTTCCGATGCGTTCACCGTCGCCGTGGGCAGCGAGCAGGGAGGCAATATCCCCGTGACCGGCGATGGCGTAGAGGAAGGCGACACGCAATGGGTCACCGATCCGGAAACCGGCGAGCCTGGCGTGTCCCGTATGAATGCCGACGAAATGAACGCCATCGCCGACGAGCTCAGTGGAACCGCCATCCAGCTCAATGCCACGACGACCATGAGTGGCGGGGATTCCAAAGAGGCATCCAGCAAATGGCGTGTCACGCAGACATCCAAGCAACGCACAAGAACCGTCGCCATGGTCTGGCCGTTCGCCATTGCCGTAGCGCTGCTGCTGACGTTCGAGGCCGGGGCATGGATCACGCAATCAAGGAGGCTGCTGTGAGCACAACCGTTACAGCGCGTGCATCGCTGCCCGTTCGCATCGCCATCGCCGTCATCGCAGCCATATCGGTTATTGTGGGCGTGCTTGGCATAGTGAATCTCGCATCCGTCAGCAACTACAACCAGGCCACGGACAGTCTGAATGCGAATATCAAAGCCAGCCAACAGCAAAACGCCGATTTCGACAAATTGCAGACCCAACAGCAGCAGACCGACGCGCAATTCCGTGAAGCTGGCGCGGCTGGCATGTTGCTGCTGCCAAACGTACGCACATCCATCGAGCATAATGCCGAAGTTTCGGCAAAACTGACCGAATCCATACGCAAGAAAATCGGAGAGATGCAGCATGCCGACGGCACCGAGGCCGACACAGTCATCGAAGGTGGGCAATCCGTCACCGATGGAGGCCAAGGCAACGGAGGAACCTTGACTGACGAGCAGCGTCAGAAGGTGGAGGAGCTTCTGGCCCAGAACGCACAGTCCGCCCAATCCGATTCCGATGATTCCGGTTCGGCGGCCAAGCAGGATTCCAACCAAACGTCTTCGCCCGCAAAACCCTGGTAAGGGGGCTTATTTCAGAAAGTTATCCACAGGCATGTCGGCGTGTTTTTGTTGATTTTTCAACGATGACACGCCGACATCGTGCTTTTCGCCCGTCCTCCGACCACAAGCCTTGTTCGCCGGCTTGGGCAACCGCCCGATGTGCTCCAATATAGCTATGAACGCATCAATCACCTATCCGTTTATTCCCGGACTGGGGTTCAACCTCATCAACACCTTGGCCTCAACGCCAGGCATGCCATGCCATTGCCGTGCTGGCGTGCGAACCACCCAACTGCTCGTCAATGCCAAGCTCACATCCATATCGAAACATCTTGACGATCTTGACGCCACGCTCGCATCCAGTTCATTGCCCGATTGGACAGGAACCGCCGCCGAATCATACCGCGCGCGGCTTGATGAGTTACGCAAGCAATCCCTGACGCTACGGGATTCGATCAACGCCACCTTGCGTCTCCTATGGGCAGTAGGTGCGGCATGAGCTGGGAAGTGACCGCCAAAGTCAGCGGCGGATGCAAATACTCCACGGAGGAAACCGAGGCATATATGCGCGCGGCAAAAGCCCTCAGCCATCAAGCCGACGCTCTGAACCGCGCCCATGATTCAGTCCGGGCATTGAGCCTTCAGCTTTCCTCCTACCCCTATGCGTCGTCGGCCATCGCCTCGCTGTCCGGATCAAGCCCCTATTGCAATGCCACGGATCACATCGAACTGCCATACGACCAGCTCGTCGAACAATGTGACGCCCATGCAAGCGCGCTGGGAGCCATGGCGGCAAGATTGTCTGAGCTATCGGCGCTGATCATTCGCGCGCAATCGTTATATTCCCAAGTCGACGACGCTGGCAGAAGAACACTGAACGAACTGCTGCAAGTGGCGATCACATCGTTCCCGAAGGAATCGATACTCGCCGGCGCAGCCATGTCCGCCTTGGGATATGTGATGGGATCCACCAATGAGGGCAAATCCAATCCCATATATCTGCTGGACTCGTTGGATTGGGCGCAGGAAGGCATCATGAGCGCGGCCGGCGCCGCGGTCAGCGGATACGGCAAGGCCAAAGGCCTGCTGCGTACCGATGAGGTCAACCATGCAGCCGGCACCATCTCCAAGGCATCGTCGCGCGGTTACAACCTGATCCAGGGCAACAATCTCACCGTCACCCAAGTCCATCCGAAAACCGAAGTGGTGCGTGAATCGCATAATGTCGGAGAGGCCATGGAGGATCTTCGACGTCTTGCCGAGGAACGTCTCGGCAAGACCGATCTCGACAGCGGACTTGACTACGGCACCATCGCCATCTCCAAATACCGTAAATCCGACGGAACCAACTCATGGCTCGTCACCATTCCAGGCACAGACGGCAAGCACGATTCTCCATTTGGGTGGCCGCAAAACGTCGAACTCATGAGTTCGGACAGCAAGCAACGCATGGAAGCGGACAGTGCGCGAATGGTGCAGGAAGCCATGAAACAGGCCGGCATCAAATCCAATGAGCCCGTCGCATTGATCGGACATTCGCAAGGTGGCATCGTTGCCGCCACCATCGCCTCGGACCTGAAAGACGATTATGACATCGAACATGTGGTTACCGCCGGGTCGCCCGTCGCCAATCATCCGATTCCGGAAAAAACATGGGTGACCAGCGTGGAAATGGACGACGAGCTCGTGGCGGCCCTCGATGGCGCCGCCAACCCCAGTTCCGACCATTGGCTGACCGTACGCGGCACCGCAAGCAAATCCAGCAGCAACCAGGAATCAACGTTCGCAGGCACTCCCGTCACAGACGCTCCAGACAACAAGGAAATCACGCATTGGCTCAAATATCACCAAGCCGCATACCAGAACGCAACGGACATGGGATCCACCGCAGTGAACACCCACGAACGGCATTTCGATGAGATCATCGACGGCGATCTGCAGGAAGTCATGTATTTCGAAGGGCGCATGAGCAAATGAAAAAACACTGCAGCCACGGCGCAACAAGAACGGTATCACGGCATACATCATGAAAGCCATCCACCGAGCGGACAGATACGCAACTTTCGTTTACGGCTGAACGTATGCTGTAGTCTATGAAGCTTACTGATATCTCCCCTGCAATCGCATTGACCCCTCTTGACGGCCGCTACCATCAGCAGACCGCTCCGCTTGTCGAATATTTGAGCGAACCTGCGTTGAACCGCGAGCGCATGCGCGTCGAAGTCGAATGGATGATTCTGCTGGCCAACGGTTTCGAGGGCAACGGCAACCAGACCATCGTTCCCGGCGTCAAGCCGCTCACCGATGAGGAACAGGCGTTCCTGCGCGCCATTCCTGAGGAGTTCGGCGCCGAGGGTATCGCGCAACACGCCGCCCATGAGGCAAAGACCCATCATGATGTGAAGGCCGTGGAATACTACATCGACGACCAGCTCGACAAGGCCGCCGACGTGCTTGGCCACGACACCCAGCTGACCGGCCTGAAGACTTTGGTACATTTCGCATGCACGTCCGAAGACATCAACAACCTGTCCATCGCCCGCTGCGTGAAAAACGGCATCGAGAATGTGTGGCTGCCGGGCGCTCAGGCCATCGTCGACCATTTGGCTCAGAAGGCTGAGGAATACCGTGACAAGGCCATGCTGTCGTTAACGCACGGCCAGCCTGCTACACCGACCACGCTTGGCAAGGAACTCGCAGTGTACGTGTACCGTCTGAACCGCCAGCTGAACAAGGTCAGGGCTCAGGAATATCTCGGCAAGATCAATGGCGCTACCGGCACGTTCGGCGCGCATTTGGCCGCATGCCCGGATGTCGATTGGGTGGCCGTCTCCCGCGAATTCGTCACCAACCGCATGGGTCTGACGTGGAATCCGCTCACCACTCAGATCGAATCGCATGATTGGCAGGCCGAACTGTATGGCACCATCAGCCACACCAACCGCATTCTGCACAACCTGTGCGTGGATGTGTGGATGTACATCTCCCGTGGCGTGTTCGCCCAGGTGCCGGTCAAGGGTGCCACTGGTTCCTCCACCATGCCGCACAAGGTCAACCCGATTCGTTTCGAGAACGCCGAAGCCAACTTCGAGATCAGCTGCTCGCTGCTCGACACCCTCTCCGCCACGCTGGTGG
>ENA-OPCP01001752-OPCP01001752.1-human-gut-metagenome-genome-assembly--contig:-NODE-1752-length-12747-cov-2.896864_pt1 | contig 12747 bp, 9 predicted proteins | sample MGYA00241563_ERZ501477 | MGnify/ENA primary metagenome ERZ501477 (study PRJEB25962, sample SAMEA2042572) | human gut metagenome | biome: human gut; feature: human-associated habitat; material: faeces... | reverse complement strand
GCGGTGCAAAAGATTCGGGGAAATTCAATGTGTAATGGCGCCTGAATGGTACAATAACAGGTCCTAGAAAGGCCCGATGACGGCCATGTTTTGCAAGAGCCGCCCGTTCCCGTCGAGCACTGCGCTCCGGCCGGCGGCCCGTACAAATTCCGACCCATTCAGTCTCTTCAATGCAGAAAATCCGCAACTTCTCGATCATCGCCCACATTGACCACGGCAAGTCGACGCTCGCCGACCGCCTGATCCAGCGCTGCGGCGGTCTTTCCGACCGCGAAATGAGCGCCCAGGTGCTCGACAGCATGGACCTCGAGCGTGAACGCGGCATCACGATCAAGGCGCAGACCGCCTCCCTCAAGTACAAGGCCAAGGACGGCGAGGTCTACGAACTCAACCTCATCGACACCCCGGGGCACGTCGACTTCTCCTATGAAGTGAGCCGTTCGCTCTCCGCGTGCGAAGGCGCGCTGCTCGTCGTCGACGCCACGCAGGGCGTCGAGGCCCAGACGGTTGCGAACTGCTACACCGCCATCGACCTCGGCGTGACCGTGCTTCCCGTCCTCAACAAGATGGACCTTCAGAGCGCGAACCCCGATGCGGCCGCCGAGGAAATCGAGGACGTGATCGGCATCGACGCGACGGACGCGATTCCCTGCTCGGCCAAGACCGGCATGGGCATCGACGACATCCTCGAGCGCGTCGTGCGCGACGTTCCGCCCCCGAAGGGCGATCCCGACGCCAAGCTCCAGGCCCTCGTCATCGACTCCTGGTTTGACAACTACGTCGGCGTGGTGATGCTCGTGCGCGTCGTCAACGGCACGCTCCGTCCGAAGGACAAGATCCGCCTGATGGCCACCGGCGCCAATCACCTCGTCGAGCAGCTCGGCGTCTTCACGCCGAAGTCCCAGAGCCGCACCTCGCTCTCCGCGGGCGAAGTGGGCTTCGTGATTGCCGGCATCAAGGAGCTCAAGGACGCTCGCGTGGGCGACACCGTGACGAGCGCCCAGAATCCTGCCGACGAGGCCGTGCCCGGCTTCAAGGAAGTGAAGGCGGTGGTCTTCTGCGGCCTTTACCCGTCCGATCCGAGCGATTACGAGCAGCTCAAGTTCGCGCTGGAAAAACTCCAGCTTAATGATGCATCTTTGCAGTTTGAGCCGGAGACGTCAATTGCCCTTGGCTTTGGTTTCCGGTGTGGTTTTCTGGGATTGCTCCATCTTGAGATTATTCAGGAGCGTCTGGAAAGAGAATACAACCTTGATCTTGTGACCACAGCTCCCGGTGTTATTTATAAAGTATACAAAACTAACGGCGAAGTTATCAATCTGACAAACCCAAGCAATCTGCCGGATCCATCAGAGATTGAATACATGGAAGAACCAATGGTAAATGCCGAGATCATGGTAACAACTGAATTTATCGGTGCAATTATGGATCTTTGCCAGGAACGAAGAGGGCAGTATCTGGGAATGGATTATATGGAAGAAACACGTGCGCTTCTGAAATATAAGCTGCCGTTAAATGAGATTATCTATGATTTCTTTGATGCCCTCAAATCCCGCTCCAGAGGCTATGCTTCTCTGGATTACGAGCTCTGCGGATATGAGCGCAGTGAGCTTGTGAAACTGGATATTCTGGTAAACAAAGAAGAGGTGGATGCTCTTTCCTTTATCGTGCATGCAGATACAGCCTATGAGAGAGGCCGTAAGATGTGCGAGAAATTAAAAGACGAGATTCCACGTCAGCTTTTTGAAATCCCGATCCAGGCAGCTGTCGGAAGCAAGATTATTGCCAGAGAGACAGTCAGAGCCATGCGTAAGGATGTACTTGCCAAATGTTACGGCGGTGATATTTCCCGTAAGAAGAAACTTCTGGAGAAACAGAAGGAAGGTAAGAAACGTATGCGTCAGGTAGGCAATGTGGAGATTCCGCAGAAAGCATTTATGAGTGTATTGAAACTGGATGATAAATAAAGTATGAATGGTAACTATTCGGCAGCCTGCTGTCCACATAACTGTGAAGGTACTGAACAGTTATCTGTGAATAGTGCTCATCTCAACAGAAGGTTAAAATATTGAAGAAAATGATTAAGCGAAAAACAGTTATACTATGTATGTTATTGCTTGGAATTTCTGTTTCCGGATGTGGGAAAACCAGGGAGGTAGATGAAGCGTCCTCCAAAGTGATCCAGATCAGTGTTGCGCCGGAAGAGACAAGTCCCACTCCGGCACCGGATCAGGTAGCTTCCGCAGCAGTTACCACCAATGGTAATCTGACAATGGTAAATACGTATCTGGCAGAGCAGGATGCAGCAGGTATCTCATCTGCGGAAAGTTCAGACAGCCAAAGTGATGCCGACAGTACAGATAACAGTGTCGACTCAGCAGATAACAATGAGCAAGACAGCAGTACATCAGATACTGAGGAATAGAAAACAGGTCATAACAGGAGCAGATTACAATGGAGAGAAGGAATATCACAGATTCTCCCATGGAAATCTATGTCCACATTCCATTTTGCATAAAAAAATGTGATTACTGTGATTTCCTTTCCGGTCCGTCAGGTCCAAAGGAGCAGGCTGATTATGTAGATGCTCTGCTTGAAGAAATCAATGCAGCAGAAGAAGGAAAAGGAAGGAGTGTATCCTCTGTATTTATTGGAGGGGGCACTCCTTCTGTTTTGGATGAGAGATTCATAGGAGAAATTTTAAATCATATAAGACGAAAATTTCAGATTGCGGATTATGCTGAGATCACCATAGAAGTAAACCCGGGGACTGCAGACAGAAACAAACTGCAGGCATACAGAACATATGGAATCAACCGCCTGAGCATAGGTTTACAGTCGCCGGATGACAGAGAACTGAAGATCCTTGGAAGAATCCACAATTATGAGCAGTTTCTGGAGACTTACAGAAGTGCAAGAGAGGCAGGGTTCGACAATATCAATATTGATCTGATGAGTGCGATCCCGGATCAGACTTATGAAGGATGGATCCACAATCTTCGCACTGTTGCAGGACTGGATCCGGAACATATTTCCGCATACAGCCTGATCATTGAGGAGGGTACACCTTTTGCATCGCGGACGCTGAATTTGCCGGATGAAGATGCGGAGTACAATATGTATGAGGCAACAGCACAGATTCTGAGAGAATATGGCTTTGAGCAGTATGAGATTTCCAATTACGCAAAGAAAGGCAGAGAATGCAGGCATAACGTGGGCTATTGGATCCGACAGGATTATCTGGGATTTGGCCTGGGAGCTTCCTCTCTTTATGGAAAGGAACGTTTTGCCAATACACAGGATATGAAAAAATATCTGGAAAACAGCAGAACTCCGGAAAAAATAAGAGAAAAAGAGCCGCCCCTCACCAGAGAGGATGAGATGGCGGAGTTCATGTTTCTGGGACTTCGTATGACCAGAGGAATCTCAAAAGCTGAGTTTGAGCGGCAGTTTGGAAGTGAAATAGATGCAATATACGGGGATGTTCTAAGAAAATATAAGTCAATGGGACTGCTTTTGGAAGAAAACGGAAGGATTTTTCTGAGCAGAGAGGGAATTCATGTAAGCAATTCCGTTATGGCGGATTTTTTGCCGTAAACGCCTTGACGAACAAATGTTCCTGTATTATACTGATGCCATGAGGATTGCGGGGCAGCGAAACTGCGCACAATCCATGAATATCATAACATACGAAAAAGGTGTAACTGTCAAGGTAAGAAACAGTTATTATTTATAAATGAGAAACAGGAGGCCCACAATGGCAGCAGATACAACGAAGAAGCACTTTATCAGGATCAGAGGTGCCAATGTTAATAATCTTAAGAATTTAAGTGTGGATATTCCCAGAGACAAGTTTGTGGTATTTACAGGACTGAGTGGCTCCGGTAAATCTTCACTGGCTTTTGATACCATCTATGCAGAGGGACAGCGCCGTTATATGGAATCTCTCTCTTCCTATGCAAGACAGTTCCTGGGACAGATGGAGAAGCCGGATGTGGAGAGCATCGAAGGTCTGCCGCCGGCCATTTCCATTGATCAGAAATCTACCAACCGCAATCCCCGTTCCACAGTAGGAACAGTGACAGAAATCTATGATTATTTCCGACTTCTGTATGCCAGAGTGGGAATCCCTCATTGTCCGAAGTGCGGAAGAGAGATTAAGAAGCAGACAGTTGACCAGATGGTAGACAGTATCATGTCTTTTCCGGAGAGAACGAAGATCCAGCTTCTGGCGCCTGTTGTGCGGGGGCGCAAGGGAACTCATGCAAAGCTTCTGGAGCAGGCAAAGAGAAGCGGATATGTACGTGTGCAGATTGACGGAAACCTGTATGAGCTTTCCGAGGAGATCAGTCTGGACAAGAATATCAAGCATAATATAGAGATTGTGGTAGACCGTCTGATCGTGAAGCCCGGGATTGAGAAAAGACTCTCAGATTCCATTGAGACAGTGCTGGATCTGGCAGAGGGCCTTCTGATGGTAGATACTATGGATGGAAATATTCACAATTTCAGCCAGAGTTTCTCCTGTCCTGACTGTGGTATCAGTGTAGATGAGATCGAACCGAGAAGCTTTTCTTTCAATAATCCTTTTGGCGCCTGTCCGGGCTGTCTGGGACTTGGGTATAAAATGGAATTTGATATTGATCTGATGATCCCGGATAGATCTCTGAGTATCCTGGATGGTGCCATTGTGGTCACAGGATGGCAGTCCTGCACAAATGAGGGAAGTTTTTCCAGGGCAATCCTGGATGCTCTTGCCAGAGAATATGATTTCAGCCTGGCAACACCTTTTGAGGAGTATCCGGAGAAGATACAGGACATTCTGATCAACGGAACTAATGGACATTCTGTAAAGGTTTACTATAAAGGGCAGCGCGGAGAGGGCGTTTACGATGTGGCGTTTCCGGGGCTGATCCGAAATGTGGAGCAGCGTTACAGAGAGACAGGCTCTGATGCCATGAAGCAGGAGTATGAATCTTTCATGCGCATTACTCCATGTAAAACCTGTAAAGGTCAGAGACTGAAGAAGGAATCACTGGCTGTGACTGTGGCGGATAAGAATATTTATGAGGTCACCAATCTTTCCATAGAGAAGCTGAAAGCCTTTCTGGCGGATATGCAGCTCTCCGAGCAGCAGCAGCTTATCGGCAGACAGATTCTGAAGGAAATCAGGGCAAGGGTAAGTTTCCTGTCAGATGTAGGACTGGATTATCTTTCATTGGGACGTGCGACAGGAACTCTTTCCGGCGGCGAGGCGCAGAGAATCCGTCTGGCTACCCAGATTGGTTCCGGGCTGGTAGGAGTTGCCTATATTCTGGATGAACCGAGTATCGGACTTCACCAGAGGGATAATGACAGACTTCTTGGTTCTCTGATGAAACTGCGTGATCTTGGAAACAGCCTAATCGTTGTGGAGCATGATGAAGATACCATGCGTGCCGCAGACTGTATTGTAGATATAGGTCCCGGTGCAGGGGAGCATGGCGGACAACTGGTTGCCATGGGAACTGCAGAGGATTTGATGAAGAACGAGGATTCCATCACAGGAGCTTATCTGAGCGGAAAATTAAAAATCCCGGTACCTTTGGAGAGACGGAAGCCAACCGGTTTTCTTACTGTCAAGGGGGCAGCAGAGAATAATCTCAAGAATATCGATGTGAAGATACCTCTTGGGATCATGACCTGTATCACAGGAGTTTCGGGCTCAGGTAAGAGCTCTCTAATCAATGAGATTCTTTATAAACGCCTGGCAAGAGATCTGAACCGGGCAAGAGTGATTCCGGGAAAACATAAGGATATTCTGGGAACAGACCAACTGGATAAGGTTATCAATATTGACCAGTCACCTATTGGCCGTACTCCACGTTCCAATCCTGCGACTTATACCGGGGTATTTGACCAGATCAGAGATCTTTTTGCTGCAACAGCAGATGCCAAGGCAAAAGGATATAAGAAAGGACGATTCAGTTTTAATGTAAAGGGCGGAAGATGTGAGGCATGCAGCGGTGACGGTATTATCAAAATTGAGATGCATTTCCTTCCGGACGTATATGTACCATGCGAGGTCTGCAAAGGTAAGAGATATAACAGAGAAACCCTGGAAGTAAAGTATAAGGATAAGAATATTTACGATGTGCTGAATATGACGGTGGAGGAAGCACTGACTTTTTTTGAGAATGTTCCTTCTATTAAAAGAAAGATACAGACTCTTTATGATGTAGGACTTTCCTATATCCGGCTGGGACAGCCGTCCACAGAGCTTTCCGGAGGAGAGGCACAGAGGATCAAGCTTGCCACAGAGCTGAGCAAGCGCAGCACAGGTAAGACTATCTACATTCTGGATGAGCCTACCACAGGTCTGCATTTTGCGGATGTGCATAAGCTGGTGGAGATTCTGAAACGATTATCGGAGGGCGGTAATACAGTAGTTGTGATCGAGCATAATCTGGATGTGATTAAGACCGCAGATTATATCATTGATATCGGACCGGAGGGTGGAGACAAAGGAGGTACCGTAGTTGCTCAGGGAACTCCTGAGGAGGTGGCACAGTCACCGGTTTCCTATACCGGAAAATATGTAAAGAAATATCTGAAATAATCTTGAAATCATATTGCAGGACTTTCTTTTTAAATGGAAGTTGTATATAATAAAAGAGATTATTTATAGCAATTCTCGTAAATAATATATTTTGATCCGGCTTATCAGGATGTGAAGCCCTGTTGGACTGTTTTGATCGCATTATTTTATGGAGTTGTTATAACTAAACCGGATAAGTCCCCGGTAGAGACTGTAAAAAGTAATGATCAGTTGAAGGGGATGAGGAGAACGTAAGAACAGAAAGGGGATTTCCATGCCGACAAGTGATATTGGAATTGACCTGGGAACCAGGAACAGTCTGGCTTATTCTACAGGAAAGGGGCTTGTGCTAAATGAGCCTTCGATCGTAGTTTATGATAAAAATACAGAGAAGATACGTGCGATCGGTGAAGAAGCCCGTCTGATGGAAGGGCGCATTACTTCAGATATGGAGATCATCCGTCCCATCAGACAGGGCGTGATCGTTGATTATACAGTTACAGAGAAGATGTTGAAATACTTTATATCCAGAGCAATAGGAAGAAGAGCTTTCCGCAAGCCCAGGATCAGTATCTGTGTTCCCAGTGGAATTACAGAGATTGAGAAAAAGGCAGTGGAGGAAGCAACCTATCAGGCTGGTGCCAGAGATGTCTATATGGTGGAGGAACCTATAGCTGCGGCAATCGGAGCCGGGGTGGATGTGACCAAGCCCTTTGGAAATCTGGTCGTAGACATTGGAGCCGGAACTTCGGATGTTGCGGTTATCTCTCTTGCGGGGGTTGTGGTTTCCGCTTCTGTGAAAGTTGCAGGGGACACTTTTAATCAGGCTATACTGAACTATGTGAGAAAGAATCATGGACTTTTTATCGGAGAAGATATGGCAGAGAAGATCAAAATTCAGATTGGTACGGCTATAGAGGAATCAAATCCGAGAACAATGGAAGTAAAGGGGAGAAATGTGATCACCGGTCTGCCGAAGACAGTGACACTTACCTCAGAAGAAATACGTGTGGCGTTAAAGGATGCTACAAGCCAGATTGTGGAGACTGTTCATGGAATTCTGGAAAAGACACCGCCGGAACTGGCTGCGGATATTGTAGACAGAGGAATCGTACTTACAGGCGGCGGTGCCCTTCTTCATGGGATGGATACACTGATCGAGCAGAGAACCGGAGTAAGTACACTGACTGTGCAGGATGCAATGAGCGTGGTCGCAGTGGGAACCGGTAAGTATGCAGAGGTAATGGCACGTTTTGACGGATAAAGCAGGAGGTACTGCACAGTGCAGTGCCTTTTTGCGTTGTCAGAGGCTCAAAGAAGCAGGAGGTGTGGAGAAAAGCACATGAGTGAAACTGTCACAGGATACATAGATCATGTTATTTTCAGAAATGAAGATAACGGATATACAGTTATGGTACTGAAAGGTACAAAAAAAGAGGAAGAGCTGACCTGCGTGGGAAGTTTCCCTGCGATCACACAGGGGGCATCTATTGAAGCAACCGGAGTATATATCCATCATCCGGTATATGGCAAACAGTTTCAGATCAGTTCTTTTACAGAGAAGATGCCGGAGGATACATATGGAATAGAACGTTATCTGGGTTCGGGCGCCATCAGGGGAATCGGTGCTGCACTGGCTGCCAGGATCGTGCGGAAGTTTGGAGATGACACACTCCGTATCGTAGAAGAAGAGCCGGAGCGGCTTGCAGAGGTAAAGGGGGTCAGTGAGAAAAAAGCCCGGGAGATCGCTGCGCAGGTAAGGGAGAAGGCAGAGATGCGAAAAGTAATGATCTTTCTGCAGAAATATGGGATTTCCCTGAACCTGGGCGCAAAGATTTATCAGAAATATAAGGAATCTGTCTATACGATCCTTCAGGAGAATCCTTACAGACTTGCGGAAGATATTTCCGGTGTGGGATTTAAGATTGCTGATGAGATTGCTGCCAGAGTCGGTATTCACGCAGACTCAGATTACAGAATCCGCAGCGGAATGCTGTATACTCTTCTGCAGGCTTCGGGAGAGGGACATACTTATCTTCCGAGGGAACAGTTATTTACAAGATGTGCCAGACTTCTGGGAGTGGATGAATCCTATATGGAGAAACACCTTATGGATATGGTTATTGACAGGAAGCTGGTGCTGAAAGAAAAAAGCGGAGAAACTATCGTTTATCCGGCACAGTATTATTATCTGGAACTGAACACTGCCAGGATGCTTAATGAACTGAATATTGTGTGTCCTGAGGATAAAGAGCTTGTCAGGCACAGAATTGAGCTGATCGAGAAAGAGACAGGAACTGTTCTGGATGAAATGCAGAAGAAAGCAATCACTGAAGCAGCGGATCATGGACTCTTTATTCTTACAGGAGGCCCCGGTACAGGTAAAACGACAACGATCAATGCGATCATCCGCTTTTTTGAGGGAGAAGGTGCAGAGATTCGGCTGGCTGCACCTACCGGACGTGCTGCAAAGAGAATGACAGAGACTACCGGATATGAGGCGCAGACAATTCACCGTCTGCTGGAACTGAATGGAATGCCGGAGGAAGAGAGGGACGGGCATTCAGCTAAATTCGAGAGGAATGCACAGAATCCGCTGGAGGCAGATGTGATCATTATTGATGAAATGTCTATGGTGGATATTCATCTGATGCATTCTCTTCTTCTTGCAGTGGTAGCAGGAACCAGACTGATCCTTGTGGGGGATGAGAATCAGCTTCCGAGTGTAGGCCCGGGCAATGTGCTGAGAGATATTATCCGAAGCAGATGTTTCCCTGTAGTGGAACTGACTAAGATATTCAGACAGGCATCAGAGAGTGATATTGTTGTAAATGCTCATAAGATAAATAAGGGAGAACAGGTTCAGATCAATAATAAGAGCAGGGATTTCTTTTTTCTGAAGAGATATGATGCAGATATCATTATAAGAGTAGTGATTGCGCTGATCCAGGAGAAACTGCCGCGCTATGTAGATGCCAAACCCTTTGAGATACAGGTACTGACACCTATGAGAAAGGGACTTCTGGGAGTAGAGCGGCTGAATCAGATCCTGCAGAGATACCTGAATCCGCCGGAAGACGGGAAATCCGAGAGGGCGGTTGGAGACCGGCTGTTCCGCACAGGGGACAAGGTCATGCAGATCAGAAATAATTATCAGATGGAATGGGAAATCCGAGGACGATATGGGGTTGTCATTGAGAAAGGCGTGGGAGTATTTAACGGAGACACCGGAATCCTCAGGGAAATCAATGAATTTGCTGAGACAGCAGAAGTGGAATTTGAGGATGGACGTTTTGCAATGTACTCGTTCAAACAGCTGGAGGAACTGGAACTTGCATATGCTATTACAATCCACAAGTCTCAGGGATCTGAGTATCCGGCAGTCATACTTCCATTGCTTTCCGGACCACAGATGCTTTTAAACAGGAACCTTCTTTATACCGCAGTTACCAGAGCAAGAAAATGTGTGACGGTTGTGGGAAACGAGGAGACCTTTGCAGAGATGGTACGCAATGAAAAACAGCAGAAGAGATACAGTGCACTGGATGAACGGATCAGAGAACTGAGTGAGACTACAGGGGATAATAATACAGATGGTGAAGAATGATATTGCAGACTGTGATCTGATGGCTGAATAATAACAGAGAAAAAATTTATTCCGATAATATGAGAAAAACAGAAATACAGAGGATAGCAAAACAAAGAGTAAAATAGTGGAAGGAAATGGAAATGAAACGGTTTCTGAACATGGTTGCTGATATTTTTTACCCGAGATGCTGTCCGGTCTGTCAGAAAATACTGGCAGATCAGCGAAGGATGATCTGTCCGGAATGCGAGAAAGAACTTCGTCCGATTGGTCATCCCAGATGTTATAAATGTGGAAAACCCATAGAAACAGGGGAATACTGCAGAGACTGTCAGAAACACAGGCATATGTATGAACAGGGAAGAGGTATTTTTGTCTATGATGGCATAATGAGAAGATCTGTTACCAGATATAAGTACTATGGATGCAGAGAATACGGTGATTTTTATGCCAGAGCAATGTATCGATATGCACAGAAAGAATTGCGGGAATGGAAGCCGGATCTGATCGTGCCGGTTCCGGTACACAGGTCGAAGGAGCGGCAGAGAGGTTTTAATCAGGCTGCGTATCTGGCGGAGAAACTCGGTCATTATACCGGGATTTCCACAGATGTCAATATTGTGCAGAAAGTTTTAAAGACAAAGTCGCAGAAAAAACTGAATGCTTTGCAGAGAAGAAAAAACCTGGAAAAAGCGTTCTGCGTGACCGGAGATGTCAGGGGAAAGAATATCTTGGTGATAGATGATGTGTATACAACAGGAAGTACGATCGATGCAATGGCCGGATGCCTGAAGAGAAAAGGTGCCGGAAATGTTTATTTTCTTACGGTTTGCATAGGCAGGAGATAAGAAAAAACACTTTTCATACATAATGATATATGTTACAATTAATCTGTATGATTATATGAATGATATCAGGTTGTTGCTGAGAACAGAGTGAACAGTAATAGCGGATTATAGCAAAAGGAAAAGCATACAGTAAGGAGTAATTTATGTTAAATGAAGAGAAGATAAAAATCATGAATAAACTTGCCATGTATGAACAGGGTGAAGGAAAGAAATATCTTCCGGTCAGCAGGTACTACCGTAGTGATTATATCGGACTTGCCATGATTAAGAATTTTTTCCTTGTTACGATTGGGTATTGCCTGATTCTGGCCGGTATCGCAGCATATTTTGCTGAATATCTGATAGATAATGTTCATAAGATGAACCTTGTTTCACTGGGCGTGGAAGTTATTCTGGGGTATGTGGCAGTGCTAGTACTGTTTTCTGTCCTGACATATATCCAATATACGGTGAAATACCATAAAGCAAAGAAAAGTGTGAAAAATTATTATGAAGAACTTACACAATTAAGTAAAATCTACGGTCGCGAAGAGAAAAAATCTTCAGCCAGAGGAGTTACAGGAGGATATAAAAAATGACAGCATTACTCGAATTAAAACAGCGAATAAAGAATTTATACAGCCAGTATGAGATTTATATCCTGCCTGTCTTACGTTTCGTTCTGGCAATGGTTTATTTCATATGGATCAATACCAATATGGGATATATGAAGCAGATCGATAATATATTTATTGTTCTGATCCTTGCACTGATCTGTTCCATTCTTCCTTCAGGTGTAATGATTTTTGTAGGATTTGCCCTGATGGTCGCACATGGTTATGCACTGGGGATAGAAGTTGCAGGTTTTATGCTTGTGCTGATCCTGTTTATGGCAATTCTCTTCCTGAGATTCAGTTCAGACAATAATTTAGTACTTGTATTTACACCGCTTTCCTTTGGGTTCAGTGTTCCGACGCTTCTTCCTATCGGAAGCGGACTTTTGTGCAATGCGTTTTCTGCACTTCCTGCAGGCTGCGGAGTGATTATTTACTATTTTATTCGTTTTATACGTGTACAGCATAAACTTCTGGAAAACCCGGATGTTGCCATAGCTGACAAATTAAAACTTCTGACAGATGGAATCGTGCAGAACTGGGGAATGTGGATCACAGTGATTGCCTTTATCGCAGTGATTCTGCTGGTGAATCTGATACGTACCCGCTCTTTTGACTATGCATGGAGAATTGCAATTATTGCAGGTGGAGTTGTGTATGTTCTGATGATTATTGCAGGTGGATTTTATTTTAGATTGGATATTGATGTTGTTACGCTGATCATTTATACAGTGATCTCTGTGGTGATAGGATTACTTCTTGAATTCTTTGTATTTGGTGGTGACTATACCCGTACCGAGAGACTGGAATATGAGGATGATGAATATTATTATTATGTAAAAGCAGTGCCGAAAGCCTGTGTCACAACATCTGAAAGAAGTATAAAGAAGATTAACGGAAGTTCTGCAAAGGATGAAAGACCGGCACAGGATAACGTTGTTTCTTATGCGAATCCTATTTTTCATGGTGATGAGAAAGCAGTGACGACAGATGAGGCTGCAGCACCTGTAGAGAGAAAGAAAGATATTGACAGCGTGGATTTTGAGAAGAAACTGGAAGAATCATTAAAAAATCTGTAAAAAGCAGTTTCCGGTAACGATGAGACATACGAGCCAAAATTCCATTGCCGCAGGCAATCTGGAA